>PPYE01275259.1_pt1 | contig 100424 bp, 84 predicted proteins | sample 1559881 | NCBI WGS metagenome assembly PPYE01 (sample SAMN08240022, study PRJNA423297) | Human gut metagenome, whole genome shotgun sequencing project.
ATGTGTATGAGAACATCGTCCTGCCGGTGGAGCTGGACGGGGACACGGTGGATCAGAAGTTTTTGGACGAGATCGTTCACCTGCTGGGACTGGAAGATAAACTGAAAAATATGCCGAACAATCTTTCTGGCGGACAGCAGCAGCGTGTGGCTATCGCCCGGGCCTTGATCACCAAACCGGCTATTGTGCTGGCCGACGAGCCCACCGGCAACCTTGACAGCAAGACCAGCGCCGAGGTGCTGGGGCTGATCAAGCGTACCAGTGCGGAGTTCCGACAAACCGTTGTGATGATCACCCACAACAACGACATTGCCCGCCTTGCAGATCGGATTGTCCGCATTGAGGACGGAAAGATTGTGGAGTAAGGAGGTGGCAGGCTATGACATGGCCTTTTGAAAATGATACCAGCGGCATAGTAAAGCGCATATCAAACCGCAGTATATCGGCAAATCGAAAAAGAAATATCTTTATTATTTTGACGATTGCACTTGCCAGCGCATTGCTATCTGCTATTGTCCTCTATGGCTTTGGGGTTATGCAGGAAACGCAGAACCGCAACCAAAAAACAGCGCAGATTATGTATCATGCGATTTCTGAACAACAGGGACAGGAACTATACAAGCAAGAAGAAATTGCGTGGGTTGGAGAATTTTTCAACGCATTTTCTGAACAGGTAAACCATTCAACCGTGAATTTTACTTATGCAAATGCAGATATGCTAACATCCCAAAGTATGCCCTATTCGGGAGATTTACCAGCTTCGGAGAATGAAATTGTAGTGCAGGAATCCTTTTTGGATAGTTTGGGCTATTCAAATGAATTGGGACAGACAATTCAAATCCCCTTTTCTGACGGCACTACCCATGATTTCAAATTGACGGGAATCTTAGATGTGAAAACCGGCGATATTGGGCGCTATACAGCCATTATATCGAAAGAATTAGTAAGACAGCAGTATGGCGACGAGGGCATGATTGATTATTACATTGGGCTGAAAGGCGCTCAAAATATGAGCGAGGAAGAAGCCACCAACTATGCAAACACTCTGGCGCAGCAATTAAAAATTTCCGATGATAATGTGATTGTCCGTTCCACATATTTTAACTTAAAGGACGAAAATCACGGAAGCGATATGCTGTTCTATTTCTTGATTGGTTTTGTAACTTTCATTGGTTCCGGCATTGTGATCTATTCGATTTTTTATATTTCAGTAGCAAGCAGTATCCGTAACTATGGACAGCTTCGCACAATCGGAACTACAAAACGACAGATCAAAAAGATGGTTTACCGCGAGGGGAAATTACTTGCTGCCATTGCTATCCCGATTGGTCTGGTTATTGGAAATGTGATTGGGTACTTTCTGGTTCCTGCCGGTTGGTACTGGCTGACCACTTTATGTGTGACGGCCGGGGTTGGCCTTTTTGCATTTATTATTGTGATGATTGCCATTCATACTCCTGTAAAAAGAGCTGCGGCAGTATCTCCGCTGGAAGCATTGCGATATTCCGATTATCAGGGGAAAATGAAAGAAAGTTCCGTGCTGCACCGTAAAATAACGCCTGCTTCACTTGCTAAAATGAATCTGTCCAGACAAAAGGCAAAGTCCACTTTAACAATACTTTCTCTTTCACTCGGCGGAGTATTGGTTGTATTGATTTCGACAATGTTAGTTTCCTATGATGGCGTTGCAGAGGCAAGAGGCAGGGCGTTCCCTGTCGGTGAATTTAACATTCAGCTCAACGCAAATCAATCGTGGGACACTGCTGGTATTTCTTTGTCTGGATTGCAGAAAAAGAATTTTCTAAATGCCGATTTTGTAAATGCAGTAGAATCTATTGATGGCGTTACAGGAATCAAGCACTGGTATTACACGGACGCAGAATATCGTGTAAATGGTAATTCTGGAAAATGGATTCAGGGCTTTTGCCGAGATGAACAGCAGAATTTGGAGAAAGAGCGAATTGCGGGAACGACTGATTATGATGAACTGGTGGCAGGCAATGGAATTGTCTTGCTTCAAGAGCGTGCCGATCTCTATGATATTGAGGCTGCGTTGGGTGATACCGTCGAAGTGGACTATAAAACCGAATCCGGCCAAATTCGCACAAAGGCCTATACCGTCATGGGCATTGTAAACGAATATTCTTACTCCGGCTTCTCAAAATGCTTTGCGCTTCCGGAGCAGTTTATGAATGAAGCGACCGGGATAGATTGCACAGGTACGATTTCCGTAATTACCGATATGAAAAAATATGATACGGTAGAAGCTGCATTAAATCAACTGATAGACGGAAATAGCGATTTGGTTATGGAAACCATAAAAGAAAGTATCACTTATTATAGCGGACTTCAACAACTTTCTTTCGGGGTATTGTTGATCGTGGCTGTTATTGTTGTGTGCTTTTCTTTAATCAACCTTGTCAATACGACAATCACAAACTTCTTATCCCGTAGGCAGGAAATTGGAATGTTACAGGCGATTGGTTTGAGTAAAAAGCAGCTTATCAAAATGCTGTGCTATGAGGGGTTAATGTATTCAGTTTTTGCTACGCTGGTAACATTGGTTTTGGGGACTGGACTGGGCTTCCTATCCGTACAGGTCGTTGTGAAAACGATGAATCCATACTTTTACTATTCATTTCCGTGGCTGATCGTATTGATATATTTAGCAATCCTGCTGATTGTGCAATTCACCTTGATTTCTTACACAACTGGAAATCTGAAAAAGCAATCTCTTGTTGAGCAAATCAGGACGATGGAATAGCCGTATGGGATCGGCGGGGCGGCGTGTGCTGCCCCGCTTTTTTCGCCATTTCTCAAAGAAATTTTTGAAATGTCCGAGCGTTGTAACAATTCAGCCTGTTTTTCTGTCGAAATCAAAGGCACCTCGGACATTTGTGTAACATTTGTAGTTTATGCTTGTGGTAAATCAATATTGGGGGTGAGGACACATGAAAAAGATACTGCTGATCGACGACAGCGACACCTATACATGGTGCCTGCAAAAATACTTACAGCACCGGGGCTACCCGGTAAAAACGGCTTGTACGCTGAAAGAAGCGCGGACCGCCATCCAAGAGGAAATGCCGCTGGTGGTCTGCTGTGATCTCGACCTGCCGGACGGTTCCGGCATGGACTTTCTGGACGAGGTGCGGGCCGCAGACAAGGAGCTGCCTTTTATTCTGGCGTCCTGTCATGACAAGGACGACTACGAACAGGAAGCTATGCGCCGGGGCGCGACGCTGTGCATGGACAAAATGAAAGGACTGCTACTACAAGATAAGCTGGTGGAATACGCCTACCGGCAGTTATCCGGCGAAAAGGCCCCGACTTTTCACAAGCTGCTCTTTGTCCATGCAGAAGATACCAGCGCCGAAGTGCTGCGGGCTGCTATGCTACAAAAGGGCTTTGACCTGATTCTGGTTTCCTCGATTTGGGAAGCCAAGCGCCGGATTTTTGAGGATAAGGAAATAGAACTGATCTTGTGCGATCTGGAACTGCCGGACGGCACAGCAATGGAGCTGTTTCATACGCTACGGCGGGTGGCGGGGATGTTCCAAATGAAGAATCCCCCTGTCCGGCTTCTGCCGTTCTTTATCCTCACCGAGAACAACGACCCTGCCACGGAATATGAATACCGGCATGAGGGCGTGAACGACTATATCACCGCCCCGGTCAATATCCCGGAGCTGATCCGGCAGGTTCTGTTCTTTGTGGAATGAAACGAGCCTACATATTCAAACATCTGCCTCCACAGCGGGGAAAAGAAAAAAACCGCTGGCAGGCAGATCATTTCCCATGCAAACCTACATAGCTGATACGGCGGTTTTGAGTAGATCAAGGCCGCCGTTTCTTTTTGCTTCGAGGACTTTAGCATTGTGTAAGGCACGGCGGTACATAGGAGGATACCGCCATGTCAATTTTCGTCATTCGCAATAGCCATGAGCTGCATCAATTAAAAAAAGCCTTGCTCCTCCTCCGGGAGAGTATGACTATCTATCAGTATTATCATTCCATCTAAATCAGCAGAATAATAGGTGTTTTTGCTGCGCCAGTTTCCCATTGCGGGGAGCTGGCGCTTTTTGCTGTCGATTTTTCGGGAAAGCTCCCGAAGTATATCGCTGCCGATCTCCGCCTCATTTCGATTCACTCGACAATCGCCCGTGAATCGAAATGGAGGTACATAATGAAGAAAGTCAATCTTAGGGACTTATATCCCGATGTTTACAAAAATGATCACTTTGTAGAAGTAACAGAAGATGTGCTGGAGGCAATCCGTGCCACCGAGCGTGCAGAAGATGCCTATGACCGGAGAATGTATCGCTATAAGGCGCATTACTCTCTGGACAGCGACAACGGCATTGAAAATGCGGTCCTGATGAAGCCCCAGACGCCGGAAATACTCTTGGAGGAAAAGCAGCTGCGGGAGCAGCTTTATGCGGCTGTGATGGCTCTGCCGGAGAAGCAGGCCAAGCGGATTTATGCCCGGTATTATCTGGGTATGAGAGTAGGAGAGATCGCCGCAGCAGAGGGTGTAGACCCAAGCCGTGTCCGGGACAGCATCCGGCGCGGTTTGAAACAGTTGGCAAAATATTTTTGATAAAGTTTCGTTTGAAGCGCCTGTTTTTTGCTTTTTTTGTCAGAGTTAATAGAAGGACAAGTTTTCCCCCTTCAATAGCACTTTGACAATTTCATAGACAGCATAACAGGTACATAACCCGTGTACGAGCGAGTGTGGAACGCCGCGAAGATGGAGTTGTGTTCCCATCGTCAGGGGGCGTGGCAAATGTGATGAAAGCTGAGTTATATAAATAGGAAGCGTTTGCAGCTTCCTGTTCAAAATCAGATACCATGCGCTGGCAGTTTCGGCTGCCAGCGTATTCATGTGGCTTTGAACAAACACGATGACAAACTTGACAGATTGGAGGAAATATGCTTTATGGAAAAACTTATTACACGAAAAGAAGCAGCAGAAATTTTAGGTATCAGTATTGCAACGCTGGACGCGGCCCGTAACAATGGTCTTATTTCTTATGTGCAATATGTGCAGAATGGCTGTGTGTACTTTACTTCAGCGGGCCTTCAGGAGTATATCGCAAAATGCACCCACAGAGCAAAGCCAGCAGAAAAGAACGCAACTTATCGTAAACCTCGCAGAGCTGGAGTGTGAGCCGGTCCGTATCCTTGCTGTAAACGGAATGGTCTGATAAAACATAGATACAGCGCTGGAGTATATTCTTAGGAGGTGGCGGAATTGGCAAAAAGAAAAAGAGCAATTCCACAATACGGTACAGTTACGCTTAACGGCATAGATTATTATAGAACGCGGGTTCAGAACGCAGATGGAAAACTGGTAGCCCTTTATGCGAGAACACCGGAAGAATTATATGATAAAGAGTTGGGTGCATTAGAGCAGATCGACAACGATACATTCTGCCGGAAATCCCCGACGGTTGCAGACTACTGTGAAAAATGGCTTTTGATGCAGTCGGTTCATGTGAGGGCAACCACGCTGATAGATTATACATCAAAGGTCAGACGGCACATCATAAAAGAACTGGGACAGATGCGGATGGCAGATGTGACACTGGATGACATTCAGCTTGCACTTGTTCCTGTTTCCGAGAAGTCTGCTTCAGTATATAAGTCAGTGGTTATCCTGTATAAATCCATTTTCCGTGCAGCAAAAGAAAGTAAGATTATTGATAACAACCCAACGATTTACCTTACGGCCAAAGGTGGAGGCGTTCCGCAGAAGGACAAAGCGGCATTGACGGATGAACAGGCTGCCAGACTGCTGGATGCCATTCAGGGACTTCCGCCGTATGTATTTGTCATGTTAGGGCTGTATGCAGGATTGCGGCGAGAAGAAATTCTTGCCCTAAAATGGGATTCTGTATATCTGGATGTGGATTGCCCTTATTTAACGGTACGCAGGGCATGGCACACGGAAAATAACAGACCGGTGATTCTGGATGAGCTGAAAACGAAAGCCGCACATCGAAATATTCCGTTGCCGGTTTGCCTGGCGGACTGTCTGAAAGAGACAAAAGCTAATTCACAGTCAGAATATGTAGTGCCGAACCGGGATGGTGATCCGCTGTCCTATACACAGTTCAAGCGGCTCTGGCAGTACATTGTAACCCGAACAGTCAAGGAGCGTTTCTATTATCGCTACGAGGATGGAAAGCGTGTAAAGCACACGGTTACGCCGGTCCTCGGTGAAAAGGCAGCACATAACGGCAAAGTGATTTACAGTTTGGATTTTGAAGTGACACCGCATCAGCTGCGGCATACATACATTACGAATCTGATTCATTCGTCCGTGGACCCGAAAACGGTTCAATACCTGGCGGGGCATGAGAGTAGTAAAATTACGATGGATATTTACGCAAAGGTCAAATACAACAGACCGGATGAGCTGGTAAGAACAATGGGTGGTGCATTTGCCCAGTGGGATGCAGCACAGGCATAACAATTATAAAGAGTAGGAAACAAAGCTGGAGCGAGGCAAGGATGTCTCGCTCTTTGTTTTACATAATCCGTATCTTTGATTAAGTGGGTGCTTTCTGATAAAAAGAAGGTGTGAATTTAAGAACACTCATTATCAGGAAAGGAAGATTTGTATGGCTAAGAAAAAACAAAGCGTTCCAGAGTACGGAACGGTTACAAGAAAAGGAACACTGTATTACAGAACCAGAATTACAGATGCCGATGGAAAGCAGGTCAGCTTATATGCGACCACCTGTGAAGAATTATATGAAAAGCAGTTGGAGGCCCGGAGACAGGTGGATGAGATCATCTTTCACCGAAAGCATCCAACGGTTGCCGAGTATTGTGAGAAATGGCTGCTGATGCAGTCAGCAAAGGTGTCTACGGCTACTATAAAAGGATACAGACAGAATATGAAGAATTATGTCATTAGCTCTCTGGGAGATATGTATATGGAGGAAGTGACTGCGGATGATATTCGTCTGGCGCTTGTTCCGCTGTCTCAAAAATCGAAAGGACTGTATGATACGGTAAATATGCTGATTAAGTGTGTGTTTTATTCGGCAGAGCGCAGTCAGCTGATAACCGATAATCCGTGTGTAGGAATTTCAGCAAAGGGCGGAAAAGCATCGAAAAAGAAAGACGCCTTAACAGATCAACAGGTTGCAATTCTGCTGGATACGGTGAAAGAGCTTCCGCCATATCTTTTTATTATGATTGGTTTGTATTCCGGCTTGCGTCGGGAAGAAATTCTTGCATTGCAATGGGACTGTGTATTCCTGGATGAATCCACACCATACATTTCTGTGCGGCGGGCATGGCGCGCGGAGCATAACAGGCCGGTGATTTCCACCGTCCTAAAGACAAAGGCAGCTAAAAGGGATATTCCCATTCCGAAGTGTCTGGTGGACTGTCTGCGGGAAGCAAAAGCAAATTCCATATCGGAGTATGTGATTGCCGACAGTGAAGGACAGCCGCTTTCCTATTCTCAGTTTACGAGAGTTTGGCAGTATGTAGTTGTTCGTTCTGCAAAAGAGAGAACCTACTATAAATATGTGAATGGACAGAGCATTAAATATACCGTCAAGCCGACATTAGGAACAAGGCAGAGGAACAATCCCAAGATTCGCTATACCCTGAATTTCGATGTAACACCGCACTTGTTGCGGCATACCTACATCACGAATCTGCTCTATGCGGGCGTTGACCCTAAGACAGTTCAGTATCTGGCAGGGCATGAGAATAGTAAGACAACTATGGACATTTACGCGAGGGTCAAGTATAATAAACCAGAGGAACTTTTCGAGGTAGTGAATGATGCTTTGAACCAGGAGAATTTCGATGAAAAATCACCGATTTCTATGGTTAAGGAATAGGACAACCAACAACAGAAAATGCGAAAAAGCCCGTAATATCAAGGAAAAACGCACCATAGAGATGTTTAATACGGTCTCAAAGCAGCTCGTCGCGCTCCACAGTTTTCAAAGAGATAATTATCTCGAAAGAGACAATCGAATTATGTTTACAAACCCCGGAAAATCAAGGTTTTTCGGGGTTTTCTTATACCCAAACGGGTTGATATGTTTCAAAGTGAAGTTCCTTAAATCTTTGAAGCCGCAAAATGATGCAAGCTCTTTCTTTGATTTGGATTCTATGCAGAAAGCCAAAATTTGCGTAGACCACTTCCGCGGCGTTCCATGTATTTCATGCGGTGAAAATTCCTTTGCGATTTTTTGGTTGACAATGTCAAAATTACATAGTATCCCCACTCGCTTGAAACCTTGAAGCGTTCTGGCGCGGCGGAGATCGAGCAAGTGGCAGCTTCAGATACAGTGAAAAATATACTTTGCCTTGGGACGGAGATAAATGAGATTCTTGAAACACTCATTGTGCGTGGGCAGAAAAGCGGCGAGGTAAGAAAAGAAGTTGTTCCTGTGCTGACGGTCTATGTCCTCTCCACAAGCATTGATTCGCTGCTTGCGCTTGCCGAGACAAAGGGAAAATTCATTTGCGCGCAGAATGGTATGACAGAAGAGGAGTTCCTCGACTATGGTTTCCGACAGATAATCAACTCTATCCTTGAAGTACGAATATGATGAGGGTGCGACATGGATAAAATGTATCTTAGAGATGCAGTATTGGCAGCGCAATGAGAAAGTTATATGAGAAAAACGCATAACGAACCACGCAGATTTCGCTTGAGATATTATGACGATTCAAGAGGTTAAGAGAGCGTAAAGATCATTGCAATCAGGAAAAGGTGAGGTGGTATAAATGGTTGAAAATATAGAAAAGAAATTAGTTAGAGGATTTTCCGTTATTTTGTCCGAAATGTAAATATACTTGTGTGATTTATTTTAGAAATAAAAAAATTGAAGAAATTAAAACGCCAGACGCTTAGACGCAGAGCAAGACCTGATAGATGAAGGTTTGCTCTGCGTTTTGTAATCAATACACTCAGCACGCCTGTAAATGACACAGGTCTTACCGTAGAAATGCAACTGCTTCATACGGGCACTGGAGCTGTTTCATGCAAATACGAAAGAAATGGAAGAAAAATATGGGAAACATCAAACATGGAGGACAAAGGAATGAATAACGAAGTTAGTATTACTGCCCTGATGAGTTCATTTGGACGGGCGTTTCATGCAGAAAATGAAGATCATCCGGTTTTCACGGATCATCTTGCAAAAGAGCTGATGACAGCAGAAGAATATGCCGCCGTTCTGACTGGCACAAAGCAATATGTTATGCTCGGCGCAGGTCTGGATACCTTCGCTTTTCGGGAAAAAGAATTCTTATCAAAACATAGGGTATTTGAAGTCGATCATCCCCTGACGCAGAAAGATAAAATAGAACGGATCACCCGTGCCGGTTGTACGATTCCTGATAATCTCACCTTTGTTCCTGCGGATTTTACGAAAGATAATGTAGCGGAACGTCTGATCGATGGGGGGTGACGCATCTGTGAAAACGTTTTTCTCATGGCTCGGCGTAACGTATTATCTTTCGACGGAAGCAATCAATACGATGTTGGCTGCACTTTCCGAACTTTGTGCGGATGGGAGTTCGCTTGTGTTTGATTATCCAGATGAGAATTTCTTTGATGCTTCCGAAAAGCGTGTGCAGAACACAATTATGATGGCAAAAGCAGGTGACGAGCCAATGCAATCAGCCTTTTCCTATAGCGAGATTGAAAAACTCCTGGAGAAACATGGCTTTCTGCTTTATGAGTTGTTGACACCGGATGATATTCAAAGGGATATTGTCGACAAGGCAGGGGCGGATATGAAAGCCTTTGAGCATGTTAATTACTGTCTTGCTGTCAGGAAAAACTAAAAAGGCTGTCACACAACCAGTCGGATCAGGTAACTTTTTTACAAGATAACAGGAATGGGAAATTGCCCTCCGAAAAAAGATTGTCTAAAATATAACAAACGAGACAGGAAATGTTTCAATAAAGGAGGAAAAAGCAGCATGGCAGAAGTAAACGCTGTGGAAAAGCAGCCTGTTACCCAAGAGTACCTGAAAAAAATGGACGCCTATTGGCGTGCGGCAAACTATCTTGGAGCAGCACAGTTATATTTACTGGACAACCCGTTATTACGCGAGCCGTTGACGATGGATCATATAAAGAAAAAGATCGTCGGACACTGGGGAACCGTTCCGGGACAGAACTTTGTATACGTTCATTTAAACCGTGTCATCAAAAAATATGATCAGGATATGATCTTAATTTCCGGTCCTGGCCACGGTGGAAACTTTTTTGTGGCAAATACATATTTAGAGGGAACTTACAGCGAGGTATATCCGAACATCGGAGAGGATATGGACGGACTGAAAAAACTGTGTAAACAGTTTTCTTTCCCGGGAGGTATCTCAAGCCATGTTGCACCGGAAACTCCTGGTTCCATCAACGAGGGCGGTGAGCTTGGATATTCACTGGCACACTCTTTTGGTGCGGTATTTGACAACCCGGATCTGGTTGCAGCATGTATCGTCGGAGACGGTGAGTCCGAGACTGGACCGCTTGCAACTTCCTGGCAGTGCAACAAATTTTTAAACCCGAAAACAGACGGTGCGGTTTTACCGATCCTGCATCTGAACGGATATAAGATCAGCAACCCGACCATCTTAGCACGTATTTCCCGTGAAGAATTAGAGCATTTCTTCGACGGATGCGGCTGGAAACCGTATTTCGTGGAGGGCGATGAGCCGATGGATATGCACAGCAAGATGGCGGCTGCCTTAGATCAGGCGATGGATGAGATCAAGGCGATCCAGAAAAATGCGAGAGAAAATGATGATCTGACCAGACCGAAATGGCCGATGATCGTACTCCGCACCCCGAAGGGCTGGACAGGACCAAAGGTAGTGGATGGCAATCAGATCGAAGGCTCTTTCCGTGCACATCAGGTTCCGATCATGATGGACAAACCGGAACATCTTCAGATGTTAAAAGACTGGCTGTTAAGTTATCATCCGGAGGAGCTGTTTGATGAGGACGGAAAACTGATTCCGGAATTAAAGGCATTAGCACCGACCGGCGACCGCAGGATTGGATCAAACCCGCATGCAAACGGGGGTAAATTACTGCGCGATCTGCGTCTGCCTGATTTTAAAGATTATGCTGTGGATGTTCCAAAGCCGGGTGCTGTGGAAGCGCAGGATATGATCGAACTTGGCGGATTTGTCAGAGATATTTTCGAGTTAAATGAAGATGCAAAGAACTTCCGTATTTTCGGACCGGATGAGACGATGTCAAACCGTCTTGGAAAAGTATTTGAGGCAACGAACCGTGACTGGAACGGTGAGGCTTATGATACGGATGAATTCCTTGCACATGACGGACGTGTCATGGACTCTATGTTGAGTGAGCATATGTGTGAGGGATGGTTAGAGGGATATCTGTTAACCGGACGTCATGGATTCTTTGCAAGTTATGAGGCATTTATCCGTGTGGTTGATTCCATGTGTGCACAGCATGCAAAATGGTTAAAGGTTTGCAACCAGCTTCCGTGGAGACAGTCCATTGCATCCTTGAACCTGATTTTAAGCTCGAATGTATGGCAGCAGGATCACAATGGATTTACACATCAGGATCCGGGGTTCTTAGACCACATTGCAAATAAAAAATCAGACGTGGTACGCCTTTATCTGCCGCCAGATGCAAACTGTTTATTATCCTGCTTCGATCACTGTATCCGCAGCCGCAACTATGTCAATGTGCTCGTGACATCCAAACATCCGAGACAGCAGTGGCTGACCATGGAGCAGGCAGTCAAACACTGTACACAGGGTATCGGCATCTGGGAGTGGGCAAGCAACGACCAGGGCGAAGAGCCGGATGTAGTTATGGCATGCTGCGGTGATACACCGACATTAGAGACATTGGCAGCCGTTACGATCTTAAGAGAGGCACTGCCGGAGATTAAGATCCGTGTGATCAACGTTGTCGATCTCATGAAATTAGAGCCGAACACGAAACATCCGCACGGACTCAGCGATGCAGAATACGATGCACTCTTTACCAAAGACAAACCGATCATTTTTGCATTCCACGGTTATCACACACTGATCCATGAGCTGACCTACCGCAGAACCAACCGCAACATCCACGTTTACGGTTATCAGGAGGAAGGTACGATTACAACACCGTTTGATATGCGTGTACAAAACGAAATCGACCGTTTCCACTTAGTAAAGAACGTCATCAAATATCTGCCACAGCTTGGAAACAGAGGATCTTATCTGGTACAGCAGATGAACGACAAACTCGTAGAGCACAAACAGTACATCCACGAGTACGGTCAGGATCTGCCTGAGGTAAGAGACTGGAAATGGAATCTGTAAGATAAATCTGAAAAAATAGTTACATCTTTTTGCGGAACTGTGCCGGCGTAAGCTGGTGCCGTTCCGTAAATATTTTATAGAAATAACCTTTGTTGTGGTAACCGACCGCTTCCGTGATCTGGTCGATCGTGGCATCGGTCGTAAGAAGCAGCGTTTCAGCGCGGCGCAGGCGCAGAAGCTGTAAGTATTCCGTATAGGTAAGCCCGGTCTGTGTTTTTATGAGACGGTTAAAATAATCTTCCTGAAAATGAAATTCCTCAGAAAGTCCTGTAATGGAAATCTGGGTCAGATGATTTTCCATATAATCTGTGATCTCTTCAAATAAAATCCAGTTCATCTGTTTTCGCAGTTGTTTTGACAGCGAAAATTCATAATTTGTTCCAAGAATCCTGAAAATACGCAGCAGTAATCCCTGACAGATCAAAGGGGAGGCAACATCATGCTGTTTTAACTCGGACAGCAGCTGATAAAGCGCCTGTTCCATTTTTTCCATACCCTCCGGCTGTGGACGGAAATGCAGATACTGCTGCAGATTTTTCTGCTCTAATAATGCCATATTTAAAAAAGAAGCAATTCTTCCGGAAGTGCTCAGATGTTTCATGATATCATTAAAAATAGCATTTGTGATACCGAGAAATAAGATCGTGGAAGAACCACTGTCTAAGATTTCCTGATGTTCACAGTTGCGGTCGATCAGGCAGAGTTCCCCCTTGTGGAAAGTAAATTCATTGCCGAGGATCTTCTGACGGTATTCGCCGTCCACGATATAAAAAAGTTCGAGATATTCATGTGAGTGCATCTGGGTGCGCATGCCCGGTTCAAACCGTTTCTCGTAAGTAAAGGCGGTACCGGAGGGGATGATCGTGGCAGAAACAGTGTGAGGTTCGTGGATATCCCAGATCAGGCCAAACATGTGCTCTGATTCCGGAAGGGGATATGGTTTGACTTCGATATCGTGCTGCGAATACTCCGGACAGACAATGCGGAAACGCTGATAAATATCTGGTGATTCATAAGTTGTATTATCATAAAGAAGATGTCTGATATATTGTTTTAAGTCCATAATAACCTCATTTGAAAGCAGAAAAATGTGAAAGATTTTAAATATCTTTATCTTATCACAGTGCATTTTATGGCGCAATATGTCGAAAAGTATGAAAAAAATTTGTAATAAGTATTGTGTGTGTTTATTGAGAGGTGTACTATAATTATGCAAGTACATTCAAAAGCGAAAGGAAGAGGGATTTAGATGACAGGAGAACAATATGTAAGAGCAAATAAAAGAGTATATAATGTGGTAATAATCCTGCTGGCAGTGATGACGATTCTGTCTGTTATGGCATGTCTGGCGGAGTTTAAGATTACGATACTGCTTCAGACTGCAGCTGCAGTTGCGGGAATTATTGTTGTGAATACTTATGCAAAAAAGTTTTGGAATTCAAAAAAGGGTGGGGAAATCCTGCTTGGAACAGGAAGTGCTGTATATTGTGTATTTCTTTTACTGAATCAGAATAATTTTGTTTACGCATATGGAATCCCGCTCTTTGTTGCATGTGTTTTGTATTTAGATGTAAAGTTTGTATATTATGGTATTGGTGTAACTGCAGTAGGAAATATCATTCATATCATAGTGCAGGTTATTACAAAAAGAGCCGATGGGATAGAACTTTTTTTTAGTATTATCATTCTTGCAACAGTAGTTTATGCGGTATATGAAGCATCTATCCTCCTTACAAAATTTAGTGAAGAAAATCTGGAAATGCAGGCTGCAGCATCTGAAAAAATGCTGGCTACAGCGGAAAATCTGGTGAAACATTTTGATTCCGCAAAAGAAAAATTAGAGACATTAGAGGAAGTCATCAATAACAACAATGAATCTATTTCCAATATTGCCCAGAGCACGGGAAGTACTGCGGAGGCAATCCAGCAGCAGGCATTGATGTGTGAGGAAATCCATAAGAATACGGACAGTGCTGAAAAAGAAACCGAAGCGATGATTGATAAGGCAAATCATACGATGGAGAATGTGGCAGAGGGTGCGAGACTGGTAACAGGATTAAAAAATCAGGCTGACAATGTGGAGCAGGCAAGTAACCAGGCGGCAGAGTCCACCAAACAGGTCAGCAACCGTGTGGAGGAAGTAAAAGGAATTGTTGCGACTATCTTAAGTATCTCCAGCCAGACCAATCTTCTTGCATTGAATGCTTCTATTGAGGCAGCAAGAGCAGGTGAGGCAGGAAAAGGGTTTGCAGTCGTTGCGGAAGAAATCCGTCAGTTATCGGAGCAGACAAAAGATGCAACGAACCGGATTACGGATATCATTCAGGATCTGAATGAAGATGCACAACATGCGATGGACAGTATGGAACATTCTGCGGATTCAATCCGTGAACAGAACGAACTGATTGAGACAACAAAGAATAAATTTGAGACCATCAATGACGAAATGCAGTCACTGGCAAGTGCAATCGGAGAGATCGAGGGAAGTATGCAGTCCATTTTAAACAGTACAGACACAATTTCCCAGAGTATATCGAATCTCTCTGCAACCGGTGAAGAAATAGCTGCTTCTTCCACAGAAGGACTTCAGACAGCAGAACATGCGGTAGAGGCAATGAAAAAGACCAAAGAGATCATTGATGCTACTTATCTGCTGGCACAGGATCTGGAGTCTTATGCAGAATAGATCAGACAGAAAATAACAGTGGGAGGCTGAAAAGTCAGGTAAAAATAAGTTACGGGTCACACTTGTGTGTGAACAGTAACAAAAATGCAAGGATCAGGAATAGAATGAATATTGCATATTGTGAAGATGAAAAGATCCAGTTAGAATATATGGAGCAACTGATCAGAAAGTGGGCAGACGAAGGGAATGACACTGTTACATATTTTGGCTATGGCAGTGCGAAGGAGCTGTTGTTTGAGCATCCGGACAGTTTCCCGTTCGATCTGCTCCTTTTGGATATTGATATGGACGGCATGGATGGCATGGCGCTCGCAAAGGAGATCCGGAAAAAAGATCAAAAACTTCCCATCGTTTTTTTGACGAACCGCAGTGAGTATGTGTTTGAAGGGTATGAGGTTGGCGCATTGCGCTATCTTTTAAAACCGGTGGAGGAGACAAAGTTGTTTTCTCTGCTGGATGAGATTTCTTATGCGCTTGGCAAAGAAAGGCGCTATCTGATCGAAAATGTGGGTGGGGAGACTGTAAAAATTCCGGTCGATACCATTTACAGTGTGGAGGCGAAAGGGCATTATATCCGTCTGCACACGAGCGCAGGTGATTATGAATACAAAAAGAATCTCTCGGAGATCGCGGAGGAGCTGGCAAAAGATCAGCCGGGACAGAAAACGGAATTTATCAGTACACACCGCAGCTTTTTAGTCAGTCTTGCTGCGGTGGAGCGCGTGCAGCGCACGGAGTGCATTCTTTGTGACGGCAGCAGTGTGCCGGTGAGCAGGAATGCTTATAAGAGTGTGAATGAAGCGTTTATCCGTTATTATATGGAACATGGGGATATGTGTGAAAAATGAGAATACCGCTGATCACAAAATATTTAGAAGAGAAGAATATGGAGTACCAGAATGCCCTACTTGAAAAGCAGGTGCAGGAGGTACAAAATATCTATCTTACCATGCGCGGCTGGCGGCATGATTATCACAATCACCTGCAGGCAATGAAAGCGTATGTCAAGATGGGAGAATATGACAGGTTAGAGGAATATTTAGGACTGCTGGAGCAGGACTTAGATCACGTCAATCAGCTGATTGAGACTGGAAATGTCAATTTGGATGCTATTTTAAATTCGAAAATATCCTTAGCACAGAAAAACGGAATTGAGATCGACTATCAGGCAAAATGTCCGGAAACACTTGCTGTCAGTGATATCGACCTCTGTGCTCTGATCGGAAACCTGTTAGACAATGCAGTGGAGTCCTGTGAGAAACTGACCACGGAAAAACCGTTTATCCGCCTTTATATCGGAGTACTCAAAAAACAGCTTTACATTTCGGTGTCGAACGCGACAAATGAGACAGTGCGCAAGATGGATTCGGAGTACATCAGTAAAAAACGGGGAAATCACGGGCATGGATTAAAACGGATCAATCTGGTGGTTGAAAAGTATGGCGGGTACATTAACAGACAGAATGAGCCGGGGGTGTTTGTGACGGAGATTATGCTGCCGCTGTAAAAGTTTGGGTAAAAGCCGGGGAGAAAAGGTGTGGTCGGAAGGCTGCACCTTTTCATTCCAGCCTTTTGTATATTGGCGATACCGTTGGTGCACGGAAGATGACCTTCCGTGCACTTTTTGTGTGAAAGTTCAAAAAGCTGATAGAGTATAGACATAGAAGTGATATCACACCACCACCCCAAAACGAGAGGAGCCACACAACATGAACCAACCGAAAACTTACACCGCCGCATCCAACCAGCGCTACATCCTCCGCGAACTATGGCACTACGACAGATCCACCATCTTCTATGCTCTCGCCGAGATCATTACCCAGATCGGCAAAGGCTTCGGCACCATACTGATCCCATCCATGATCGTAGCGTTTTTAGAGCAGTACCAAAAAGGCATGATCACCCAGGAAACACTGCCCGGAGCAGTCGCAAAACTGGTAACATTTTTTGTCGGATACAGCATCTGGTGCATCATAACCGGATATCTGAAACGGAGAAACCAGTTCCAGTATGTAAAATTCCGCTGCGGCACAATGATCGAATTCACCTATCAGAAATATATGTCACTCGATTATGTGCAGTGTGAGGACGAAAAAGTCCAGCAGCTTTTAAAGAAAGCGGGAGAGGCAGTCAGCGGAAACTACCGGGGTATCGAGGGTGTGCTTCATTACGACGTCGAACTCTTAAAGGAAGCCGGGGCATTGATCCTGTACGCATCCCTGATCTCCGGTGTATCGGCATGGCTGGTCGTGCTTTTGGTTATCATTTCACTGGTCCAGATCTTAAGCTATAAACTGGCAAATAATTACGAATTAAAACACCGTGATGCAAAGGCGAAACTTACAGTGACACAGGACTATCTGGACCGTCAGGCATATGCAGTGGAAAACGGAAAAGATATAAGGCTTTACCAGATGAAAGAATGGTTAAGCGGACATTACCGTGCTGCAAACAAAAAATACCAGGCACTGCTGGCAAAAGAAAAGGCATGTTATTTTGCGGATGATCTCTTTGGGCTGCTGCTGCAGCTTGGCAGGGATGTGGTCTGTTACGGCTATCTGATCGGACAGCTGATGCAGGGAATGTCCATCGCACGTTTTGTGCTTTATATCGGGATCGTCAGTGGATTTTCCACCTATTTTTCGGAACTTACGATGATGATCAGCCAGATTTCATCCTGCTTAAAGCCGGTCGGACAGATGCAGGAATTTACAGAGTTAGAGAATGTATATCACCATGGCGAGGGAGTCCGGTTAAAGGATGAAAAGGAGGCAGTGGAAGTCGAATTTTCACATGTCAGTTTTTCCTATCCGGGCACAGACCATAAGATATTAGATGATGTGAGCTTTCGCATTAAAAAAGGCGGAAAGATGGCGTTAGTCGGCATCAACGGCGCCGGAAAATCAACGATCGTCAAACTGCTCTGCGGTTTTTATATGCCGGATGAGGGACACATTTACATCAACGGAACGGATCTTGCCACGATGGATCTTGATGCGTGGTACCGGTCACTTGCAGCAGTCTTTCAGGATGCATTTACATATTCGTTTTCCATTGCGGACAATGTAACATGCAGCATGGGAGAGGACTATGATGCGGAAAAATGCAGGGAGGCATTAAAGGATGCCGGCCTCTGGGAGAAAATACAAAAACTTCCACAGAAAGAGAAAACATTTATCGGAAAAGAGGTAAGTGAGGATGGCATCCATCTTTCTGGCGGGGAGACACAGAAACTGATGCTTGCGCGTGCACTCTACAAAGGATGTGCACTGTTGCTTTTGGATGAGCCGACCGCAGCATTAGATGCGATCGCAGAAAATGAGATGTATGAGAAATACAATGAAATGCTGACTGGAAAAACGGCACTGTTTATTTCACACCGTCTGGCATCGACGCGGTTCTGTGACCATATTTTATTCCTGAAAAACGGAAAGATCACAGAGGAGGGCACCCATGAGGAACTGATGCAGGAAAATGGCGGATATGCCGAAATGTTCCTGGTACAGAGCAGATATTACAAAGAGGAAGGGGCACAGTCACATGAAGAACATATGGCAGGAATTTAAAAGTTTTATAAAGATGATCAGCAAAGGGAAAAAAGATGTGGCTGTTGTCATGGCAGCCGGCGGATTTATGAAAGCAACCGTTCCGTTTCTGGTATTTTATTTTTCGGCACAGATTTTAAACAATGCGATCGAAGGGGATTATAAGGCATGTGTGAAAAGCGTGGCAGCACTTTTACTGTCGCAGTTTGTCTGTGAACTGGTGAACCGGTTCTGCCAGAAACGGATCGAAGTGCTTGGAGAGAGCTGCCAGCAGATCATAAGACAGCAGATGGCAGACAAGGCATTTGAACTGCAGTATGAAAAATTTGAAAAACAGGAAACACTTGACTCATTAAGGCGCGCAAAACTTACGGCAGGCGGAAGCGGGGACATCAAAGACCAGGTGGATACCTGTTACCAGATTTTTGTACAATTTTTTTCCATGTGTTATTCGGTCGTATTTTTTCTTCTGCTGTTGCTGAAAATCGATGCCGAACAGAAAAAAACATTTTTTGTCTCCTATGGATCAACGCTGCTTTTGATTGGCTTATATGCAGTTGTTGTAATTGTGAATTTATATCTCGGAAAAATACTCAGCGCGAAACAGTATGAATTTATACATGCAAATGACCACAATAATGCACTGGACGGTTATCTGGGCGGGGTCATGACAGATGAAAAAAATAGTAAAGATATCAGACTTTATGATCTGTCAGAACTCTTTTTGGAAAAATTCAGACAGATGGTGGAGGGCTATAGTATTTATTTACAGATGGGAAAAGTAAATGGAAAATACAGGGGAATGATTGAGGGCATCAACCAGTTTGCAGCAGGCGCTGCATATCTGCTGGCAGGCATGAAAGCATTAAACGGAATGATCGATATCGGAAATGTCATTTTATATGCAGGTGTCATCTCACAGACCGTGAACTGTATCACGGAATTTGGTTCACAGGTCATTTCCTTTCAATTTTGTGCGGAATATTTAAGTGTTTTTGATGAATTTATACAATGTCCGGCAATGGATTACGATGGTACACTGCCGATCGAAAAGCGGGATGACGGACAATATGAATTTGAATTTCATGATGTAAGTTTTGCTTACCCGGACTGTGGGACACAGGTGCTAAGCCATGTCAGCTTAAAATTTAACATTGGTGAAAAAATGGCGTTAGTCGGACAAAACGGTGCAGGAAAAACGACATTGATCAAATTGCTCTGCCGTCTCTATGAGCCGACGGAGGGTACGATCACGTTAAACGGCATCGATATCTGGAAATATAACTATGAGGAATATACGAGAGCATTTTCCGTTGTCTTTCAGGACTTTGCAATGTTTTCCTTGCCGGTCGGCGAAAATATCGCTGCAAGCAGCAAAGTGGATGAAGAGAGGGCATGGGAGGTGTTAGAGGAAGTTGAGCTGGCAGAACGTGTGAGAAAGATGAAAGACAGTTTAAAGACACAGCTTTATAACAACAACGGTGCGGGCGTCGACGTCTCCGGCGGCGAGGCACAGCGGCTCGCAATCGCACGCGCACTCTATAAGGACGCGCCGTTTGTGATCTTAGACGAGCCGACCGCAGCTTTAGATCCGATCGCCGAGGCGCAGATCTATGAGAACTTTAATGAGATGGTACGCAATAAAACTGCAATTTATATTTCCCACCGCATGAGTAGCTGTAAATTCTGCGACCGGATTGTAGTGCTGGATGCCGGAAACATTGCTGAGATGGGAACGCATGACACATTGTTAGCGGAAAATGGAATCTACGCCAGACTTTATCAGACACAGGCACAGTATTACGCGTAAAAACCATTGAAAAAAATCTTAATATTTGCTTAAAATCCCTTATAAACTATATTCAGATGGAAAATTGTGCTACAATACCAATGATGGGCAGGTTTGGCAAAAACTGCCCAAAAGAGAAAAATAAGAGGATGGGAGGCAAAATGTTATGATAAAAAAGAGACTGGAATGGTTAAAGCGCGGTCTGTGTATCACATTAGCAGGCGCTATGATCATCTGTTCCGATACCATGGCATTTGCAGCAGATGCGGCAAACGGGCAGGTCGTGGAACAGACAGGAGAGACCGAAGTTTTGACGGATGAACAGTCAGATCAGACAAAAGAAGATGCGAAAAATGAAAAGGCTTCTGAAGTAACCGACAAAACAAAAGTTACGGAACAGGCAGAAACAGAGACTACCGGAACAACGGAGAAAGACAAAACAACCGAAGTGACGGAAACGACGGAAAACACGGAAACAACCGAAGTGACGGAAACAACGGAAAACACAGAAGCTACCGAAGTGACGGAGTCAACCGAAAAGACGGAAACAACGGAAAACACAGAAGCTACCGAAGTGACGGAGTCAACCGAAAAGACGGAAGAAACCGAAAAACCTGAGGGAACGGAAACTACTGAGGAGACAGAGACAAAAGCAACAGATGTAAGCAAGGTTATTCTGATTACAGATTCAGAGTATCAGGTTGTAAGCATAGATCAGAGTATCCCACTTCCTGATTATGTATTTTATCCAAACAGTGACACGGATAAAACAGCAGTCGAATGGACCGTGGATGATCTGAATGTTGCAGAGGTAGCCACAACAACAGATGCCAATGGCAAAGTCAGCGGAACCGTAAAGGCGAAAGCGGCAGGTGTGGCAGTGGTAAAACTTCAGGTAGTAGGAAAAACAGAAGTGAATGCCGCATTCCGTCTGATCGTAAGACCAACGAATGAACCGAAGAACTGTAAGGCAGATGCAACTTACAATTCAGTCAGCTTAAGCTGGTCACCTGTTGCAGACGCAAATGGTTATACCATCACACGAAAAGTGGAAGGCTCAGATACAGAGCAGACGATCGCACATGTGGATGGTACTGATACGGTGTCGTATAAAGATACGGCAGCACAGACCGGAATCAGCTATATTTATCATGTATATGCCTATACAAAATATACGAACAACGGACAGACGGATTATGCCAATACGGATGCCTATGCATCCGTAAAAGCAACACCACAGCTTGGAAAAGCAGCAATGACATCTGTTACAGCGGAAGGTTACAGCAGCCTGACACTAAAATGGGAAAAAGTGGATGGTGCAACCGGATATATTGTATATCGTTCCACAGATAAATCAAAAGTGGACACACAGCTCACGGATATCACGAACGGTGCAGTAAGTTATGTGGATGCCGCACTGACAGCCGGAACGACCTACTATTATAAAGTACAGCCATATCGTGTGGTAAACGGCAAAAAGGTTTTTGGTGATGCGTCGGGCATTCTCTCCGGCAAACCGCTTCCGTCAGCGACAAGATTGAACGCAGAATCAGCTGGATATAAAGAAGTAAAACTGGCATGGAGTGCCGTGGATGGTGTGACGGGTTATGAGGTTTACAGAAAAACATCATCATCCTCTTATAAAAAGATTGCAACTGTAACAAATGGAAAGACAAGTTACAGCGATACAAAAGTGACAGCAGGTACAGCCTATACCTATAAAGTAAGAGCCTATAAAACGGTAAATGGAAGTCAGGTATATGGAGATTATTCCAACGAGGCATCGGCAACCCCTGCTTTAGAGGCACCACAGATTACAGTTAGAAATGCGTCTTACAACAGTGTGACGATCACATGGAATCAGATCAGCGGTGCACATGGCTATAAAGTATATCGTTCTACGAAAAAGGACAGCGGCTATAGAGCTGTTAAGACAGTCAATGATAAAACGACGATTACCTGTACAGATAAAAAATTGTCGGTAGGAACGAAGTATTATTATAAAGTCTGTGCATTCCGTACAGTCGGGGATAAGAATGTAGCAGGGAACTATTCGGATGTGCAGTCGATCAAGGCGGCACCGGAAGCAGTAACATTAAAATCAGAAGCAGCAGGTGCAACGGCGATCAAACTGACATGGAATAAAGTGAACATGCCATCCACAGGTGGCGGATATGCAGTATATCAGGTTGTAAACGGAGCAGATCAGCTGGTAAAAAGATGCAGTACAAAGAGTACTTCTTATACAGTGACAGGACTTACACCTGGTCAGAAATATACATTTAAAATCGTTTCTTTTGCAAAAGATAAAAATGGCAAAAGAGCATATGGTGGAACTTCCAATGAACTTACTGCAACACCGAAACTTCTTCCGGTAACGATCGACACGATCAAATCCGGCAAATACAACAGCGTCGTATTGAGCTGGAATGTTACTTCCGCAGGGGATGAGGACGGATATATTGTTTACCGTGCAGCTTCTAAAAAAGGAAGTTATAAGCAGATCGGAACCGTAAAAAGAAAGAGCGGAGCCATGACCGGATCTTATACAGATAAAAACGTTAAGATCGGAAAGAAGTATTATTATAAAGTAGTAACTTACAAAAACATTTCGGGCGGTAAAATGCTCCGTTCCGCTTATTCAGGTGTAAAAGGCATTACAGCCGCACCGAGTATCACAACGGTTAAAGTGAAATCGGCAGGAAATGAAAGACTGAAAATTACATGGAAAAAGGTAAAAGCATCCAAAAACCGTTATGTAAAGGGATATGCGATCTACCGCAGCACTTCCGAAAATGGAAAATACAGAAAAATTAAGACGATCAATAAGGGAACAACAACTTCGTATGTGGATAAGGGACTTGTAACCGGTAATACCTATTATTATAAAGTTCGTACTTTCTGTACGTCCGGTGGAAAGAAAATCTACAGTGATTATTCCGATCCGGCATCCATGCAGGTACTTCCGGGAAAACCTTCCATCCAGGTAGTTGCAGCAAATTATAACACCATTACGGTCTCCTGGAAGAAAGTAGAAGGGTGTGATGGATATCGTGTATATCGTGCAACAGAGAAAGATGGAAAATATAAACCAGTCAAAACCTGTTCTTCCGTTAATACGCTTTCTTATAAGAACAGTAAGTTAAAGACAGGAAAGACCTATTATTATAAAGTAAGAGCTTATGTGAACAAAAATGGCAAAAAACTTTATGGTGACTATTCCGCAGTGAAACAGGCAACGCCGGTTCTTTCAAAACCAACCGGATTATATGCAGCCTCAATTGCTGAAAACCAGATCAAGCTGACATGGAATGCGGTGGATGGTGCAGAAACTTATACCGTATTGAGAAGTAACTCTGAGAACGGAAAATATAAGATTGCAACGGAACTTTGTACAACAAATTCTTTTATTGATTATACCGCTGTGACAGGAAAAACCTATTATTATAAGATTTATGCGGTTCGTGGAGAGTACGTCAGTGCAACAACGGATTGTGTAAGTGTTATATCGTCAGCACTTGAAGTGAGCACAACGAGTGTACTGATCAAGACAGGAACGAGTGTAAAAGTAACAGCAACTGCAAAACCATACGGTGTGGTATACTGGTCTTCTGCTAACTCTATGATCGCCGTTGTTTCCTCAGATGGAACAATCTATGGACTGAAGGCTGGAACAACGACCGTAAAGGCATCTGCAAACGGAATCACCAAAGAAATCACGGTAACGGTAAAAGACAAACTTGAGACAGAGAATAAGATCATAGATATTTCAAGTGATAACGGTACGGTAGATTTTAATGCGATCAAGGCAGCCGGATACGAATGTGTAATGCTTCGTATTTCCAAAGGAACAACAGCGGATGCGAAGTTCCAGACAAATTATAAGAATGCGAAAGCAGCAGGCCTTAAGGTTGGTGTATACTGCTACTCCCTGGCGCAGAACGCAGCGCAGGCAAAAGCTGAGGGTGATAAAGTATTAAATATTCTGAATGCACAGAAGTTAGACTATCCGGTTGTATATGTACTTGATGATATCTCATTATTGTACAATAATGTAACAGCAACACAGAGAATTGATTTTATCAATGCATTCAGGACAGAAATCATTGATGGTGGAAAACAGTATAAGTTTGCACTTGGTCTGAACCAGAAACTTTTACAGCAGTATCCGGGCAAATATGTGGATACAAGCAAGCTCACAGGAACAGATCTGTGGATTATCAATTATCGTGCAGAGAGTCTTGGAAGCGGTTACCAGGGTAAAGGTAATGTGGTAATGTGGAGATACACGAACCAAGGTACAGTAAATGGTGTAAATGGCAAGGTAAATATCAGTATCCGGTATAAGACTTATTAATGAGAGTACAGGATACAGACAGTAATCCGCAGGAATGAGGACAGCTATGAAAAGTTATGCAAAAAAAATCATGACAAGACTGGCAGCAGGGGCGATGGCGCTCCTGCTTGCTGTCGGTACGGCTGCAACAGATATGTCTGTGTATGCAGCAGAAACGAAAACACAGGAAGGCACGACGGAAAAGAAAAAGATCACAGGATTTGCAGATCTTTCGGACAACCCGAAAGAGATTCGTATGACAGGTAAAATCAGCCTGAACCGCCTGCTTGCCAAGATGCCGCAGAGCATTGATGTTTATCTGGATGGCGGCAAAGAGACGACGAGTATTCCGGTAACCTGGAGCTGTGTCGGAGACTATGACACGACGAATTATTTTGTCTATGAATTTGACCCGAAATGGGATACCGATCAGTATTCACTTGGAGCAGGACAAAAGGACAAAATCCCATACATCAATGTGGTGATCTCAGGGACAAGTCTCTATAAAGGTGCAGCCATTTCTCAGGATGAGAAAAAATCCAACGAAAAAAAAGTATATAAATTTGCGAAAAGAAAGCTCAAATTAAATACAGCAGCGGCCTGTGGTGTGCTTGCCAATATTGAGAGTGAATCTTCTTTTAACCCAACCATAAGCGTCATTGATACCAACGGCAAGATCAGTTATGGTATCTGTCAGTGGAATGCTTCGAGATTTGATGACCTGAGAAACTACTGCAGCAGCAATGGTTATGATTATACTTCCATCGACGGGCAGCTTAAGTTTTTAAAATACGAACTGGAACATTCCGAGAAATATGCATTTTCCAAAGTGAAAAATGTCGAAAACACTGCAGACGGAGCCTATACAGCCGGGTATAACTGGGCAAAATATTTTGAGCGCTGTAACAGTGTATATTTTGAAGGACGTGCGAAACGCGCAAGAGATGTCTACTGGGCAAAATATAACGGTGACAGTCCGGATGATCCGGATAACCCGGATAACCCGGACGATCCGGTAACAAAGAAATATACCATCAAATATGTACTCTATGATGGGGAAAATAGCGATGCCAATCCATCGTCTTATAAGATCACAACAGAAACGATCACATTGAAAAAAGCAAAGAAAAAAGGTTATACATTTGAAGGATGGTATAAGGAGAGCAGCTTTAAAAACAGGATCACAACGATCCCGAAAGGATCAAAAGGCAACCTTACCATTTATGCAAAATGGAAAGCAAATAAATATACCGTTCGCTTTCATGGAAACAAGGCAACCAGCGGCAGTATGCAGGAGATGAAAAATCTCGAATATGATATGGATTATACCCTTAGAAAAAATAAATTTAAACGCAAGGGATATAAATTTGTCCGCTGGAACACAAAGGCAGATGGAAGTGGAAAGAAATACGGCAACAAGGAAGAAATCGAGAACCTTTCTGCAAAAAACGGTGCAGTTGTTGATCTGTATGCACAGTGGTCAAGGGATACCTACAAGATCACTTACAAAACGAACGGCGGAGAACTTGCGGATGGTACTGCAAAGAAATACAACGTAGATACCAGAACGTTCAAATTAAAAACACCGGTCAGATATGGCTATACATTTAAAGGCTGGTATAAAGACAAAAAATGTACCAGACGTGTCACACAGGTCAAAAAAGGTACAATTGGAAATCTGACCTTTTATGCAAAGTGGCAGATCAATAAATATAAAATCAAATACGATGGAAACGGCGCAACCAGCGGTTCCATGAAAGGTGTCTCTGTCTGCCAATATGGCAAGACCTATACGCTTACAAAAAATAAATTCAAGCGCACGGGTTATGTGTTTGAGGGCTGGAATACAAAGAAAAACGGCAAAGGTGATTTTTATGAAGACGGAGAGGATATCCGTAATATCACAGCGAAAAACGGTAAGACAGTCACACTGTATGCGCAGTGGAGCAAAAAGCAGTACACGATAAAATATGTACTTGACGGAGGAACCATTTCGTCTGAAAATCCGACCGGCTACTATTACGACACACCTACGATTCAGCTTGCAGCAGCTGCCAAAGAAGGATATACCTTTAAAGGATGGTATACGGATTCTGCATTTAAAAACAAGATCACGAAGATCAAAAAGGGAACCCGTAAAAATTACAAACTGTATGCAAAATGGAAGATCAATACTTACAATATCGTGTTTGACGGAAATGGAGCAACCAGTGGTTCGATGAAATTGATCAGTTCCTGCAAATACAATACAAGCTATAAACTCTCTGCAAACACATTCCAGAGAAATGGATATAAGTTTATCGGATGGAGTACCAAAGCGGATGGCAGCGATACTTTTTATGGAGATGGTGCAACAGTATCAAATCTTTCCCTTACAAATGGAGCAACAGTAAAACTATATGCACAGTGGGAAGCTTTGTAGGATGACAAAAATGAAATTTTATTTAGCACCGATGGAGGGACTTACCGGTTTTGTGTTCCGAAATGCATATCAGAAACATTTTGGAAATATAGATACCTATTTTACACCATTCATCAATAATAAAAAGATGAATTACAAAGAGATCAAAGACATTCTGCCGGAACATAATGAAGGGATGCATGTGGTTCCACAGATTCTGACGAATCGTGCAGAAGATTTTCTGGCAATCGCAAAAGAGTTAGGAAACTATGGTTACGAGAGCGTCAATTTAAATCTTGGGTGCCCGTCCGGGACGGTCGTGGCAAAGCACCGCGGCGCAGGATTTCTTGCGGTGCCGGAGAAACTGGATCATTTTTTAGAAGAGATCTTTGCGGAATGTCCGCTCCGGATCTCCGTCAAAACACGTGTCGGTGTCAATGATGCCGGGGAGTGGGAGCATCTTCTTTCCATCTATGAAAAATATCCGATGGAGGAACTGATCATTCATCCGCGTGTACAGAAGGACTTTTATAACAATACTCCGGATATGGAAGCGTTTTTATATGCGGTAGAAAACAGCAGACATACGCTATGTTACAACGGTGACATCTGCTCCGTGGAGGATTACCGGACATGGAGACAGCAGATGGAAGAAAAAAGGAAATGTGCTTTTATGCAGGAATCCGGGCAGCAGACGGATCCGGAGGACACTGGCAGCCTGGTGTCCCATCTCATGCTTGGAAGAGGAGTTTTAAAAAATCCGGGTCTGATCGGAGAACTCACAGGACATGCGCCGATCACAAAGGATCAGTTTCATGCGTTTCATGATGACATATTAAAAGGATATCTGGATGTGATGTCAGGGGAGCGCAACACGCTGTTTCGTATGAAAGAGCTGTGGTTTTATTTTGCAAAATATTTTACAGAACCCGAAAAATATGTAAAGCAGATCAAAAAGACACAGCATGTGGCGGAGTACCGTGTGATTGTTGATAATCTGTTCCGCGAGCAGGAATGGGAACAAAAATAAAAAGTAAAATATTTTATAAAAAAGTAAAATAAATAATTGTAAAATAAAAATGATTTTGCTATTGTAGAGTTAGATATCATACAGAAATGGAGGAGCCGTATGAGAAAACAAAGCAAAATCATTTTTTATGCAGGAATTGTATTGGGGTTTACAGCAGTGCTTACGGGGGTGGCACTGTCGGGGGGCAGGAAGATCCCGAAGGATTTTACAGTGAGTTATGAAGGAATCAAAACGGCGGATATTACGGCGGGCGTCAGTGTACATGATCCATCCGTGATAGAGGTGGACGGTACCTATTACATTTTCGGATCGCATATGTCAGGGGCATCATCTGAGGATCTGCGGAACTGGACATCAATCGGTGACGGATATACGCAGTCGAATCCGATCTTTGATGATCTGCTTGGAACAGAGCATGTATTTGATTATACGGGAAGCAGAGACTCTGTGATACCGACTGACGATGGGACTTATCATGTCTGGGCACCGGACGTGGTCTATAACAGGGCACAGGACTTATATTACATGTATTTTTGCACGTCTTCGACCTGGAATGCATCGAATCTGTGTTATGCGGTTTCAGATAAACCGGAAGGACCGTATACATGGAAGGGAGCGCTCATCTATTCCGGATTTACAAAAGATACGATCGAGGCGACCGATGTGCTCGATTACGTGGACATCGACTATGCAAAAAAGAACTACATCATGGCGGGAAATAAATATAACTATGAGAAATATCCAAATGCGATCGATCCGACCGTCTTTTATGATGCGGACGGAAAAATGTGGATGGTCTACGGTTCATGGTCGGGTGGGATTTTTCTGTTAGAGATCGATGAGAAAACAGGCCTGGTCATCCACCCCAAAGAAGATGAAAAAAACGGTGTGGATCCGTATTTTGGAAAACGTCTGCTTGGCGGCGGACACAAATCGATCGAGGGACCTTACATTCTCTATGATGAGGAAAGCGGATATTATTATCTGTTTGTTTCCTATGGTTCCCTGACGAGAGAGGGAGGATATCAGATGCGTGTGTTCCGCTCAAAAACGGTGGATGGAGAGTATGTCGATATGAATGGGGCATATCCGGGGATGTGGGATGACAATGCAGCTTATGGCTTAAAACTTTCCGGCAATTATTATCTGCCGGGTCTTAATAAGGCATATATGGCGACCGGGCACAATTCAGCTTTTGTGGATGAAGATGGAAAGAAATATATTGTATACCACACGCGCTTTGACAACGGGCAGGAGTATCATGAACCCCGTGTGCATCAGTATTTCCTGAATCAGGATGGATGGCCATGTATGCTTCCGTATGCGACGGACGGTGAGACGATCGCAGAGAGCGGTTATGACATTTCGGAAGTGGCGGGAACTTATTATGTGATCAACCAGGGAACTGCGATCAGTGCCAGGATTGCACAGCCGGTAAAACTGGTACTGATGGAGAATGGAAACGTGTACGGCGAAAACTTAGAAGGCATCTGGAGTATGGAGCAGGGCACCTGTTATATGACGATCACATACGGGGAAAAAGAATATAACGGTGTATTCTGTCAGATGAAAGATGAAGCAGGCACGGATGTTATGACATTTTCTGCGGCAGGAGCAGATGAGAGTGTCTGGGGCGTTAAATATTTTGAGTAAAATGAAAGCAAAGACGTGAGAAACGGCAGACGGAGCATAAAATACTTGCAAAGAACTCTTTCCCATGGTAATGTGGTACGTATCTAAAGTTTTGGGAAAGGAACGGGTACAAATGTTAAAAGCGATTGATGATTTCGTCTGGGGAGTTCCACTGATCGTGTTGATCTTAGCGGTTGGTATCTTTCTTACGATCCGGCTGCGTGGACTTCAGATCACGAAACTGCCACTTGCCATAAAAAATATGGTGGCAAATGAAAAAAACGGAGAACACGGGGAAGTTTCAAGTTTCGGTGCACTCTGCACAGCATTGTCTGCAACGATCGGAACAGGTAACATTGTCGGCGTGGCAACCGCGCTTGTCGCCGGAGGACCGGGTGCACTGTTCTGGATGTGGATCGCAGCACTGCTTGGAACGGCGACGAAATATTCCGAGTGTCTGCTTGCAATTAAATACCGTGTTGTGGCAAAGGACGGTCATATCGTCGGAGGACCGTTTTATTACATCGAAAACGGAATGGGTGAAAAATGGAAATGGCTCGCAAAAATTTTTGCATTTTTCGGTGTCGGAGTAGGTTTACTTGGAATCGGAACTTTTACGCAGATCAACGGGATCACAAGTGCCGTGAACAATTTCTTTGATCCGCAGAATACATGGACGGTGGAACTGTTTGGCAGAACCTATTCCTGGACGGTTGTGATCGCAGGTATTATTCTGACACTGTGTGTGGCACTGGTTATCATTGGCGGCATTAAGCGTATTTCCACAGTAGCACAGGTTGTGGTACCTTTTATGGCACTGCTTTATGTCGTTGTGGTACTGATCATACTATTTACGCATCTTAGCGCAATTCCGGGAGCAATCGTAGAGATCGTGCAGAGTGCATTTGGACTTCGTGCGGCTGCAGGTGGAACCCTTGGATCGATCCTGATCGCCATGCAGATGGGAATTGCCCGCGGAATCTTTTCGAATGAGGCAGGACTTGGCAGTGCGCCGATCGCAGCGGCAGCGGCAAAGACAAATGAGCCGGTGACACAGGGACTTGTATCTATGCTGGGAACGATCATTGACACGGTGATCATCTGTACGATGACCGGACTTTCCATCGTGATCACAGGAGCATGGGATATGGGATTAGAAGGTGTCTCTGTAACCACGAAAGCATTTCAGATAGGACTGCCATTCCCGGAGCAGATGGCATCTTTTGTGTTAATGTTATGTCTTGTATTCTTCGCATTTACGACGATCCTTGGATGGAATTATTACAGTGAAAAATGTCTGGAATATCTGGTTGGGGACAAAAAGACTGTTTTAAAGGGATATCGCTGGCTGTATATCCTTGCAGTGTTTATAGGACCATTTATGACGGTATCTGCTGTATGGACGATCGCAGATATCTTTAACGGGCTGATGGCATTGCCGAACCTTGTTGCACTCGTTGCTTTGAGTGGGGTGGTAGTTGCAGAGACGAAGAAATACTTTGAAAAACAGAAATATTAGTGAGAAATAAAAAATGGCGGAGGCAGAGTGCTTCCGCTGTTTTTTTGCCTGGTGATGTAGTCTGCGTTTTTTGATTTTAGAAAAGTATATAATATTTTAGAATAATCTATACAAAACAAAAAATAAGGAGTATACTGTCATAAGAAAGAAACAGTGCGAATGTCATCAGAGGGGAGGATACTGCATGTCAGATGAAAAATCTTTAAAGTACAATGAACCGTGGATTTTACAGCGTGCGGATCCATATGTTTACCGTCATACGGACGGCTCGTATTATTTTACGGCGTCGGTACCGGCGTATGACGGGATCGTATTGAGACGTGCCGGAACACTGGCGGAACTTTCCGGGGCAGAGGAAGTCATGGTCTGGAAGAAACATGAGTCCGGTCCGATGAGTTATCATATCTGGGCACCGGAGATCCACTATCTGTTTGGAAAATGGTATATTTATTTTGCGGGAGGCGAGGCGGAAGATATCTGGAAGATCCGTCCATATGTGTTAGAGTGCAGCGGGGACGATCCGCTGACGGATGAGTGGGTGGAACTTGGAAAGATGAAACGCGCAGCGGAGGATGAGTTTTCTTTTGAGGCATTTTCGCTGGATGCGACTGTCTTTGAAAATAAAGGTGAATATTATTATGTCTGGGCAGAAAAGGTTGGAGTCGGCAAAATGATTTCAAATCTCTACATTGCAAAGATGGAATCCGGCAATCAGTTAAAAACGGTGCAGGTACTTTTGACCACGCCGGATTACGACTGGGAGCGGAAAGGGTTCTGGGTCAACGAGGGACCTGCCGTGATCCATCATGACGGAAAAATGTTCTTAACATACTCGGCGAGCGAGACGGGTGTGGATTACTGTGTGGGAATGTTATCCATCGATGAGGATGCGGACATTTTAGATCCGCGTTTGTGGAAAAAAGAGCGTTACCCGGTATTAAAAACCTGTGAAAAACTGGGCATTTACGGGCCGGGACACAACTCGTTTACCGTGGATGAAGATGGAAATGACGTCATGGTCTACCACGCGCGGACGGAGGCAGAAATTAACGGAGATCCGTTGTACAATCCGAACCGTCATGCGATGCTTATGAAGGTAAAATGGGATGAAGCCGGAAGACCGGTATTTTCCTATGAAAATAAATAAAAAAGGAGAGAAAACAATGGCAAAACTGATCATCAATGAGGAAAACAAAAAGAGTCGTATTGAGCCGGAAATCTATGGACATTTTTCGGAGCATCTGGGGAGATGTATTTATGAGGGAATTTACGTCGGCGAAAAATCGGAGATTCCGAATGTAAACGGCATGCGCACCGATGTTGTGGACGCATTAAAGGAATTAAAAGTTCCGGTACTGCGCTGGCCGGGTGGCTGCTTTGCGGACGAATATCACTGGATGGACGGAATCGGACCGAAGGAAAAGCGTAAAAAAATGATCAACACACACTGGGGTGGTGTTGTGGAAGATAACAGTTTCGGAACACATGAATATATGGAACTGTGCCGTCAGATCGGCTGTAAGACTTACGTTAACGGTAATCTTGGAAGCGGAACTGTCCGTGAGATGTCAGAGTGGGTGGAGTACATGACCTTTGAGGGCGTCTCCCCGATGGCAGATTTGAGAAAAGAAAACGGACATGAGGCGCCATGGAAAGTGGACTATTTTGGTGTCGGCAATGAAAACTGGGGATGCGGCGGAAATATGACGCCGGAATATTATGCAAATGAGTACCGCAGATACCAGACCTATGTGCGCAATTATCACCCGGACCGTCCGATCAAAAAGATCTGCTGTGGTGCAAATGTTGCAGACTATTACTGGACAAAAGGAGTGTTAAATACGGCATTTGACCATGCTGAGCAGTGGCACGGATTTATGGATGGTCTATCACTTCATTACTATGTACATCCGGAGGGCTGGGAGATCAAAGGAAGTTCTACGGACTTTGATGCGGATGTCTGGTATAAGACATTATCGAAGGCGCTTTATATGGAGACATTGATCGAACGCCACGGTGCGATTATGGATGAGTACGATCCGGATAAAAAAGTCGGTATGATCGTGGACGAGTGGGGCACCTGGTATACCTGCGAGCCGGGCACCAATCCGGGATTTTTGTATCAGCAGAATACGGTGCGTGATGCACTTGTTGCAGGTATCACCTTAAATATTTTCAACAAGCACAGTGACCGTGTCAAAATGGCTGCGTTAGCACAGATGGTAAATGTTTTACAGTCTGTACTTCTGACAGAGGGCGGCCAGATGATAAAGACACCGACCTACCATGTCATGCATATGTACCGCCACCATCAGGGCGCAGACCTGTTAGAGAGCACTTTGACCGGGGCAGGTGAGATCGGATCGGATGAGTGGAAAGTACCGAAGATCACAGAGTCCGTATCCATGGATAAAGACGGTGTGATCACCGTCACCATGAACAACCTCTCTGTGGAGGCATCGGAAAAGGTGGAGATCCAGCTTGCAAACCGTGGCTATCATGTGACTGAGGCAAAGATCGTAACCGATTCCGATATGCATGCACATAACACATTTGAGGCACCGGATACCGTGACAGAAAAAGATTTTACTGCCTATGAGGAGACGGAAAACGGCGTGAATGTCACAATGCCGGCAAACAGTGTGATCGAGCTGCGTCTTGCAAAATAAGAAAAAAACTGTCAGAAATGGCGGGAAAATTAGCTGCTGGTCATACTGGAAATATGAACAGTAACGAAAATTACAGGCGGAGATGACATATGGCACAGATCTGTAAAAAGTGTCTGCTGCGCGAAATGGCGGAAGCGGATGCAAAAATGATTGAGAAATATAAAGAGGCGATCAAAAAAGAAGATCAGGTATCAGAGAGCGAGTATGAGAGACGGCTTACTGTCTGCAAAACCTGTGAACTTTTAAACGCGGGAACTTGCGGTGCGTGTGGCTGCTATGTAGAGCTGCGCGCCGCGGCAGCCGTATCAAAATGCCCATATAAAAAATGGTGACAGTTCAGACGGACTGTTACCATTTTTTATTGCGGTAATATTACTTCATTTCCTCCACCGGGGCGTACCCGAGACTCACTTTGATATCCTGGCTGTAATTGCCAAAAGATTTTCCAAAGATCGTAAGTCCGCCGACGTGCCTGGCATCGTCCTCCACAGCCAGGCGGAAGCGGATGCTGCTGTGGCAGTTGAGATGGAAATCATCGATTTTAACGTCGGATATTTTGAGACCGTCGATATAGGTACCTTTTTGATTGATGACAAGTTGTTTTAGCAATCCGTACTGGTTCCAGTTTGCATACCACCAGTCCGGTGTCAACAGACCCTTCACATCGCCAAAATCGCCGGGGGAGGTCCAGTCACCAATATGAATATCATTTAAGTAAAAACTGATATCGGAAGGCCAGTCATTGTTGGTGCCTGGTGCTTCGGAACTAAGTTCTGCGGAAATTGTGATCTGTGTGATTTTTTTGGAAGCCGGGATAAAATTTGGAATGGCATATTCAACATAACCGCGTGTAAACCATAAAATATCAGCGTTATAGCGGTCTGGATGTTCAAAATACCGCGGATCATCCACTTCACCGATCAGGGCATCTGCAGAGGCAAGTCCGCAGGTCGGGCAGATCTGGTAATTTGTATAGTGACCGACTTTTAATTCTGTATGATAAACATTCTCGATTTCGGCAGGCTTTTCTAAATCGATCAGGATCTTATCCAGGTGGATGGAACAGATTTTCTGGTTGCCGTGAACAGCAGATTCACTGGATGTTGTGATCAGTCCGCAGTTCTCAAGTTTTTTGATATGGCTGGTTAAGGCACCGTTTGTAATATTTAAACGGGAGGCAAGTTCATTCATGCTCATATTGTCGTTTTCCAGCAAAATATTTAAAATTTCAATTCTCACATCAGAACCGAGTGCCTTAAAAAGTTCTAACCCTTCATTCAACGAAGTGATGTGTAACAAGGAAATCCTCTCCTTTCAAAATCTGTAAAAATCACAGAATGACACGTTCTAAACTGTAATCATTGCCTGAAAGTGTCAGGATTGCAAGACTTTTCGAATCTCCACGTCCGTCACTGGCACTGCCCGGATTAATATAAACTTTATTGAAACGTTTATAAAATGTATAGTGATGAGTATGACCAAAGATAAGAAAATCAGCATCTGTCAGGTCAAATGGAAGATCAAACTGATTATGAACCAGAAAAAAAGTCTTGCCGCCAATGCGGAACTGTAAAAATTCAGGAAGATTTTTTGCCCAGTCACCGCGGTCATTGTTGCCTCGGACCATATAAAGCGGAATGCCAAAGTTCCGGAAACAGTCATAATTTTTCTGCGTACAGAAATCGCCTGCATGGATCAGATAATCGCAGCCGTCTAAATGACGGTGCCACTCTTCACGGAAAATACCGTGTGTATCAGAAATAATGCCAATTTTCATAAAATTCTCCATTCTTGCGTGAAAAATGTTATTTTCATACTAATTTTCTCCATTAAGTAAAAAAATAATTAGATAAATTATATAGGAAAAAAGTATGGAAGTCTAGAAGAAAGAAAAATATTCATAAAAATACTTTTTTATTTTAAAGTAATGTAGTATACTGTTCGGGGGATCAATTAGTTAATTTTTTAACGGGAGAGGGAGAATGGAAAGCTCGGTATTGGAGGAAAAGGTTTTTCATAAAGTTATGAAAAACGTACCATTTGGTCTTGTTGTGAGCAGTGAGGGCAGAAAACGCAAGGTGTATTATGTGAATACGATGGCGTACCATATGCTCGGTTACACGCGGGAGGAATTTATTGAAAAAGTACAGGACGGCTGGAGCCGGTTTGTGGATATTGACTTAAGAATGGTCATGAGGGAGCATCATGAAGAGATTCTGACAGGGGAGTCATTTGAACTGACTGCTCAGACAGAGACGAAAGACGGAAATAAAAAGTGGCTGTCTTTTCGTGTGATGGTATCCATGGATGTTATATCCTCGCAGTTAAAACCGGTCAGTTATATTACGATCACGGATGTAACGGAGAAAGTGGAAAAAAACAGACGTTACGCGAGAGAAAGAGAATATTTACGGGATTGTGCAGCCAGAGATTCCATGACGAGACTGTTAAACCGTGGTACGATGGAAGATCGTATCAAAGAAGAACTGGAGTCAGTGGCAGAAGGACAAAATTATGCATACATTGCTATTGATCTGGATAATTTTAAGCAGGTCAATGATGTGTATGGCCACTGGGTTGGCGACCGCGTCATTATGAGTGTGTCTAATATTTTAAGGGAAGTCTACGGTAATCAGGTCAGCATTGGACGTATGGGCGGGGATGAATTCGCAGTATTTCTTCCGGATGTAAAAGACCGTATGTGGATACAGGGGCAGGCAGATGAAGTGCTGTACCGGCTGCGCAGACAAAAAGAAATGATCGGAATGGCGGAGGAGCCGACAGCAAGTATTGGCATCGCATTCGGCCCTGAGGATGGCACAAGCTTCCGTGAACTGTATCACAGAGCGGATGCAGCACTCTATCAGGTCAAAAAGGAAGAAAAAAACAGCATAGCAATTTACACAATGATATAAGTTTTTTTTGGTACATTTTACCTATTGAAAAAATGAATCAAAAATTATAACATCTAATTGTTATATGACTGACGGAAAAAGTGGAAGAACCACATGAAGTATAACGTTTACAATGCCGACCGTCTGGGCGAGATAACCCGGACTGTCGGTTTCTTTTATTCTTAAAGATATTCTTCTTACAGGAATCCTTTTGTATGAAAAAAAGAACAGTTCCGGAAACGAAGCGGATATTGACAAGCAGTGATGGAACATGATATATTCACTGCGTTAGAACTAGCTAACAAAAGTTAGAAATAACTACCAATATTTTCCAGCAATACAAAAATATTGGGGGATCAGATCCGTTTTATACAGGTAAACCATAGTTTTCAGCAAACAGGAGGAAAAATAATGCAAAACGAATGGAGAGATTTTAATGGTGGAGCATGGGAGAATGAAGTAAACGTCAGAGACTTCATCCAGAGAAACTATAAGCCATATGATGGTGACAGCTCTTTCTTAGAGGGACCGACAGAGGACACCACAGCACTCTGGCAGGATGTACTTGAGCTTTCAAAACAGGAGAGAGAGGCCGGCGGCGTACTGGATATGGATACGAAGATCATTTCCACGATCACTTCCCATGGACCTGCGTACTTAGACAAAGATAAGGAGAAGATCGTAGGTTTCCAGACAGATAAACCATTCAAACGTTCCTTACAGCCTTATGGCGGTATCCGTATGGCAATTAAGGCATGTGAAGATAATGGGTATAAAGTAGACCCGGAAGTGGTAGAATATTTCACAACACACAGAAAGACACACAATGCGGGTGTGTTTGACGCTTATACACCGGAGATGAGAGCCTGCCGTTCCGCACATATCATCACCGGACTTCCGGATGCATACGGGCGCGGACGTATCATCGGCGACTACAGAAGACCTGCACTTTACGGTGTAGACCGTCTGATCGAAGATAAGCAGGAGCAGTTAGATTCCACACGCACCATCATGTATTCCGATGTTATCCGTGAGCGTGAGGAGTTATCCGAGCAGATCAGAGCCCTTAAAATGTTAAAAGAATTAGCAAAGATCTATGGATGCGATATTTCCAAACCGGCAACAAATGTTCTTGAGGCAGCACAGGCTGTATATTTTGCCTACCTTGCAGCAGTCAAAGAGCAGAACGGTGCGGCAATGAGTCTAGGACGTACCTCTACGTTCTTAGACATCTATGCAGAGCGCGACCTTCGTGAGGGTACATTCACTGAGAAAGAGATCCAGGAGATCATCGATCAGTTCGTAATGAAACTGCGCTGTGTAAAATTTGCCCGTACGCCGGAGTACAACACTATTTTTGCCGGAGATCCGACATGGGTAACAGAGTCTATTGCCGGAATCGGTGTAGATGGAAGACATATGGTAACAAAAATGTCTTACCGTTATTTAAATACTTTAAACAACATCGGAGCAGCACCGGAGCCTAATATGACAGTTTTATGGTCTGTAAAACTTCCGGAGAACTTTAAAAAGTTCTGTGCAGAGATCTCAATCAAACATTCTGCGATCCAATATGAAAATGATGATATCATGCGTGTGGTTCATGGTGATGACTACGGCATTGCATGCTGTGTATCTTCCATGAGGATCGGAAAAGAGATGCAGTTCTTCGGAGCCCGTGCAAACCTTGCAAAATGTTTACTTTACGCGATCAACGGTGGTGTGGATGAGATCAGCGGAAAACAGGTAGGACCGAAATATCGTCCGATTACTTCCGAGTACCTTGACTATGACGAGGTGTGGGAGAAATATAAAGACATGATGAAATGGCTTGCAGGTGTCTATGTCAATGCATTAAACATCATTCACTATATGCATGACAAATACTGCTATGAAAAACTGCAGATGGCGCTGCATGACAAACAGGTAAGACGCTGGTTTGCAACCGGTATTGCGGGATTCTCCGTAGTAGCAGATTCCCTGTCGGCAATCAAATATGCAAAAGTAAAACCGATCCGTGATGAGAACGGCATTACTGTAGATTTTGAGATCGAGGGAGATTTTCCGAAATATGGTAATGATGATGACCGTGTGGATGAAATCGCAAAAGAGGTTCTCCATACCTTTATCAAATATGTAAAAGGAAATCACACCTATCGCGGTGGTATCGCAACAACTTCCATTCTTACCATCACATCCAATGTATCCTATGGTAAAAATACAGGAGCAACCCCGGATGGAAGAAAGAAAGGTGTTGCATTTGCTCCGGGTGCAAATCCAATGCACGGACGTGATAAAAACGGTGCGGTCGCTTCCTTAGCTTCCGTTGCAAAAATGCCATTTATGGATGCGCAGGATGGTATTTCCAACACCTTTACCATCGTGCCGGATGCACTTGGAAAGACGGAGGAAAGCTCTGAAACAAACCTTGTGGCACTGCTTGACGGCTATGCAGAAAAAGGCGGTCACCACTTAAATGTAAACGTATTAAATAAGGAAACACTGCTTGATGCACAGAAGCATCCGGAGGAATATCCGCAGCTTACGATCCGTGTATCAGGTTATGCAGTAAACTTCATCAAACTGACCAAAGAGCAGCAGGATGAGGTAATTGCAAGAACATTCCATGAACTGATGTAAAAATAAGGAGATCACAATGGGCTATATTCATTCTCTGGAATCATTTGGTACCGTGGACGGTCCGGGGGTGCGTTTTGTCGTATTCTTCGAGGGCTGCCCGATGCGCTGCCAGTATTGCCATAACCCGGATACATGGGTGCTGACTGATGGAAAACAGATGGAGGCGGACGAGATCATCGACCGTTTCCTGCGCAATGCCTCGTTTTACCGGACTGGCGGAATTACCGCCACCGGTGGCGAGCCGATGCTTCAGATTGATTTTCTGACGGAACTGTTTGCGAAGGCAAAGGCACACGGAATCCATACCTGTTTAGATACGTCTGGTATTATGTTCCCGGGATTTCCGGAGGATGGAGAAGCCACATCAGATATCACACTGGAAAAAATAGACAGGCTTCTTGATGTCACAGATCTTGTAATGCTTGACATTAAGCATATCCGTGACGAGGATCACCGGAAACTGACCGGACATTCAAATAAGAATATTCTGGCATTTGCAAGATATTTAGATCAGAAGAAAAAGCCGGTGTGGATCCGTCATGTCGTTGTTCCCGGCATCACATTTGAGGAGGCAGAATTGACGGAACTCGGACACTTCCTAAAGACACTTTCCAATATGGAAAAATTGGAAGTACTGCCATATCATGCACTTGGCAAGGTCAAGTATGATAATCTTGGCATGGATTATGTGTTAAAAGATACACCGCAGCTTACCAAAGAGGAAGCAAAAAAAGCGGAACAGATGATAAGGGATGCAATGTCATAATGGCGAGTCATTATGACATTGCATCCCTTGTTAAATGTGTAATATTGATCGTGCCAGCGAATGATGCACATTTTTACAAGAATATTACAGGAAAATATAAATATTCTGAAAAATATATAAAAAATGATATATTGTATTGAAATATTTGTGGAAAGTGCTATAATAAAACCATGATATAAATCTGTATCAAATAAACGGCAAAGGGGTTGGACATCATGAGAATCAAGATTACAGGAAGAAACATTGAATTAACCGATGGTATCAAAGATGCAGTGGAGGACAAGTTAAACAAATTAGAGAAATACTTCACTTCGGACACAGATGTCTATGTAACACTGAGCGTAGAGAAGGAACGCCAGAAAGTGGAAGTTACGATTCCAATGAAAGGAAACTATATTCGTTCTGAACAGGTCAGCAATGATATGTATGTATCAATTGATCTGGTAGAAGAGGTTATTGAGCGTCAGTTAAAGAAATATAGAACGAAACTGGTTACGAAACAGCAGAGCGCAGCATCCGTTTTCAAACAGGATTTCCTGGATGCAGCATCAGACGATGATGAAGAGATCAAGATCATCCGTTCTAAGAAGTTCGATATGAAGCCGATGTATCCGGAAGATGCATGTGTACAGATGGAGTTATTAGGACATGACTTCTTCGTATTTATCAATGCTGAGACCGAAGATGTCAACGTTGTATACAAGAGAAAAGGCAACACATACGGATTGATCGAACCGGAATACTAAAATGGATCATTGCAGAATTGTGCTGTGAATACAAAGAACCCACCCTGCGGCAAACACCTTGCCGCCGGGTGGGTTCTTTACACAATGCATTTGTAGCGTGGAGTTGTGCGTCAAAAGGTGGTTCACAGCTTAGTGGTTGTCAAATTGCAACAAGCCGGGAATGCTTTTGTGACTTTGGAAGAAAATTAGAAAATCTTAGCCTGCCTGTCTATTCACAGTGATGTTCTGCCACGGATGGCAGAACAAGGCTTCACGAGCCATGGAAGGCTCGTTGAACGCCGTTCACGTCACTCTGAGAAAATCTGACTCAGGCAAGCTTAGATTTTGTTATTTTCGTACAACGGAACAAAACAACCCCGGCTTGTTGTAATTTGACAGACAAAAAACTAAAATCCACCTTTTGACACACGAGATTCCTGCCTTAAGCATTATGGAAAAACGACACACAGATGGCTCCCGGTCCCGCATGTGTACCGATCGTACTCCCAATCGTGCTGATTGGCAGCTCTTTTGTCTGTCCGGTCCAGAGATCTGCGCTGTCCGCAATATACTTCCGGAGCAGTGAGTCGTCGAGCCCGCTGTAGCCTAACATATACGGCATGGAAAAATCGATACCGTTTTTATTTTTCACTTCCTGGATCAGGATGTTATTTCCGTTTTTCGATCCTCTGGCCTTTCCTAAGATCGCAACCTCACCTTTTTCAATGGCGATGACAGGCTTGATGGATAAAATATTTCCCGCCCAGGCGGCAGTCTTTGAGATGCGTCCGCCCTGTTTTAAATACTCAAGGGTATCAAAGACGGCTAAGACACAGACATCTTTCTTTTTCTCTTCGAGTTTTTCGGCGATCTCTTTCGCAGAAAGCCCCTCATCGCGCAGCTTTACGGCATAAAGGACAAGGATCTGTTCGCCCAGACATACATTTAAACTGTCAACTAATGTGATACAGTCCTCATAGCCATCAAGCGCAATGTGTGCACTCTGGTATGTACCGGATAAAAGAGAGGACAGACAGATCACAACGGCGGTATCGCCGGCTTCTTTTACTTCTTTGAATTTCGCTTCAAAATCATGTGGAGATACCTGGCTGGTCGTCGGGATTGTTCCACATTCGATCAGTTTTTCATAAAATTCTTTATGGGAAATGGTAACACCGTCTAAATATTCCGTTTCGCCAAAAATTGTTTTTAAAGGCATATAATCAAGATTTAATGCATCCGCACGTTCCTTTGTGAGATCAGATGCGGAATCAACAATAATTCGTACACTCATTTTTTTCCCTCCGGATAAAATAGTTTGACTATCAAACAAAAATAAATATAAAGTATGATGAAAAGAATGTCAAGATATTTTGATTATCAAAGTATCAAAATAAAAATCAAATGTAGTTGACAAAAATCGACAGACATAAGATACTTGTGTAGTATCAATGCCTGCATGACAGTAGTGTAAAAGTGGAAAATTATATAACAGAGCAGAAGAAAGCGGAAGAAATGTATAACGGGGCAGAGATTCTGGTGGATCTCGCAAGAAGGTATCCGGAACTATGGAATGAAATAGACAGGCAGTGCACTTTAAATAGAGAGCGGTATGGATTGCTCTGTGAAATATTGCTGGCGGGGGACGAGGAACGCTGTGAGGATGTGGTTGCAAAGATATACCGGTACGGGAGTATGATCGGAAAACAGGATCTGATTGGAAGACAGATATTTTTGTGGCTGCTGCAGGCACTGAGGATGGAAGAAATCGCAATGCTGTAGAAATGGGTTTTATCGTGAAAGAGGCCAGCAGCAGGCAAAGAATTTTATGAGTCAGGAATCTTTTCCGGTACGGGAAAACGGGGAATAAAAGAAAAAATGGTGCCTGCCGGGGGCATTGCCGTGAGGCAGAAAAATAAATAAGAAAGGATGTCATGCAGGCATAAAAAGTACAAAGGAATGTGCAAATTCCTTGCCACACAAAGAAAAAAGGTATACTATAAAGCAGAAATGTTTTTATGAGATAGTAAGGAGAGTATACCATGAAGATTGTTGTTTTAGCAGGTGGTTTAAGTACAGAGAGAGATGTTTCCTTTAAGACCGGAGATATGGTGGCAAAGGCATTGAGAGAGAATGGACATCAGGTAATCTTACTTGATGTATTTATGGGATACAGTGATAAAAAAGAAGATCTGACAGGTATTTTTGACCGGAGTGAGGAAGTCAGTGTAAAAGTATCCGGAATACCGGAAATTGCACCGGATCTTGCAAAGGTAAAAGCATCCAGAAAAGATCAGTCAGACAATTTCTTTGGACCGAATGTGATCGAATTATGCCAGATGTCCGATATCGTTTTTATGGCACTGCATGGAGAAAACGGAGAAAACGGCAAGATTCAGGCCGCATTTGATCTGTTTGGCATCCGCTATACAGGAACCGGTTATTTAAGCAGTGCGCTTGCCATGGATAAGGAGATGTCCAAAAAATTATTTTTGTCAGCAGGCATACCGGCTCCAAAGGGCGCATCCATGAAAAAGGCTGACTGCAGCGACGATATCACAAAACTTGGCATTCAGTTCCCGTGTGTGGTAAAACCATGCTGCGGAGGTTCGAGTATCGGTGTTTCCATCGCACACAATGCGGAGGAATATAAAGCAGCATTAGATGAGGCGTTCCGCTGGGAAGAAAACCTGATCGTGGAAGAATATGTAAAAGGACGTGAGTTTTCTGTCGGCGTGATCGAGGGAAAAGCACTTCCGATCATCGAGATCGCACCGGTACAGGGATTTTATGATTATAAGAATAAATACAAAGCAGGCAGTGCTGTTGAGACCTGTCCGGCAGAACTTTCAGAAGCTGTTACAGAGAAAATGCAGCATTATGCAGAGCAGGTGGCACAGGTACTTGGATTAGATACCTATTCCCGCACCGATTTTCTGTTGGATGAAAATGAAAATATCTACTGTCTGGAAGCAAACACATTGCCGGGTATGACTCCGACAAGTCTTCTTCCACAGGAGGCACAGGTTGTCGGTGTGAACTTTAACGAATTGTGTGAGAAACTGATCCAGATTTCCCTGGATAAATATGAGAAATAATAAGATATTTTTGTAAAAGTAAAAGCAAAACGAATCCCGGGAAATGAGGTAGATCATGAAAAACATGACACTGGAGCGTATTACGGAAGTATGCGGTGGAGTATATTATGGCAGTGAGGCCGACAAAAAGAAAGAAATTGCGGGAGCTGTGATCGACAGCAGACAGGTAGAGTCAGGATATCTTTTTATTGCGGTAAAGGGAGAAAAGGTGGATGGTCATCAGTTCATTCCACAGGTGTTTGAAAAAGGTGCACTTGCCGTATTATCCGAACAGGAACTGTCAGAACCGGCGGGCCCTTATATCAGGGTGGAATCTACACTTGGTGCAATGAAAAAACTTGCGGCATACTACCGCAGAAGTCTTGATATTAAGGTCGTCGGAATTACCGGAAGTGTTGGAAAAACCAGCACAAAGGAGATGATCGCGTCGGTTCTTTCACAGAAGTATAATGTGTTAAAGACAGAGGGCAATTTCAATAACGAGATCGGTCTTCCACTTACGATTTTTAAGATCAGGGAGCAGCATGAAGTGGCAGTGCTTGAGATGGGAATTTCAGAATTCGGTGAGATGCACCGTCTGGCTGAAATGGCATATCCGGATATCTGTGTGATCACAAATATCGGATTGTGCCATCTGGAAAACCTGCTGACCAGAGATGGAATTTTAAAGGCAAAAACGGAGAGTTTTGAGCACCTGACACCGGAAGGAACTGCCGTGTTAAATGGAGATGATGATAAGCTCTGTGAGAAAAAGATGGTGAACGGAAAACCGGTGGTATTTTATGGTATCGGAAAAGAAGCAAAGCTTGCAAAGACAGAGCAGGGTGAAAAATATCTTGCCGAAAAGGAAGTATATGCAACAGATGTGGAACCGGTAGGATTAGATGGAACAAAAGCGGTGATACATATTGGTGCAGAGAGCTTTGCAGTGACGATCCCGATTGCAGGAGAGCATAATGTATACAATGCTTTAGCCGCAGTCTGCGTTGCAGGAAAGCTTGGACTTAGTGTGGATGAAATGAAACGCGGGATTGAGTCGGTAAAAACGATCGGAGGAAGAAGTAATCTGATCCACAAAGGCGGGATGACGATCATCGATGACTGTTACAACGCAAACCCTGTTTCCATGAAGGCGTCCATCGACGTGCTCGCAGCGGCACCTGGAAGAAAAATCGCAGTGCTTGGAGATATGGGAGAACTTGGCGAAAATGAGCAGGAACTGCATGCCATGGTCGGAGAACATTTCGAAGGAAAAGGAATAGATGCTTTGTTTGCAGCCGGTGCATTATCAGAGAATCTGGCACAGGCAGTAGGAAAATGCAGTAAGGAGACGGAGGTTCATTATTTCAAAACAAAAGATGAACTGATGGAAGAATTACTGCCTTATGTAAAAAGCGGTGACACGGTTCTGGTAAAGGCATCCCACTTTATGGGATTCCCGGAGGTCGTAGGACAGCTTACAAAGTAAGAAAATGTAGTGAAAATACGAAGCTATGACAGCTTATAAATGAATAAAAAAGAAAATCCCCGGATCACGGAATTGGTGATCCGGGGATTTTTTTAAATTCATAGGAAATTACGTCCTATGAATTAAAAAACCCTCCGGGCGGGATGCGCATCTCGCGGAGTAGAAGTTAGCTGTAAACAGCACCGCTCGAGCGCGAAAGAGTCGCAAGCGTACCGGTTTTACCTTTGGAAAATGTGCTTCTAAAATATCGGCGGAGCCGGAAATTGCCATAGGTACGATCAGACATCCGGTTTTTTCTGCCATTTTAAAACTACCCTCTTTGAATGGGAGCATCAGGTCCTCTGTCTTATTGCGTGTTCCCTCAGGGAAAATACACATCGAAATCCCGTTTTTGATATTGTCGATTCCTGCAAGGATCGTTTTTAACGCTTCTTTGACATCCGAACGATTGATGAACAGACAGTGCAGTCTGGTCATCCAGACAGATAAAAGCGGAACCTTTTTCATGGAATCTTTTGCTACATAACCGGTCAGGCGCGGACAGCGTGAGTAGGTGATGATGATATCGAAATAACTCCTGTGATTGCCAATATAGAGAACAGGCTGGTCTTTTGGAACATTTTCTTCTCCGATAATGGTAAGTCTGGTGCCACAGATAAACAGAATGACACGAAATGCCCACTGCACCATGCGGAGCTGGCTGATATCAGCAGCCTGACGATTGAATTTTCCGATGATCCATTCAACAAAAAGGACAGGAATACCGATGATCAGGTAGAGTATAGCAAAAAGCAATGCAAGTATTGCGCGTAACATAGTACGTCCTTTCCGGGGAGATCCCCCAAGTTTTATATACCCACATTATATCGGGTATCTATGGGAAAAACAACTAAAAAAGACATATTTAAAGACAGGGAGGCATATATTAAGATAGAAGCGAAAACTGGGGGCAGGTGTAGTGAAAGCATGTTTCGAAAGTATCTGGTAAAAATATGCGGGATCAGTCTGCTGATGGCAGGACTGATCAGCGGATGCAGTATTGAGCAGACAAATGAAACAAAAGTCAGTGATCTTACATATACGATCGTTGAGGAATCCGAGACACCGGAAGAGTTAAAGACAATGATCGAGGAAAAGAAAACGGCGGATTTTAAACTTACCTATGAGATGGCGGATGATCTGTATATCGTGCGGGGATATGGGGAGCAGGCGACGGGAGGATACAGTATCTGTGTGAGGGACTGTTATCTGACCACAAACGCAGTAGTGTTTGATACAGAACTCATCGGACCGAGAAAGGGTGAAGTTACAAATGCGAGTCCAAGCTGTCCTTATATTGTAATACAGGTAAAAAACCAGGACAAAAGTATCATTTTTGAGTAAATATTCTTAAAATTTTTTTAAATAATTTAATTATGTTTGACAAAAATTTAGCACAGTGCTATTCTAAAGCGGAAAAGAAATTCGGTGGAAACGATCATTACGATGATAAACGATCGCGAGATGCCGGATTAAGGAGGTAGAACACATGCAACAGGCAGACATCAGAAAAGTTCGGGCATCCGTGCATCAGCAGTGCGGGAAAAAAGTAATGATTCAGCTTGACCGAGGACGCAATAAAGTTGACATCCAGGAAGGTGTCATCCAGAATGCTTACCCAAGCGTATTCACGATCCTGGTAAATGATGAGCGTGAAGAAAATCCACCTCAGTTATTATCATTCAGTTATTCTGATATTATTACAAGAGATATACGCATGAAGTTGTGCTAAACAGGTATAAAATCCTCCATGTCCGAATAAGATGGTTACAAAGATTCGGAATGGGGGACTTTTTTTGGAATTTCAGAAAATAAAATTACATAGAAGTGAAAAAAACGGAGCTGCAGTCACACAGATCACACTGGATGATGACTATAATGTACCGGATTACAGACAGGATATCGTAAAAGTCATAAAAGAACGCGGGGAACTGCGCTTTGATGAGGTAAAAGCGATGGAGGGGGCTGCATGGATCAAGGGCAGTCTGGTTTTTAAGGTGCTTTACCGGAGCGATAAGCAGGAAGGAAAAATAAGCTGTCTGCGCGGTGAGATTCCTTTTCAGGAACGGCTTAACATGGATGGTCTGAGCGAATATGATGCAGTTCATGCCACAGGGGATATGGAAGATCTTACGATCGGAGTGATCAATTCCCGGAAGTTAAATGTCCGCGCGGTCATTGTTTTGACGGCATCGTCAGAAAAAGAAGTGGATGAGGAGCTGACCTGTGAACTCTCAGATGGCAGTTCCTATGAACAGAACATTGTAGAGAAGGAAGCGTTAAAGCTGCTTGTGGTGCGACGTGATATCTGCAGACAGAAAAGCGAGGCAGTGCTGCCGTCGAGTAAACCGAATATCCGTGAAATACTCTGGCAGAGTATGCAGCTGCGCAATGTTGAAAGCAGGCTTGTGGAAGGAAAGATCAGACTTTCCGGAGAAATACTGGTTTCCATACTGTACAATGATGAGGAGGAAGGGGAGCATCTGTCCTGGTATGAAACGACAGTCCCGCTGGATGCACAGGCAGAGTGCGGTGTTATGGAGGATGACTGTATCTGGCAGGTGCAGATGGTACCTTTGACAATGGAACTGGAAGTCAAACCGGATTATGACGGGGAAGAAAGGATCCTTGTCATGGAGCTGGCATTAGATACACACATCCGTATCTGGAAGGAAGAAAAGATAAGACTTTTAACAGATCTGTATTCACTGCAGAAAGAGGTAAAACCAGTCTTCCGTGAATGCCCGCTGGAGCATCTTCTGGTTAAAAATGCTGCAAAATGCAGAATGACAGAACAGATGGAATTAAAAGAAGATAAAGAAAAAGTTCTTCAGATCTGTTCCTGTGAGGGAAAAGTGCTCTTAGAACGTCAGGAAATAAAACCAGATGGTGTTCTTGCGGAGGGAACGGTTGAGGTCAATATTTTGTACATTACACCGGATGACCATATGCCGGTTGGAGCAGTGCAGGAAATTTATCCGTTTTCACAGCTTGTGGAGATTCCGGAAATGTCAGCGCAGGCGAAAGTGGAGTTAGATGCTTCCTTAGAGCAGCTCTCAGCGGTGATGCTTGATCAGGAACACGTTGAGATCCGGGCGGCAGTACGGCTGGATCTGATTGCCTTTGTGCAGGAAGTCATGCAGAATATCGAGGAGGCCACAGAGTCGGAACCGGATCTTGAGATGCTCAGAAACAGGCCGGGGCTGGTGGGCTATATCGCAAAGGCAGGAGATGATCTCTGGACGATCGCCAGGGAAAATCATACGACCATACAAAATATCATGGAGACAAATCACAGAAAAAGTGAGGTACTTCTGGCGGGCGAAAAGGTTTTGATCGTAAAACAGGTCGGATAAAATATTAAGTATTTGTGAATTTCTGGAAATCCTAACAAACATAGATGAAAGTGTGATAAAATATATAAGTACGGCTTCTGCCCACTGCAGCCTGCCGTGCTTATTTTTGATTCGTAGGAAATTATGTCCTATTCTTTTATAAATGACAGAAGGAGAAATGCTTGATGAAGTGGGAAAAGGCATTAAAATATACAAGAAAACATAAAAGAATGATCGCAGTGATGATGGCAGGTGTGATCGGATTTGCGTGTTTTTACTCTGCAGATGCATCCGTGATAAAAGATGCGAAGAAGAAGAAAAATGAGGCGCAGCAGAATTTAGACAATATCAACCAGCAGATCAATAATATACAGAGTGAGCAGAGCAAGGTAAAAAGCCAGATGGCGGCGTATGATGAACAGCTGATGTCGCTTTTGACCGATATGGAACTGTTGAAAACGGATATTGATAATAAGGAAGGCGAGATTGATCAGGCAAAGACGGATCTCGCCGCAGCACAGGAAAAAGAACAGCAGCAGTATGCAGATATGAAAAAAAGAATCCAGTACATGTACGAAAACGGAGATGACACATTTCTGGATGCACTTGTGGAGTCGGAAGATATCTCAGACCTTTTAAATCGTGTGGAGTATGTATCGGAAGTATACAGTTATGACAGGGAGCTTTTAGTGGCTTATCAGGAGACCGTACAGCAGGTGGCGGATTTAGAGTCACAGTTAGAGCAGGAATTAGCGGATATGGAGGAGCTGAAACAAAGTTATGATCAGCAGGAGGCTTCCCTGAATCAGGTTATTAATGAAAAGAAGGCACAGATTGCAGATTTTGATTCACAGCTTTCAAATGCAAAAACACTGGCAAGCCAGTACGCGTCCACGATCCGCAAACAGAACGAGGTGATCGCACAGGAACAGGCGCGTCAGGAAAAAGCCCGGAAAGAAGCAGAAGAGAAGGCAAAGAAAGCGGCGAAGGCAGGCACAAAAACCAGTAATTCTGCCACAACGGCATCTACGGACAGCGGAACAACAGACAGTACAGGGGGAAGTTCCTCTTCCAATAATACAGCTTCAACGGACGATTCCGACAGCAGTTCTTCCGGCAGCAGTTCGACAGGACTGACAAATAACGGTTTAAATCCATCCTACTCTACCGGTGTGAGTGGCAGCAGTGTGGTATCCTATGCGACAAATTTTGTGGGAAATCCGTATGTGTTTGGCGGAAACAGCCTGACAGAGGGGACGGACTGTTCCGGTTTTGTATCCCTTGTATACAGCCATTTTGGCGTATCACTTCCGAGAAGTTCCTATGCGCTTCAGTCAAGCGGACAGGCTGTCAGCTATGAGAACGCACAGCCGGGAGACATTATCTGTTACCCGGGACATGTGGCAATCTATATGGGAGGCGGCAGGATCGTCCATGCATCAACGCCGTCGAGCGGCATCTGTTATGGAAATGCGACTTACCGTACGATCACAATGGTGCGCCGTGTGCTGTAAGGGACACTGATGATAAAAATGCAGCAATAGATATTGAAAAAAATTTATGAATTATATGGAAAATATGCTATAATCAGAGGGAATTATTAGAATCAGGAAGGTAGGATCGTTATGCAGTTTGAAACATTACAAAAAGATATGATAGCAGCCATGAAGGCGAGAGATAAAGTACGCAAGGATGCAATCTCCACACTTGTTTCCGCAGCAAAGAAAGCTGCGATCGATGAGGGATGCAGAGATGATATCAAAGAAGAACTGGTGAACAGGGTAATTTTAAAAGAAATGAAATCAGTAAAAGAGCAGATTGATACCTGCCCTGCAAGCAGAGAGGATCTTTTGGCAGAATATCAGACAAGATATGATATTTTTGCAGAATATGCACCACAGATGATGTCAGCAGAGGAAGTAGAAGCATATATTACAGAGAAGTTTGCCGATGTGGCAGCAAGTAAAAATAAAGGACAGATCATGAAAGCCGTAATGCCGGAGTTAAAGGGAAAGGCAGACGGAAGTGTGATCAATCAGGTGGTGCAGAAATTATGTCAGTAAAAATCGGTAGAAATGATCCGTGCTGGTGCGGAAGTGGGAAAAAATATAAAGCATGCCATCAGGCATTTGATGAGCGCATCGCAATGATCGCTTCACAGGGACACATCGTTCCGACACATGATCTGATCAAGAATGCAGACCAGATCGCAGGCATCAGGGAGAGCTGCAAGATCAATATTGCAGTGCTTGATTATATTGAGAAGCATATTCATGAGGGAATGAATACAGCAGAGATCGATAAGATCGTTTATGATATGACAACGGAGATGGGCGGTATTCCGGCACCGCTGAACTACGAGGGATATCCGTACAGTGTATGTACTTCCGTCAATGATCAGGTATGTCATGGATTTCCGTCAAAAGATGTGATCTTAAAGTCCGGTGACATCATCAATGTGGATGTATCCACGATCTTAAACGGATATTTTTCCGATTCTTCAAGAATGTTCTGCATCGGGGATGTAAGTCCGGAGAAGAAGCGCCTTGTTGAAGTGACCAAAGAGTGCGTGGAGCTTGGTTTGAAAGAAGTAAAACCATGGGGATTTTTAGGCGATATGGGTCAGGCTGTGCATGACCATGCGTTTGCAAACGGCTATACGGTAGTGCGCGAGATCGGTGGACATGGCGTCGGACTTGAGTTCCATGAGGAACCGTGGGTTGGCTATAATACCAAACGCGGACAGGAAATGCTCTTAGTTCCAGGCATGATCTTTACGATCGAACCGATGGTCAATATGGGAAAAGTGGATATTTATGTAGACTCAAAAAATGACTGGGAAGTTTATACTGAGGACGGACTTCCATCAGCACAGTGGGAGATTATGGTACTGGTGACGGAAGACGGTCATGAGGTGCTCTGCTGGTAAAATTCAGGATTTGTGAAATAATGGATATTTCCCAAATAAAAGTGCCTGTAAAGCTTCATCGTGGCAGCGGATAACGTGGCGGTAGATCACGATTGCTGAGATGATAAAACAGCCAAGCCGTATGGAATTTACCGGTACAAACAGGAACACGGTCAGCGTAAACAGTCCGTATGTGATGACAGACCGGAAAGAATGCGGACGCAGTGTGAGTACCAGTGAGAATAAAATATAATAAAAGATCAGACAGAATAATGGATGGATTTCCGGAAACAGTCCAATCATAACTCCGAAAGAGACGGCAATCGCTTTGCCGCCTCTTTCTTTTTGGAAAAATGGAAAAGCGTGGCCGAATACTGGAGCTGCCATGACAAGTGCAAACAGCATGGAATCCCGGTCTAAGATCCTGTCTGCAAGAAAAACCGGGACAGCGCCTTTGAAAAGTTCACAGAGCAGGGAGAGAGTTCCGGCAAAAAAGCCGGCCTGCATGTAGGCATTTGCAACGCCGGGATTGTGGTCGGGGGGAACTTTTGTGATGTCGGTTTTGAAAAATAATCTTGGAATCCAGTAAGCAAACAATGTACTGCCAAGAACGAATCCAAGAAGGATAAAAAGAAAATACATCATAGTTTCTCCAGTGTTTTTATAATGTGCACGGCAGCGTCTGGTTTTCCGTTTTCTTTCTGGGCCAGAAGCATTTCCTCGCGAAGAGAACGTTTTCCGTGCGGATCCTGGGTGTCAGAGAGCAGTCTTTTTCCAAGTGTGATCTGTTTGGCAATGTATTTTGAGGAGACGGAAAGATGTCTTTTTACAAAAAAATTGCGGTTTGCAGTCTCACATCCGGGAATCGGTGCCGTGTGTACGATCGGGATCCGTTTTACTAACGCTTCGGTGGAGGTAAGTCCGCCCGGTTTGGTGAAAATCACATCACAGGCATCCATATAGTCTGCAACCCGGTTGGTGTAGCCTAAAATGTGGACGCGCGGGTTATTTTGGAACTGTTTCTGCAGCACGGTATAAATACGTTTATTATTGCCGCAGATGATGACCATATGCTCGCCGGATTTTAAACGCAGTGAAAGCTCTGCCGCGAATATGGCAAGTTTTCCAAATCCCATACTGCCGCTCATGACCAGACAGATCGGAACACCCTGTGGAAGATTTAAGGCATTGCGCGCGTGCATCTTTGCAAGGATGCGGTCCTCTGCCGGAGAAAATGCGCCACTGACAGGAATGCCGTAAGGGTATAACCTGTCAGCCGGAATTCCGCGGTGTACATATTCTGAGACACAGTCCTCGTGGGGAAGAAAATATGCATCAAGATCCGTTTCCTCCCAAAATGGGATGCAGGTGTAATCCGTGCCGATGGCAGCTGCGGGAATCTGTAACATGCCTTTTTTCTTCATGTATGTCATTGTTTCTGCCGGGTAAAGATGCGGTGTCACGATGATATCATAATCATGCTGGCTTAAATAGGCAGCCAGTTTTTTTGCCATCAGTGCATTGGCATAGTAGACCGGTGATTTGTGTTTATTGCTTGAAATTGCCATGCCGATCTTATAGAGCATACCAAAGGCATGCGGCATATGTTTGACAAGTTCCACATAGGCACCGCCTACTGCATGTGAAGTTTTTTTCCCGGAGAGCAGGAACATATCAAGCATGTCGGCGGTGTGACCGCACCGGATGGCTGCTTCCCGGATCGCTTTTCCGGCGGCATTGTGTCCCTCGCCGGTATTACAGGATAAAATTAATATTTTCATAGATACCAGTGTAGCATAACCCGGGCAAAAATTCGATACCTGATCGAAAGATATTGATTTTTCAATGGAAATATTGTTAAATAAAGGGGATTTGTGGTACGGGAGGTAAGGTTATGGCGACGATCAAAGAAATCGCAAAAGCCTGCGGTGTGTCGGTAGCTACCGTTTCGAATATCCTGAATAAAAAGCCGGGGGCAAGCGAAGCGACAAGAAATCTTGTGTTAAAAACTGCAAAAGAAATGAATTATATGCCAAACTATGTGGCAAAAAATCTTAAGGCACGCAATACCAGAAGTATCGGCGTCATTGCAGAGGATATGACGATCTTTAGTATTCCGGATATTATTGACGGTATTACGGAATATTGTGAAAAGGTAAAATACCAGATTCTTCTGACCAATTTAAGATTGTATAAAAAATATAATGACTATTATTATCACAGAACAGATTATTATGGGCTGGTGGACGAGGAGATCAGGAAACTGATCGCAACGCAGGTGGACGGTATCATTTATGTGACGGCACATGAGCGTATCATGCACTGTATCCCGGATAATTTAAGTATTCCTGCCGTGATGGCATATGGTTATACGGAGAGTAAAAACATCCCGTCCGTAGTTGTGGATGACGAGCGTGGTGCATACGAGATGATCCGTTATCTGATCGCACAGGGACATAAAAAAATCGGAGTGATCACCGGAAAAGCAGACAGCCTTCATGCGCAGGCACGTCTGATCGGATATCAGAAGGCATTGCGGGATGAGGGGCTTTTATATGATCCGGAACTGATCTACTATGGAGACTGGGGAAGAGAATCCGGACATACCGGAGCAGAAGTGCTTTTAAAAAAACAGGTGACGGCAATATTCTGCATGAATGATCTTATGGCAGGCGGATGTTATGACTGGGCAGATGAGTCGGGGATAAAGATACCACAGGAGATATCTGTTGCGGGATACGATAACAGAGAACTGTCAAGTTATTATAAGCCGCCGCTCTCCACGACGGAGCTGCCACTTCATGATATCGGTTACAGGGCTGCCGAGGTTATGATCGGCCTGGTGGAGAAAAAGTCAGGCGAGACGGCAGAACCGCAGGTCTATAAAGTTCCATGTAAGCAGCTGATCCGCCAGTCGATCAAAACATTATAAAAATAAACCGTGATGAACCGCCTCTGATGTCAGGCTTTTGAACTGACTCAGAAGGCGGATTTTTAATTTATAGGAAATTATGTCCTATGAATTAAAAATCCCTCCATGAGTTTATTTGTGAACAGAAGAAGTATTTATGTTCATTATTTTCGGGGAATATGTACTATTTGTGCAACATTCACATGGTTAAACGATTTAAAAAATAATAAAGTTGTGCGAAAAAGCAAAAACTTAGAAAGAAACAGAAAACATGAGAAAATAACATAAAAACAAAAGAATATATATAGATAAATGAAAAATAACATGCTTTAATTATAGCAATTAGTATGGTATATATAAACAAGAACGAAACAGAAATCAATCAGAATAACAAAAAAAGGCAAAAGTATTTCAGAATAAAGAAAAAAATATGAATGAAATGTAAATAAACTGAAAATAGAAATTTTGATCTGATTAAACGTTTAATATGACACATGACAGACACATGAAGGAGGGAGGAAGTTATGGAGAAGGAAAAACTGACAGATGTGCCGCTGCATCAGATCCAGATTAAAGATGCGTTTTGGGATAAATACATCCGCTTAGTAAAAGATGTCATACTTCCTTACCAGTGGAACACGTTAAATGACAATGTAAAAGATGCGGCGCCAAGCCACTGTATCAAGAACTTTAAGATCGCTGCAGGCGAGGCAGAGGGAGATTTTGAAGGAGCTGTCTTTCAGGATACCGATGTTGCAAAGTGGTTAGAGGCAGTTGCATTTACCTTAGATTCATCCGGAAGAGATGAAAAGTTAGAAAAACTTGCTGATGAGACGATCGACCTGATCGGGAAGGCACAGTGTGAAGACGGATATTTAAATACCTACTTCACGATCAAAGAACCGGACAGACGCTGGACGAACCTGAAAGAAGGACACGAACTTTACACGGCGGGGCACATGATCGAGGCGGCAGCTGCATATTACAATGCGACAGGAAAAAGAAAGTTCCTCGATATTGTTTCAAGATTTGCAGATCTGATCTGTGAGACATTTGGACCGGAGGAAGGAAAGTGTCATGGCTATCCGGGGCATCCGGAAGTAGAACTTGCTCTGGTAAAATTGTACCGGGCAACCGGACAGAAAAGATATTTAGACCTTGCGAAATATTTTATCGATACAAGAGGTGTGGGAGAAAATTATTTCTTTCAGGAAGAAAAGAAAGAAAAATATCAGCAGATATTTCCTGAATTTGCCGGATATGTACCGGAGTATTCTCAGTCACATCTGCCGGTCAGAGAGCAGAAGACAGCAGAGGGGCATGCGGTAAGAGCCGTATATCTCTACAGCGCAATGGCAGATCTGGCATATGAATATCAGGATGAGACATTATTAGATGCCTGTAAGACACTCTGGAATAACATGACAGAGAAAAGGATGTACATCACAGGCGGCATTGGTTCATCGGGATTGTTAGAGCGGTTCACAACCGACTATGATCTTCCGAACGACAGAAATTATTCCGAATCCTGCGCATCCATCGGACTTGCGATGTTTGGAAACCGGATGGCGCAGATCACAAAAGATGCAAAATATGCGGACATTGTGGAGAAGGCACTTTACAATACAGTGCTTGCAGGGATTGCGATGGATGGAAAGAGTTTCTTCTATGTCAATCCATTGGAGGTATGGCCGGATAACTGCATCGAACGGACATCCATGGAGCATGTAAAGCCGGTCAGACAGAAATGGTTTGGCGTGGCGTGCTGTCCGCCGAATATTGCAAGAACACTTGCTTCTTTAGGACAGTACATCTATGGAGCAGATGAAAATAGTTTATACATTAATTTATACATATCCAGTCAGACAAAACTTCTGATTGGAGAGACAGAGACAGAAGTAATAATGGAAAGCAGTTTCTTAAAGGATGGAACGGTAACGGTTCATCTGGAATCAGAAAAAGCTTCCAAAGGAACACTGGCACTTCGGATTCCCGGCTACACAAAAGAATTTACCGTGTGGCGCGGAGTACAGAGAATAGAAACACCGCTCATAAAAAAAGGTTATCTTATGATAACGGATCTTGCAGCATCTGAGGAGATCAAAATATCCTGTGACATGAAAGCAGGATTTGTATATGCAAATCCGAAAGTGAGAGCGGATGAAGGAAAAGCATGTATCATGCGCGGTCCATTGGTATACTGCCTCGAAGAGACAGACAATGGAGAAAACTTAAGTTCCTTATATGTGGATACAAAAGAAGCGCTGACTGAAAACTGGGAGGAACAGTTATTAGGCGGTGTGATGACGGTGGAAGCAAAAGGAAAACGTATTTTGGAAGATCACTGGACGGCAGAAGAGTTATACAAAGAACAGCCGCCGGAGTTAAAGGATGTGACGTTAAAAGCAGTTCCTTACTGTTACTGGGGCAACCGGAAAACAGGGGAGATGGCAGTCTGGATCAGACAGCTGATCTGACAGAAAAACATGTATCACGCGGAAGATCATCTGAAAACAGGAAATACTTCCGATCTGATAAAGAAAAACCATTTGGGAGGTAAAAGTATGAAGAAAAAGGTTTTAGCAGCATTAATGTGTGCAGCAATGACAGTTGGAATGCTCGCTGGATGTGGCGGTAATTCCACAGCAGGAAACAGCAGTTCCGATGCGGGGGAAGCAGCATCCGGTACAGAGAGCGCAGACAGCGGCGCAGGAAGAAGAGAGATGGATGTAGAGGGCGATGATGTCACAACACTTGAGGTCTGGACATTCATCGAGAACCATCAGGATTTCTACACCAGCATGGCTGAGAAATGGAATGAGGAAAATCCGGATAAGAAGGTTAAACTTGTTTTATCCAACATGGCATATGATGATATGCACAACAAATTATCACTTGCATTAGAGTCAGGAGAGGGTGCTCCGGATGTCGTTGATATCGAGCTTGGTAAATTCCCTGCATTCATGACAGGTGATATCGGATTAAAACCATTGAACGATGCAGTAGAACCGTATCTTGACAATGTAGTAGAGTCCAGATTACAGCTTTACTCCAAAGATGGTAACTATTATGGATTCCCGACACACGTTGGTACAACCGTTGCTTTCTACAACACAGAAGCATTAGAGGCAGCAGGTATTGATTATACAACCATTAAGACCTGGGATGACTTCAAAGAAGCCGGTGCAAAATACAAAGAAGCAACCGGAAAAACATTTGCAGCATGTGAGACAACTGCTCAGTGGACATTAAACTTAATGCTCGCTCAGAAAGGCGGAGATTACTTAAATGATGATGGAAGCCTTGCAGTAAACAATGACACCATGGTTGAATGTTTACAGACCATGAAAGATATGCAGGATGCAGGTGCTATGGACGTTATCGCCGGTGGACAGCCTGACAACGAGGAAGCATATCCGTTATACAACAGCGGTGATGTCGCAGCAGCAATCATGCCATTCTGGCAGACCAGCCGTTACTTAAGCTACATGACAGACCTTTCCGGTAAAGTTGCAATCGCAGCACCTCCTGTATTTGGTGACAACGATGCAGTAAAGACCATCGGTGGTGGTGGTACCGGTACAGCAGTTGTAGCATCCAGCCCGAATGCTGACCTTGCAGCAGAAGTATTCGCTTACATCAAACTTTCTGACACAGCAAACGTAGAAGTTTGGAACGTATTAGGATTTGACCCGGTTAACACAGCAGTATGGACAGACAAATCCGTAACAGAGAACCCGGATAATCAGTATGTACAGTACTTCAACACAAAACCATTTGATGCATTATTAGATGTTCAGGACGGCATTGGATTACTGACCTGCTATACAGATGAGAAGATGCCATCCATCAACAATATCTTCTGTACAGAGACTTTGAATAATATCTTCGAGTCCGGTATGGATGTAAAAGAAGCGTTAGACGAGGCACAGTCTGCACTTCAGAATGAATTTGGAGAATAAGAGACAGGTTTAAACAGGCAGGGATGTGGGGCAGATGTCCTGCATCCCGTTTCCTGTTATGAGGGAAAAGGGGGCATTACAGCATGAATAAAGTGAAGAAGTTTTTGTATTCGCAAAAAGCAGCACCTTATGTGTTTATTCTTCCATTTGTTCTGACAGTCATTTTGTTTTGGGTATTCCCGATCGCAAATGGTGTACTGTTAAGTTTTCAGGACGTCCTGAAAGATAAATGGGTTGGAATGAACAACTATAAGAGATTACTCTCTGATACATATTTCAGAAAAGCAGTCTGGAACAGTTTTAAATACATGGTGGGAACACTGGTACTTTTAATTCCGTTTCCAATGTTATTTGCAAGTATGTTAAACAGTAAACTGATGAAGGCGAAGGGATTTTTCAAGTCTGTTTATTTTATCCCGGCACTGACATCTGTTGTCGTTGTAGGTACAATCTTCCGTCTGATGTTTGGTGAGATGGATACGGCACTTGCAAACCAGATTTTAAATTTCTTTGGACATTCTTCCATCAAATGGCTGAAAGGTGAATGGACCGGATACTTTGCACTTCTCCTAGTAGCGTGCTGGCGCTGGACCGGTGTCAATATCCTCTATTTCCTTGCAGGGTTACAGAATATCTCCACGGATCTCTACGAGGCGGCTTCCATCGACGGAGCGACAAAGTGGCAGCAGTTTAAGAGCATTTCAGTACCGCTTGTAAAACCGACCACGATCTATGTATTAACAATTAGTATTTATGCAGGACTTTCCATGTTCCTTGAGTCTTACATGCTGTGGAAAGGTAATAACTCCCCACAGAATATCGGACTTACGATCGTTGGTTATCTGTATCGTCAGGGTATTGAGAAGCGTGCAATGGGATATGCATGTGCAGTTGGTTTAGTACTTCTTATCATTGTTATGATCATTAATATCATCCAGCTTGCATTGACTGGAACATTTAAGAAGGAGGAGAGATAATATGGCAGCAGAATCTGTTGGAATGAGCCAGAAAAAGAAAGACAGGGCAGCAACCATCGGTATGATCATATTTTTTTCCATCCTTGCGATCCTTACCGTTCTGCCGATCTATCTGTTGGTATTAGCCAGTTTTAAACCGGGAAACTTCCTGCTTCAGTACGGATTAAACCTGAATCTGGATATCCCGCATCTGACACTGGACAATTACAAATTACTGTTCACCGGAAAACATGATTACTGGACATGGTTTGGCAACAGCCTGATCCTGACAGTCATCACAGTGATCCTGACCCTGGCGATCAGTGCATTCGTTGCATATGGATTTGCGGCCTATGATTTTAAGGGAAAGAATTTCTTGTTTATTATAGTGCTTTTGATCCTCTCTGTACCGTTTGAGGTTATTATGCTCCCTCTGTACAAGCAGATTTCAAGCTGGGGCATGATGGACAGCTATGTATCAGTAGTACTTCCGTTTTTGGCACATGCATCCACGATCTTCTTCTTCCGGCAGTATCTATTGGGACTGCCAAAGTCGCTGATCGAGGCAGGACGTATCGACGGCGCAACAGAGTATGGTATCTTCTTTAAACTGATCGTGCCGATCATGAAACCGGCATTCTCAGCGATGGCGATCTTAAATGGTATGAATGCATGGAACAATTATCTGTGGCCGTTATTAGTCATCCGTTCTGCAGACAAATACACACTGACCATTGGTCTTAATACACTGATCAACCCGTATGGTGATAACTACAGTCTGTTGGTTGTCGGTTCTGTATTTTCTATCATACCGATCTTTGTATTATTTATCTGCTTCCAGAAATACTTTATTGAAGGTATGACAGCAGGTGCGGTAAAAGAGTAAGATTTTAAGTGACAGGAGGAAATATACATGAGTAGAAAAGCAAAAATGGTACTGGATAAAGAATTTCAGATCGCTCCGATCGACAAAAGGATTTACGGTTCTTTTATCGAACACCTTGGAAGAGCGGTATACGAAGGAATTTACCAGCCGGGACATCCGTCTGCAGACGAGGATGGATTCCGCAAAGATGTGATGGAGCTGGTAAAGGAGCTGGACGTTCCGATCATCCGCTATCCGGGCGGCAACTTTGTGTCAAACTTTTTCTGGGAGGATTCTGTGGGGCCGGTTGAGGAGCGCCCGCACCGTCTGGAACTTGCATGGAGAAGTTTAGAGAAAAATGAAATCGGTTTAAACGAATTTTCCAAATGGGCAAAGAAAGTCAATTCTGATGTCATGATGGCAGTGAACCTTGGAACCCGCGGCATTGCAGATGCCTGCAATCTTTTAGAGTACTGCAATCATCCTTCGGGAACGAAATACAGTGACCTGCGTATCAGACATGGTGTGAAAGATCCACATAAGATCAAAGTCTGGTGCCTTGGAAATGAGATGGACGGACCATGGCAGATCGGACACAAGACAATGGAAGAGTACGGAAGACTGGCAGAGGAGACAGCAAAAGCAATGCGTCTGATCGATCCGGATATCGAACTGGTATCCTGCGGAAGTTCAAATCTGGATATGCCAACCTTCCCGGACTGGGAGGCTGTTACACTCAGTCATACTTATGATTATGTGGACTATATTTCCATGCATCAGTATTATGGCAACCGTGACAATGACAGCAATGATTTTCTTGCGCAGTCCGATGATATGGATACATTTATCCGTACAGTCATTGCAACCTGTGATTATGTCAAAGCGAAAAAACGCAGCAAAAAAGTTATGAATTTAAGTTTTGATGAATGGAATGTATGGTTCCACTCGAATGCCGCAGATGATGATATTACAGAAAATCATCCATGGCAGGTAGCACCTCCGATGTTAGAGGATATTTACAACTTCGAGGATGCATTGTTAGTCGGACTGATGCTGATCACGCTGATGAAACATGCAGACCGTGTCAAGATGGCATGCTTGGCACAGTTAGTCAATGTTATCGCACCGATTATGACCGATGCGGCAGGCGGAGCATGGAAACAGACGATCTTTTATCCGTTCATGCATGCATCCAAATACGGCAGGGGCATCGCATTGCAACCGGTAATCTCAAGCTCCAGACATGCAACGGCAAAACATGACGAGATCACGGACGTGGAATCTGTAGCTGTCTATAATGAAGAAAAGGATGAGGTTACGATCTTTGCAGTAAATCGTAACTTAGAAGAGGATGTAGAGCTTACCACCGATGTGCGCAGCTTTGCGGGATACCGGATCAAAGAGCATATCGTGATGGAAAACGATGACTTAAAAGCAGCCAACATGCTGACCGAACAGAATGTATATCCGGTTAACGCAGATGACAGAAGTAAACTTGATGACGGTGTTGTCACAAGCATGTTAAAGAAAGCATCCTGGAATGTGATCCGTCTTGGAAAATAGAATGTGAGAGCAGTTGTGTGAACAAATTGTTACAGATTCTTCAAATAGAATTCAAAAAATGTACAACGGGATTTCACAAATTGCGGATATATTATTAGTATCACGAACGAGTGATAAAACTTTTTTTCATAAATTCTCCCCCTTTTTAAATCCACCATTTCCCCAAAATGGTGGATTTTTTGTGCAATAATTACAAATATCATTAAAATAGAGGCTTTTTAATGACAGAATAGCAGCGGTATGCTAAAATTCAGACAAGTATTTTAAGATGTATGAGACAGGAGAAAATAGTTGAGCAGTTTTTGATTTATTATAAATACGAAGGAAAAGGAGTGTCCGTATGAGTAATACAACCAAAAGAGCATTAGAGGCATCCTTAAAAAAATTACTTTTACAGAAACCATTAGATAAAATTACGATCCAGGATCTGACCACGGACTGTGGAATCAGCCGTATGGCATTTTATTACCATTTTAAAGATATCTATGATCTGGTTGAATGGGCATGCGTGGAGGACGGAAAGCGGGCGCTGCAGGGAAAACGAACCTACAATTCCTGGCAGGAAGGGTTAGAGCAGATTTTTAAGGCAGTGCTGGAAAATAAACCGTTTATCATGAATGTATACCGTTCGGTCAGCAAGGAACAGATTGAAAGTTATCTTTATAAGCTGACGTTTGAACTGATCGAGGGTGTGGTAAATGAGAAGGCGGAAGGAACCGGTCTCCCGGAGGAAGATAAACGTTTTATTGCAGATTTTTACAAGTATGGTTTTGTCGGTGTGATGTTAGACTGGATCAAAGACGGTATGCAGGAAGACTATAGCACGATCGTCAAAAAAATGAGTCTGACACTGCACGGAAATATCAGTAATTCGATTGGAAATTTTTTAGATGAAGGGTGATTTATGTTTCGGATGACAGTCAGCAACGTCGTCCGGTTAATTTAGGTACGCTGTACCGGATTTGTAAATGCAGGGCCGATTATTTATCAAAACAGGCGGAATGATAAAAATATTGTCATTCCGCCTGTTTTGTATATTGGATTTTTATCCGGGAAGTAATAAGATGACCACAGAACGAAGATAATAAAAGCAGTTAGAAAGGAGATTCTTATTATGTCAAATAAAAATAAAACCATCGCGTTAGCATCTTTGATTGCAGCAGGAGCCGGTGTGGCAGCAGTTGCGGCAAGCAACAGCCACAAACAGGCAAAGGCAAAGAAGATCGCCGAAAAACAGCAGGCAGAGAGTGGAACACCATACCGCAATACAGAGCGTGGAAAATACGAGAAAAACAGCAAAGGTATTTATTATACCAACGGTAACTACGAGGCATTTGCACATCCGAAAAAACCGGAAGGTGTCGATGAGAAAAGCGCATACATCGTAGGAAGTGGTCTTGCATCTTTAGCAGCAGCATGTTTTCTGGTTCGTGACGGACAGATGCCGGGCGATCATATCCATATTTTAGAGGCAATGGATATCGCAGGCGGTGCATGTGATGGTATCTTTGATCCATCCAGAGGCTATGTGATGCGCGGCGGCCGTGAGATGGAGAACCATTTTGAATGTCTGTGGGATCTCTTCCGCAGTATCCCTTCCATTGAGACACCGGGCGTTTCCGTACTCGACGAATACTACTGGCTGAACAAAGAAGATCCGAACTACTCTTTATGCCGTGCAACCGAAAACCGTGGCGAAGATGCACATACGGACGGCAGATTCAACTTAAGCCAGAAAGGCTGCATGGAGATCATGAAACTTTTCATGACCAAAGACGAGGATCTGTATGACAAGACGATCGAGGATGTCTTTGACGACGAAGTATTTGATTCTACCTTCTGGCTGTACTGGAGAACCATGTTTGCATTTGAAAACTGGCACAGCGCATTGGAGATGAAACTTTATTTCCAGAGATTCATCCATCATATCGCAGGCCTGCCGGATTTCAGTGCACTGAAATTTACCAAATACAATCAGTATGAATCACTGATCCTGCCAATGCAGAAATATCTGGAGGCAGCAGGGGTTGATTTCCAGTTTAATACAGAAGTCACCAATGTGATCTTTGATATCAAAGATGGCAAAAAAGTGGCAACCGCGATCGAGTGCAAGGTAAAAGGTGTTGAGAGCGGTATCGTCCTGACAGAGAATGACCTTGTATTTGTGACAAACGGAAGCTGTACCGAAGGCACAATTTACGGTGATCAGAACCATGCTCCAAACGGAGATGCAGAAGTGCGCAACAGCGGCTGCTGGAATTTATGGAAAAACATTGCAAAACAGGATCCGTCCTTTGGACGTCCGGAGAAGTTCTGCTCTGATGTTGCAAAGACAAACTGGGAGTCTGCAACGGTAACCACACTGGACGATAAGATCATTCCATACATCACAAATATTTGTAAGAGAGATCCAAAGAGCGGAAAAGTTGTAACCGGCGGTATCGTAAGCTGCAAGGATTCCAGCTGGCTGTTAAGCTGGACGATCAACAGACAGGGACAGTTCAAGGAGCAGGATAAAGATAAGGTCTGTGTATGGGTATATGGACTGTTTACCGATGTACCGGGTGATTTTATAAAGAAACCAATGAAAGAATGTACCGGTAAGGAGATCACGGAAGAGTGGCTGTATCATCTTGGTGTACCGACCGACCAGATCGAGGAGCTTGCAGAGCACAGTGCAGTCTGCGTACCGACGATGATGCCGTACATCACAGCATTCTTTATGCCAAGAACCAAAGGTGACCGCCCGGATGTCATCCCGGATGGCTGTGTAAACTTTGCATTCTTAGGTCAGTTTGCAGAGACACCGAGAGATACCGTATTTACCACAGAGTACTCCGTCAGAACCGCAATGGAGGCTGTATACGGACTGCTTGGTGTAGACCGTGGCGTGCCTGAGGTATGGGGAAGTGTTTACGATATCCGTGAACTTTTAGACAGCACAGTCAAACTCATGGATGGCAAATCTCCGTTAGAAATCCAGCTGCCTGGTCCGCTTAACGCATTGAAGAAACCTCTGATCCGCCTTGTAAAGGGAACTGTGGTTGAGAAAGTGCTGCGTGATCATAATGTATTGAAAGATGGGATGTTAGAGTAATAAATAAGAGGGTGAAAACACGGAAATTCTGTGTTTTCACCCTCTTATACATATTTTTGGGATGTTCGCGGAGCATTCCACAATCATATGTATATAAATTGTATTATTTAAGTTTGTTATTAATGTCTTGTAATAATTTAATTATTTCAGAGAAACCTGGGAACAGAGCCTATTTTTTCATTTCCAGATAAGGCAGAAATGAAAATCCATTTTTCTTATATACATTGACGGCCCGTTCATTTTCTTCTTCCACCTCCAGCCGCAGGATGGCGTCCGGGTATTTTTCCCCGATATAGTCGATAAATTTGCTTCCGATGCCGGCCCCACGGCAGGATTCCTTGATATAAATGTCCTCGATCCACATGCATGGCCTGCCAAATTCTGTGGAAAAGCTTTTTGCGATCATGCCATAGCCCTGGATCTCGCCGGAAACCTCAAAAATATAGCCTTCCAGATATGGATTGTCATTGATGCAGTTTTCAATATCGGTGCGGAAAATATCATCGGATCCGTTAGTAAAAACCGCCGGGGATGCGTAAAATACACGCATCATTTCAAGAACACTGTTTTTGTCTTTAGGTGTCATAGGTCTTATGATACTGTTCATTTTTATCCTCCATTTAAGAAAAATTGATGTGTTTTCTGACAAGTATATATGAATGCGCTGCCCGGCAAATATTGGTTTGTGGGTGACATGAGTTTCCCTGTGTAGGGTGGTTCCGGGGGGTTTACGATTGGCAAATTGCATCAAGCCGGGAATGTTTTGTTTCCGTTGTCCGAAAATAAGACAATCTAAGGCTGCCTGGTTCAGATTGTGGCAGAGTGACGTGTGTGTCTTAAATGTGCCATCCGGGCACATTAAGACTTGTGCTGCCGTCCATGGCAGCACAACACTGTGTTACGGACAGGCAGACTAAGATTGCCTAATTTTCTCCCAAAGTCACAAAACAGGTCTCGGCTTGATGCAATTTGCCAGCCGCAAGGTTGTGAACCACCCTTCGCCGGGGAACTCATTTTACAACCTTGGGGGTGCGTAAATTTTTGTGACGTTCATTTTAAAAATGTCGAAAAACCTCGACGCAATCTGTTATATCTATGCTTTTAACCATACATACTTGGACTAATAATCTGCATTATTAGTCTGGTAATTTACGAAATGATTAATGTAATGCGACATAGCAGATGAAACTTCAGACAAGTCATCAGGCTGAATATCAATGATACAGTACATTAGGATCATAAGCAGATTATAGGCATAATGTGAATATCAAAAATTTGCACTTACGCCCCCAATTTTGAGATGAACCGCCCACCCAAATGGTGTTCACAACCTGGAGGCTGGCATCTTGCACAAAGCCGAAGCTAATTTTGTGACTTTGGGAGAAAATTAGAAAAACTTGGTCTGCCTGTAGTTACACAGTGATGTTCTGCCACGGATGGCAGAACAAGGCTTCACGAGCCAAGGATGGCTCGTTGAACGCCGGTCACGTCACTCCGCCATAACCTAAATCAGGCAGACCTAGCTTTTCTTATTTTCGTACAACGGAACCCAAATTAACTCCGGCTTTGCGCAAGATGTCGCTCACAGACCTACAACACACCATTTGGGTGGGCAATTTATTTCATAAACAAACCATCATTTATTGGGTGAAAAAACACACAAATTATTTTAAGAAATACAACCGGTTCTGTCAAATTGCATTTTATTCAGTACTTTAACGCTTTAAATAAAAAAAGTGCTTGCTATTCTCAGAAAAAGAGGATATTATGTTACTAAAATAATCTTGCGTAAGAAAATAAGGAGGAAAATCCTCTGCTCCTGTAAAGACAGTCGCATTTTCCTTCGGAAAACAAGGAGGATTTTAAACATGGAAAAGCGTATTTCAGGCCACACAGGACTTTTAGCATTGATCGGTTCACCGGTCGGTCATTCAGGATCACCGTCGATGTACAATTACAGCTTTGAGAAGCTGGGATTAGACTATGCTTATGTGGCTTTTGATATAAAAGAGGACAAGGTAAAAGATGCGATCGCTGCAATGAAGACTTTCAACATGCGTGGCTGCAATGTTACCATGCCGGATAAGGTTGAGGCTGCAAAATACATGAATGAGCTTTCACCGGCAGCGCAGATCATCGGTGCTGTCAATACAATCGTCAATGATAACGGAAAACTGACCGGTCACATCACAGACGGCGAGGGATTCGTACATAACTTAAGAGATCATGGCATTGAGATCAAAGGCAAAAAGATCACAGTAGCCGGAGGCGGTGGTGCTGCGACAGCCATTCAGGTACAGTGTGCCTTAGACGGTGCGAGAGAAATCTCTATTTTCAATATCAAGGATGCATTCTTTGAGAGAACCTTACAGACGGCAGAGAAGATCAAAAAGGCAGTGCCGGAGTGTGTGGTCAATGTATATGACATTGCAGATACTGCAAAGATGACAGAAGAGATCCAGTCAAGTGATATCTTTGCCAATGCCACGATCGTTGGAATGAAGCCGATGGATGACCAGAGTGTTGTAAAGGACCTGTCTGCATTCCGTCCGGGACTTGTCGTTGCAGATGCAGTATACAATCCGGAAGAGACAAAACTCCTTCGCGAGGCAAAAGAAGCAGGATGTACCTGTGTCGGAGGAAAGGGAATGTTGTTATGGCAGGGAGTTGCCGCATTCAAACTTTACACCGGACAGGATATGCCGGTTGAGGATGTGAAGAAATTATTCTTCAGCTAGGATATATCGGTGGATGGTATGAAGAAACGCCTTAACCAGGAATGGGAAGTCTGGTTGGGCGAAAAATGGATCATGCAGATTGGTTTTGCCCGTTTTCAGGGTATAATTAGAGAAAAATGAAACATATTGGATGAAAAAAATATGTTTCATGTATAAATAGCCCAGGATTTTTGGAAATCCCGGGCTATTCTCTTCATTATGAGTGGTATACACCCATTTTAATTATTTTGAAGAGGAAAATTCAGCATTTATGGGTGAAACAAATAGGAAAGAAGAAAGTTACGCCCATTCTGTAATCATATCATGTGAAAAATCAACATATGATCGTGATTTACACTTGCTTCGATCGGCAGTCTTATCATATCTTACAGATAATCATGTTTTGCAAGTACGTTTAAGATATTACGTCCCTCTTCAGTACCCTCAATGATTCTTCTTGCACGTTTGCTGTCACCGATATTTATGATTTCTACGTTAGTATCTGCGAAAGCTTCCTCTAACTGGTCTAATACAGGGTTGTTTGCTCTCATTCCGAGGCAGATGAAACCATAATCAAATGGAATTTCTTCGATCTCACCCTGAGGATTCTTTACGATGAAACGATCGTTCTGAACTTCCTGCAGAGCAGTGTTGGTCATCTGTTTTACGTTGTATTTTGCCATTTTGGCATTTGTATCACATTTTGTAACCGGATCAAGACCGTTTCCGATCATTGGAAGCATCTCTACCATGGTTACGTCAGAACCGCGCTCGGTAAAGAATTCCATCACGTCAAGACCTACGGCACCACCACCGATGATTGCAACTTTCTGACCATCCATTTTTTCAGGATACTCGTTGATGCGGTCGATCATCTTTAATACGGTAGCAACATTGCTGTCATCTTTGTCGACAAGATCATGCAGACCGGTGATCGGTGGTAAAGTAGGAACAGAACCGGTTGCATTTACGATGATATCCGGGTTTAAGCTCTTTACTAATTCCGGTGTAGCGCTTGTATTCTTGAAGATGAATAAGTTGTGAAGCTTGCTTGCACGGTGGATCATATAGTTCGGGAAGTCAGCTAAACGTTTCTTATCCGGGATCTTGGAAATCACGGAAGCAAGTCCGCCAAGCTCAGCTTTTTTCTCGATTAAGAAGGTGGTGCATCCGACTTCTGCTGCAGTGCAGGCTGCCTCTAAACCTGCAGTACCGCCACCGATGACTACAACGTTGCAAGGTTTGTTGATCTTATGTTTCATGTAATCTTCGCCGGAGTTGACAGCCGGGTTTACGGTACAACGGATCGGCTGGTTTAAACCGATACGGTGTCCTGCACATCCGATGTTACAGGAAATACATTTGCGGATATCACATTCTTTTCCGAACTCAACTTTGTTGACCCATTCCGGATCAGCGATCAGTCCACGTCCCATTCCGATAAAGTCAGCGTCGCCTTTTGCTAAGATATCTTCAGCAACTTTCGGGTCACGGATATTACCAACAGTCATACATGGTTTGCCGTATTTTTCTTTTACAGCTTTTGCCATGTAAGAACGCCAGCCGTCCGGTAAATAGTTTGCATCGATCTGGTACTGGATAGAACCATTCAGACCACAGGAAACGTCAAATACATCGACTTCTTTCTCGAAGTACTGTAAATACTCTAAAGTATCCTCTAAGGTATTTCCACCCTCTACCATTTCGTCAGCGCTGATACGGACGAAGATCGGGAAGAAAGGTCCAACCTGTTTACGAACTTCCTCGATGACTAATTTTGCAAATCTTGCACGGTTTTCTGCAGAACCGCCAAATTCATCTGTTCTCTTGTTGGTGGTAGGAGAGAGGAACTGGCTGATTAAGTAGGAATGTCCTGCATGGATCTCTACGGCGTCAAATCCACAGATCTGGGCACGCTTTGCAGCCTCACCGTATTTTTTAACGATGTGCATAATCTCATCTTTCTCTAATGGACGAGGGATTTCTCCGCCTGCCTTGGAAGGAACATCAGAAGCGGAAACCGGCTGCATTCCGATACGGGAAGACATTGCGGATGCACCTGCATGGTTTAACTGGATTGCGATACATGCACCGTGTTTGTGTACATTTTCGCATAATTTGAACAGACGCGGAATATAGTTGTCTAAGTCGATGCGGAGCTGTGTCGTACCGTTAGAACCCTGTGGGGAATCAACGCTTGCGTTCTCGACAATCAGAAGACCTGTGCCGCCCTTTGCACGCTGCTCATAATAATTAATATGAAGAAAACTCATTTCACCGTTCTGCTCACCATAGTTTGTTCCCATTGGTGTCATAACGATTCTGTTTTTTACGGTCATACGACGGATGGTCATTGGCTCAAAAATATGAGGATATTTGTTTTTCATGATAAAATCTCCTTTGCATTTAAATGAATAAATTGTGTGTGGCTGAGATTGTTGGATAATGAAAACTGCAGCATAGCTTTTGGAATGTCAGAAAACGTGGCGCGGTAGTCGTGCAGTTTTGGGCGGGCAGATAATTATGTTTTAGATAGTTACTTTTTTAACAATGAAAAAGTCTGTGTGCTCTTTCTGTATTTAATGTACCCTGAAACAGGGAAAAAATCTAATTCGTTTTTTTGGACAAAATGATAGAATTTCTCTATTGATTCTGATTGGTAAGATTGCTATCCTTATAATATGATGTTGTGCGCAGCAGGCACATGCATATTCGGAAGAAACCGGGAGATGGATTCATGAATTTAAGTCAGTTACAGTATTTTAGAACTTTGGCGAAGGAAGAACATTATACGAGAGCGGCGCAGATCTTATCGATCACGCAGCCGTCTTTAAGCCATGCGATCGCGCAGTTAGAGCAGGAACTGGGGACAAGGTTATTTGAAAAAAAAGGCAGAAATGTGGTTCTGACACGATATGGAAAAATTTTCCTTCCATATGTGGAGGAATCTTTAAAAGTATTAGAGGAGGGCGTGCAGCGGACGAAAGAGTTAAATGGAAGCAAAGAAGGTATGATACATCTCGCTTACATCTATACCCTTGGAAGCACGTTTGTGCCGAAGATGGTGCGGAGATTCTTAGATGCCTATCCGGATTATCATATCGACTTTCAGTTTATTGTTGGAAAGACCGGAGATATCATAGAGGGGCTCAAAAACGACCAGTATGATATGGTGTTTTCCTCCTATCAGGATGGGGAGCCGGACATTGATTTCCGGCAGATCGGCGATCAGAAGTTGGTGCTTGCTGTGCCAAAAGATCACCCGCTTGCCATGTACGACAGCGTGGATTTAAAAGATACGGTGGATTATCCACAGATCTATTTTCAGAAGGGAAGCGGACTGCGCCCGGTTGTCGATCAGATGTATGAACAGATCAGTGTATTCCCAAAGATCGCATTTGAAATAGAAGAAGATGGCAGTATGGCAGGACTCGTCGCTCAGGGATTTGGCATTGCAGTCATGCCGGATATTCCAATCTTAAAAACACTTGACGTCAAAACCCTGACCATCACAAACCCGGAGTACGAGCGCCATGTCTACCTCGCCACCATGAAAAAACGCTATCTCTCCCCGGTCGCAAAATCCTTCATCCAGTTCGTTATGCAGGAGACAGAGTAGCGAGTCTCACAACATTCACAGCCTGAAAAGAGTTTTGCGCAGGCTGACCGCCATCCCATCAATGATACATCCTCCGCACAAACTGGATAAACCTTTGTACCGCCGGCAGCTGATATTTCCCGCGCATATATCCCATATACACAGTATGTGAAAATGTTTCCTGCGAGATCAGCGGACGGATGCAGATGTCATCCCTGTGGATCGTATCCACGTCTGCGACAAGGGCTATCCCAAAGTCTTTCGCCACGAGCGATGCAATTCCGTTTTCATCCGGCGATTCGCAGATAAAATTCGGGAGCACACCATGCTCCTTAAAAAAATTACGCGTATATTTTCCGAGACCGGAATGCCTTGCATATCCAAGAACCGGGTATTTTTGAAAATCTCCGGCCTCAATCTCATCTTTTTTACAGAGAGGATGTCCGATAGGAAGGATCGCTACAAGGTCCTGCTTTATAATAGGAATAAACTCAATATTTGGTTCATTTGCAGAGTAAGAACCAAAGATCAGATCATAAGAACCTTTCTTTAAACCTTCTATATTCATGGAAGTGATATCCTGAAAAAAGTGAAATGTAATATTTTTATTCTGCTCTAAGGAAAGAAATGAGCGGACAGTATTCGGAATAAATTCACGTGCAAGCGGGGAAACATAAGCAATATCGATATGTCCGCCGTTGGTTGCAATCTGCTGCATTTTATTGGAGGCACGTGTCACATCGTCTAAAATCTGTGTGACATGCTCTAAAAAAATCTCACCGGCTTTTGTGAGTGTCACATTGCGCCCGCGTTTTTCGAAAAGTGTGACGCCGAGCTCATTTTCTAAAGCGGTGATGGAACGGCTTAAACTTGGCTCGGAAATGTTTATTTTTTCTGCCGCCTGATTGAAGTGCTGAAGGACGGCTGCCTGGTAAAAATAACCCAACTGATTGAGTGTCATGTATAGATCTCCTTATAAATGATAGATAATATCTATGGATTATAAAATAAAAACCTTGTTTTTGTACAGATTATATCATAATTAATACATTAAAGCTACTAAAAAAGCATGAAATTAGCATTGGATGTATTAAAAAAAGCGTTGTATAATAAATATATCAGAGGTTGTTAAGTTTTTAACAAAGCGGGCAGGTAATGTTAAAAACATGAAACTAATAAGAAAATCATGCAAAAAGAAAAAAGGAGAACACTACTATGGCAGAGAGAATCACAGGTCACACAGAGCTTATCGGATTAATGGCTTACCCAATCAGACATTCCAGTTCACCGGCAATGCACAATGAGGCATTTGCATATTTAGGACTTGACTATGCTTACCTTGCATTCGAGGTTGACAACAGCACATTAGAAGATGCGATCAAAGGTCTTCGTGCATTAAAGATGGTTGGATCTAATGTATCCATGCCAAACAAAACAGTTGTTGGCCAGTACCTTGATAAATTATCACCGGCTGCAGAGCTTTGCGGAGCTGTTAATACAATTGTAAATGAGAATGGTGTATTAACAGGACATATCACAGACGGTATCGGATTTATGCAGTCCTTAAAAGACAACGACATCGACGTGATCGGAAAGAAAATGACCATCGCAGGTGCCGGCGGAGCTGCAACAGCAATCGAGATCCAGGCTGCATTAGACGGAGTAAAAGAGATTTCTATCTTCAATATTCATGATAAATTCTGGGAGAACGCAGAGGCAACTGTGAAAAAGATCAACGAGAGAACAAACTGCAAAGCAACTCTTTATGATTTAGACGACAAAGAGAAATTAAGAGAAGAGATGGCAGATTCCTACATCTTCGTAAACGGAACAGGTGTTGGTATGAAACCATTAGAGGGAATGTCCGTTGTTCCTGACAAATCTTTCTTCCGTCCGGAACTGATCGTTGTAGACGTTCCTTACTCTCCGCTTGAGACAAAGATGCGTTCTATGGCAAAAGAAGTTGGATGTAAGACAATGAACGGTCTTGGCATGATGTTATTCCAGGGTGCAGCAGCATTCAAACTCTGGACTGGAAAAGATATGCCGATCGAGCACATGAAAGAAGTATTAAACATCAAATACGAATAAAATACCCCCCAATCACAACCCCATGCGGCGGTATGAAAAAATGCCGCTGCATCACAAACCAAATTGAGGAGAAAATCAATGAACAAAAAATATTTACCGAGCGCACTGATTCTTTATTTAAATTATTTTATCCATGGTGTCGGATGTTCTATTTTAGGACAGGCAGTGATCAAGGAAGCACTTGCAGCATCCTGGGGTGTAGAGGCCATGGCAATTACAGCCATTTCTGCGGCACTTGGACTGGGCAGACTGATCGCACTTCCATTTGCAGGTCCTCTTTCTGATAAGTTAGGCCGCCGTATCTCTACTGCAATCGGAAGCGGTTCTTATGCGATATACTTAATCGGACTTGCGCTTGCATTTAATGCAGGAACAAATGGCGGATATCAGATTGCATATATCTGCGCAATCGTTGGTGGTATTGCCAACTCTTTCCTTGATACCGGAATTTACCCGGCTGTAGGTGAGATCATTTATAAAGCACCGGGTGTTGCAACGATGGGAATTAAATTTTTCATTGCAATCGCACAGATGATCCTGCCGTTCGTACTTGGCGCAACCGTAGCAACAACAGCAGCAGGTCTTACATCTTATAACACATTATTCTTTGGATGTGGTATCATTTATATTGTATTATTAGTACTGGTAATGCTTTTCCCTCTTCCGGATGCAGATCAGAAGGCAGCGGGAGAAAAAGAAGGACTGATCGCCAGCTTAAAACATACACATTTTTCCATCGAGTCTGTTGCGATGATCCTGATCGGATTCACCTGTACCGGTACATTCCAGCTCTGGTTAAACTGCGCACAGAACTTTGCAAAAGAAAATGTGGGCTGGACAGATCCTTCCATTATGCAGACTTACTATTCCGCAGGAACCATGCTTGCTTTGATCGTAACTGCATTACTGACAAGAAAAATTAAAGACGTCAGATTTATTCTGATCTATCCGGTAATCTGTCTGGCTACTCTGGTTGTTGTATTAGTCGGAAAGAGCCAGCCTCTTATGATCGCAGGTGCATTCTTAATCGGCTGGGCAGGCGCAGGCGGATTACTTCAGATCGCTACATCAGTCTGCAACATGCTTTTCCCGAAAATCAAAGGAACGGTAACTGCACTGGTTATGATCGCATCTTCTCTGTGTAACTACACGATCCTGACAGCAGCATCCAAAATGCAGCCTTCACAGGTTATGGTTATGAATATCGTGCTGACAACAATCGGTGTGGTACTGGGATTATTTGTAAACCTTCGTTACACAAGTATGGTTGAGCAGGCACAGGCAGATAATTAGGAGAAGATCTATTAAAGTAAAAACAGGAGGAAAAATAATGAGTTCATATGTAGAAGTTCGTGGTGTGAAAATCGGTGAAGGCGTACCAAAAATCTGCGTACCGATCGTTGGCAAAACAAAAGAAGAGATCCTTGCAGCAGCAAAGTCTTTTGCAGATGTAAAGATGGACGTTGTTGAGTGGCGTGTTGACTGGTTTGACGGCGTGTTCGATTTCGCTCAGGTAGAGGACGTGTTAAAAGATCTGCGCCCGGCACTTGGTAATACACCGATCCTGTTCACTTTCCGTACCTCAAAAGAGGGTGGCGAGAAAGCAATCGAGCCGGATGTTTATGTAGAGTTAAACAAAAAAGCAGCAGCAACCGGACTGGTTGACTTAGTTGACGTGGAAGCTTTCACAGGTGATTCTTATGTGAAAGAGATCATCGAAGCTGCACATGAAGCGGGTGTGGCAGTTGTCGCTTCTAACCATGATTTTGACAAGACACCGGACAAAGATGATATCGTTGGACGTCTCCGCAAAATGCAGGAATTAGATGCTGATATCCCGAAGATCGCTGTAATGCCGCAGAACAAAAAAGATGTCTTAACACTTCTTGCAGCAACGGAAGAGATGGTATCTGAATATGCAGACAGACCGATCATCACTATGTCTATGGCAGGAACCGGTTTGATTAGCCGTCTGTGTGGTGAAGTATTCGGTTCTGCACTGACCTTTGGCGCAGTTGGAAAAGCATCTGCACCGGGACAGATGAACGCAGCAGATTTAAATACTGTTTTAAATCTGATCCATGAGAGTATGTAATAAGCGTATTTTTGAAAAGGATGTCCCGTATCGAGACAATTCTCATAAGTAACAAAAACCGGATGTCAAATGAAGTGTCTTTTGACACCCGGTTTTTTAATTCACAGGAAATCAAATTTGAAAAAAACCAGAGAAATCTGATAGGATATAATAATAAATGAGCGAATCTGTATGTCAAAAAAGTTATACGAGGGAAGGAGAAAAGGCTGCATGAAAAAGTTTATTCATGTCATAGACGAAAGTCTTGAAGAAATCCTGATGGTTCTCATGTTAGCGGCTATGACGTTAATTATGGGGTGTCAGGTATTTTCCAGATATATTCTTGGAGTATCGCTTTCGTGGTCGGAGGAGATCACCAGATATCTGTTTATATGGTCTGCATTTTTAAGTGTAAGTCTCTGTACCAGAAAATGCATTTCAATCAAAGTTGATCAGTTCATCAAAATGTTTCCGAAACGTGGAAAAACGATTTTTAAGATTACGAATCTCACGGTAGAGTTTGCATTTTTTGTCTATCTGATCCCTTTCTCCTTTCTATATTTAAAAGCAACGATAGAGAGCGGACAGGTCAGCCCGGCGTGTGGTCTGCCAATGTATTATGTGCAGTCAGCCCCGTTTTTCTGTTTTATTTTAACAGCGTTCCGCATCGTACAGCGCTGGTTTGGTGAGTGGCGCATTTTACTTGGAAAAGAAAAGAAACCGTTAGAAGAGGGCGATATTGCCTCTGTGATCGAGGAGGCAGTCGTTGAAAATCCGGAGCATGCGGATGCTGCAAATATGGACAAATCAGGTGTTACAGTGGGAAAGGAGAAATAGATGTCAGCAGTTGTTGTTTTTATTATTTTTGCCATATGTCTTATCATTGCAATTCCGATCTCTATTTCACTTGGAATTGTAGCTGTACTGCCGGGAGCATTTGATGCTTCTTTTACGGCAAGTGCCGGATATGTCATCCGTTCCATGGTCGGAGGAATTGACAGTTTCCCGTTACTTGCAGTGCCGATGTTTGTGCTTGCGGGAATCCTCATGGCACACGGCAAGATTTCAGAAAAATTATTTGATGTATTTGTATATTTCCTTGGAAACAAAAGAGCGGGAATACCATGTGCAGTGATCATTACCTGTCTGTTTTATGGAGCAATTTCAGGTTCTGCACCGGCGACCGTTGCTGCGGTCGGAAGTATGACGATTCCGCTTTTGATCGAACTTGGCTATGAAAAAGATTTTTCCACGGCGATCGTTGCGGTGGCGGGCGGTCTTGGCGTTATCATCCCGCCGAGTATCCCGTTTATCATGTATGCGATGGCGACCGGTGAATCAGTCAGTGACCTGTTTTTGGCAGGTATCGTACCGGGCATGATGATCAGTGCACTGCTGATCTTTTACGCATATTATTACTGCCGCCGTCACGGTGAGGACAGAGAGAAGATCCAGGCGAAAATGGATCAGCTCAAAACAAAAGGATTCGTTAACATTTTAAAAGAGAGTATCTGGGCGCTCTTAAGCCCCGTGATCGTGCTTGGCTGTATTTATTCCGGTGTGGCATCCCCGACGGAGGCGGCTGTCATCTCCGTATTTTACTCCCTGTTTGTCAGTCTGTTTATTTACAAATCTATTAAAGTAAAACAGATCTGGGGCATTATGGTGGAGGCGATGAAAACCTATGCACCGATCTTATTTATCCTTGCAACATCAACCGCGTTTTCGCGTGTGCTCACGCTGATGCAGGTACCGCAGGATGTCAGTGCATGGATCATGACACATTTCTCCAATGAGATCGTACTGCTTCTTGTCATCAACGTGGTACTTCTGATTGTTGGTATGGTCATGGATACGACCCCGGCGATTCTGATCTTAAGTCCGATCTTACTGCCGATCGTGGAACATGTCGGAATGAATCCAATCCATTTCGGTGTCATGATGATCGTAAACCTTGCGGTTGGATTTGTCACACCTCCGGTCGGCGTCAACCTGTTTGTGGCAAGTTCGCTTACCAATGTGCCGATGATGCAGATCGCAAAGAAGGCAATGACGATGATCGGATATTTCATGCTTGCACTGCTTCTGATCACATTTATTCCGGCAATCAGTCTCTGTCTGCTTTAATAAGGAGGGCGAAAACTTGAAGAATTGTAAGAAAAAGATATTATGCGGTTTCCTTGCAGGGGCAGTACTTTTTGCAAGTGGCTGCGGGAATAAAGATACACAGGATCAGGCAAAAGTGCAGCGTTATGCGTGGCCGCTTGGAAGTTCAAGCCCGGAGGATACGGTCACACAGATCTATGCAGAAAAATTTGCAGAGGAAGTGGAGCGTTTGAGCGACGGGACGATGCTGATTTCTGTTTATCCAAACAGTGTACTTGGCGGAGACAGAGAGTTGTTAGAGTCCTGTAAAGAGGGTGATATCCCGTTTGTGGTACAAAATACGGCACCGCAGGTGACTTTTATGCCGGATGTTGCAGTATTTGATATGCCGGCAGTGTTCGAAACAATTGACGAAGTGAGGGAACATGTGGATAACCCGGATTTCCTTTCCATGATGCAGCAGGTATACGGGGATGCCGGATATGTCCTTTTAGGATATGCCGACCAGGGATTCCGTGTGATGACCACAAACCGCAATGTGCAGTCAATCTCTGATTTTAAGGGACAGAAGATCCGTACCATGGAAAATTCCTATCACATGGCATATTGGAAAGCGCTTGGTGCCAGCCCGACACCGATGACATTTTCCGAGGTGTATATCGGACTGCAGCAGGGAACCATCGATGCGCAGGAAAATCCGTATGAGGTCATTGTTTCTAATAAATTATATGAGCAGCAGGATTATGTCGTGGAGACAAACCATCTGCCGCATCTGATCTCACTGATCGTCAGTGATGAGTTTTTTGAAGGACTGACCGGCGAGCAGCAGGAAATCATCAGAGAGGCTGCGGAGACAGCGAAAGAATATGCGAGAGAGCAGTCGGATGAGCGTATCGCATCCCGTATCCAGACAATCGAGGAAAGCGGTACACAGATTATTTCATTGAATGATGAAATGCATGAACAGATCAGAGAACTCTGCAAGCCGGTATATGAGTCAATTGAAAAAAATGTATCAGAGGATCTGGTCGATGCATATCTTGGCGATATGAAAGGTGTGATCGAGTAGAAAACATGTCGGAAATGATATTATACACTTTAAAACATAAATACTTTAAAGCACTAAAATATTTTGCTTGCGGAATGTGTCACATCTTGTTATAATGCTTTTTATAAAACAGGGAGGAAAATCCTCTGCTCACCAGAGGTCAGATTTTACAGAGTAAAATTGCATTTTTCTTCGGAAAACAGGGAGGATTATAATGGATAAGATAGAAGCGATCCGTGAGAAAATTGGAGAATGTGATGATATCATCATCGAACAGCTTGCAGTTCGAATGTCATATATACAGGAAATTATTTCTTATAAGAAAGCAACCGGTATTCCAATCTTACAGCCGGAACAGGAGAAGAAACAGACCGATGCATTAAAGAACAAACTCGGTGACAATGAGTTCGAGGAAGAGATCCTTGATATTTTCAAATATATCATGAAAAACAGCCGCCGTATCCAGGCAAAGAGTCTGTTTGACTACAACATCTTCCTGATTGGATTCATGGGAGCCGGAAAGAGTACGATCGCCGGAGAACTGAAAGATAAACTTGAGATGGACCGCGTGGAGATGGACCAGATGATCGTAGAAAAACAGGGCATGTCCATTTCTGAGATTTTTGACGAATACGGTGAGGCATACTTCCGTAACTTAGAGAGCAACACCTTAATCGAGCTGCAGAAAAGAAAACAGACGATCGTTTCCTGTGGTGGTGGTGTCGTCATGAGAGAAGAAAACACCGATCACATGAAAAAGAATGGACGTGTCGTATTACTCACCGCAAAACCGGAAACTATCTACGAGCGTGTCAAAGACAGCGACGAGCGCCCGATCTTAAACAATAACATGAACGTTGAATTCATCAGCGGTCTTATGGATAAACGAAAAGACCGTTATGAAGCAGTCGCGGACATCACCGTTGCCACAGATGGAAAAAACGTCACCCAGATCTGCGAGGAGATCATCTCCAAACTGATCGCATTAGATAATGCGAAAGAAGCAGAAGCATAGGCATCTGCAGTAAATAGAAAAAGGTGGTCACAGCCTAACGGCTGTGACCGCCTTTTGTCCACGAATCTACAAAAATTCCTAACTAAATCGTAATCAGCTTATATTGATCACTTCCAAGTCCAATCTTAACAGCATGCGCAATGCAGCTCTTCCATTCAAAATGGATTTTGATCGCAGCGTATTTGTCGGTAAAATCGATCGTCTCAAACCCCGCAGTTTTCATAAGACGATGCAGTTTCTAGAGCAGATTCTCATGCTCCGTTGCCTTAAAAGATGTGAAATAAACATTTGATGCTTCCATACTGTGTGCCTCCTGTATGTTTTCATATACTGTATACATGTCATTATATAAGAAAAAGATGGAAATATAAGTAGAAAAAATGTCAGATTATGCTATACTAAAGCGTAGAGCAGGAAACGGAGGGAAATCCGATGAAACGGCAGAGTAAACCGGAGAAAATTAAAAAAGAAAAGAGCACTGCACCGGGAGAATGGTTATATTTTGCACCTGCAAATGTGACGGTGCGCAGCATTTATGAGGTACTGACAGACGATTATGAGGTAGAGATCTGGGAAGATGCAGGAGTACTGGAAATAGGATTAAATGACGGGGCAACACTTGATATCGAATGGACAAAGATTCCGGCAAAAGATGAAATCACGGCAGCATTTGCAAAGCAACATGGCTGTGAAAATGTATTTCTAGTCACTTTAAAATCGGAAGAATTTGAGACTGCAAAGAAGGCGATGAACAAGATCGCAGCTTCTTTAGGAGGACTTTTCTGCGGAGACACTGAGGATTTTACGCCAGTATTACAGTAGGAAAAGAGGAAAAGCATGACAGAAAAATTATACGACCAGGATGCATATGCGGTGGAGTTTGATGCAAAGGTTATATCCTGTGAAGCATACCAGGAGAAGAAGGAGAGCGGTTATCATGTGATTTTGGACCGTACACTTTTCTTCCCGGAAGAGGGCGGACAGAGTCCGGATAAAGGGACGATAGATGGCATCGAAGTGACGGATGTGCAGATCAAAAAAGATGTGATCACACACAGCTTAAAAGAACCGCTTGCTGTTGGGGAGACCGTACACGGGATCATTGACTGGACACACCGTTTTAATAATATGCAGCAGCATTCCGGAGAACATATTTTTTCCGGGATTGTGCACAGCAGATTTGGATATGACAATGTCGGGTTTCATCTGAGCGACAATATCGTCACGATGGATTTTAACGGTGTTTTAACTGCGGATGAGGTACGTGAAGTTGAGACGGCAGTCAATGAAGTGATCGTGAAAAATCTTCCGGTCGAGATCACCTATCCGTCAAAAGAAGAATTGAAAACACTTGATTACCGCAGCAAGATCGAAATCGAAGGACGGGTGCGCATTGTGACAATTCCTGGTGTGGATGTGTGTGCATGCTGTGCACCACATGTGAAGAAAACCGGTGAGATCGGCATGCTCAACGTACAGAGTCTTTCTAATTATAAAGGTGGTGTCAGAATCAGTATCTTGAGTGGGTTCCGTGCACTGGAGGAAGAACGGAAAAAATCACAGGTAATTTCTTCTATCTCCGGTACACTTTCCGCCAATCAGGAGTTACTGCCAGAACTTGTGGAAAAATTAAAACAGTCCAACCAGGATCTGAAATATAAGCTGGCGCAGGCAAAGCAAAAGCTGGTGGAGCAGAAGATGAAAGAGATCCCGGCGGATCAGGAAAATGTACTTTTATTTGAAACGGATCTGGATACTCCGGTCATGCGTAACGCCATCAATGGACTTGTGGAAACGCATGCCGGGATCTGCGGCATTTTTGTGGAAAAAGAAGAGGGCGGTTATAATTTTATTATAGGAAGTAAAACAAAAGACTGCAGAGAGATCGCCACACTGCTGCGTGAAAAAACAGGTGCAAGAGGTGGCGGAAGTGCTGCAATGATCCAGGGGTCTGTAAGTGCAGAGGAGAAGGATTTAAGAGAATTGCTTGCGTAAAAGAGAGATATGTCAGGGAAAAGGGTTTGGAATATGAAGGAATTAAGTCAGAAGTTAGAACGGCTGATAGAGACAGCAGTGGAAAAAGAAGAGATTGCCGGAGCAAATATTGTGGTGATCCGGGACGGACAGGAAATGGCATTTGCAGCCGGCGGATATGCAGACATTGAAGCTGGTAAAAAATACGAACGGGATACGATTGCAAGGCTGTATTCCATGACAAAACCGGTCACGTCTGCGGCTGCCATGCTTTTGATGGAACGCGGGCTGCTTGATCCAGGAGCTTTCGTGGAAGAATTTTTGCCGGGATTTCACAATGCGATCGTGGCATCAGGCGGAAAACTTGTGCCGACGGTCCGGCCGGTGAGGATCTGTGATCTGCTTAACATGACATCCGGTCTGATGTACGGCGGGGATGTCACAAGTGTCTGCTCCATGGAGACGGAAAAGCTCTTTGACAGGATCAAAGAACATTTATATCTGGAGGATGCGATGACAACGCAGGAGGTTGCAAACCGTCTTGGATTGATACCGCTTCAGTTCCAGCCGGGAGAGAGTTTCCAGTATGGAACCTCTGCAGATGTGCTTGGGGCGGTTATTGAGGTCATCAGCGGAAAAACTTTTGGCGAATTTCTGAAAGAAGAATTTTTTGAACCACTTGACATGGAAGATACTGCATTTTATGTACCAGAGAACAAGCAGGAGCGCCTTGCAAAAGTATACCAGAGGACGGAACAGGGATTAGAACTTTATACGGAAAATCATCTTGGTATCATGAATGCGATGAAACAGGTACCGGCGTTTGAATCTGGCGGTGCAGGACTGGTCTCTACACTGGACGATTACGCAAAGTTTGCAGCCATGTTACTGCAGGAAGGTTCTTATCAGGGAAAACAGATCTTAAAACCGCAGACAGTACATTACATGACAAACGGCTCGCTCATGTCATGGCAGCAGGAAGTGTTAGACCAGTGCTGGGAGGGTATCCGCGGATATACCTATGCAAACCTTTTGAGAATCCAGAAAGAGCCGGGAAAATCTCCGATGTTTACTTCCATAGGAGAATACGGCTGGGATGGCTGGCTTGGGGCATATTTTTGCAACAGCCCGAAAGACCGGCTTACGATGCTTCTTACCATGCAGCTTAAGGATGCGGGAACAACATCGCTGACGAGACGCTTAAAGAATGTGATTTGGAGTGAACTTTGCGGAGGAAGACGGGAATGAATTTTGACTTTATGATGGAATGTGAGATAAAAGATCCGAAAATCAAGGCGGCATACGATGAGATCTACAAAGAACTTGTGGATGCAGAAGCACATTATTGGAAGGAGCCGCAGCAGAGCGGCATCCTGTTCCGGAAAACAGCAGAACGGATCTGCCGTTTTTACAATGATTATTACGAGATTGGTTTCCCGGAAGGTACATTGTTAGAGGAATTTTTGTGTTATACGGATAAAGAAGAGCATAATGTTTTAGTGAGTCGTTTTTTTAGCATGGTCAAGGATCAGAGAGATCGTCTGAATAAATTGAGAGTACTCGGTGATGACTGCATCTGGGGAGAAGAGGGACCGGACCGCGCAATGGAGTTTTGTGACCGTATGGCGCAGGATGCGGAGAAGATGGCAGATGCCATGATGGAAGTGATCAAGGATATGTGCCGGCATTTTAACGGAAGGACGGATGTGGATGACCGTTTATTTTACATCGACTGGGTGCCGGATTATTCGGAGGAAGAGAGATTTCCGAAAAAAGAAGAGGTAAAAAAGCGGAGACTTTCGATCTTTTCAAGGTTTTTTGGAGGAAAAAGCAGTACATAAAAACAGAGGGAAGAAAGTGGACATTGAAAGAAGAGGGCAGATGCTGTCTTCTTTTTTGTGTATCTTAAAAAGTACCGTATGCAGGCTTTAAAATCATATCTTTAGCGTGTATAATAGAAAGAAGTGTAAAAAGAAACAGGAAAGGCATTGGTCATTCATATGCAGCAAAAGAAAGAAAATGACAATATCATGAATTATGATACGGTGCGCCTGGATGATGAAAATAATGCGATCATTATCATTGACCAGACAAAGCTGCCGGGAAGCATAGAACTGATTGCATTAAAGACAGCGGAAGAGATCTGGGATGCCATTTACCTGCTCAGGGTAAGAGGTGCTCCGGCAATCGGAGTTGCAGCGGCATTTGGAATCTATCTTCTGGCAAAACAGGGCAGTGCATCAGATTATGATACTTTTCATGAAGAGTTTGTAAAACAAAAAGAGTATTTAGATTCTGCAAGACCGACGGCTGTCAATTTAAGCTGGGCACTGAACCGTATGCAGGGTGTTTTAGAGGCACATGCCGGTGAAGATGTGTCAAAGATTAAAGAATACCTCAAAGCGGAGGCAGTCGAGATCTGGCAGGAGGATATCCGTGTCTGCAAAAAGATCGGAGAGTACGGTCTGACGTTAGTGAAACCGGGAGACGGCATCCTGACACACTGCAATGCAGGTCAGCTTGCCACCAGCAAATATGGCACAGCGACAGCACCGATCTATCTTGGAGAGGAAAAGGGATATCACTTTAAAGTATTTGCAGATGAGACAAGGCCGCTGTTACAGGGAGCCAGGCTGACAGCATTCGAGCTGCAGTCCTCAGGAGTGGATGTCACATTGATCTGTGATAATATGTCTGCAACCGTCATGAAAAACGGCTGGGTCAATGCGGTATTTGTCGGCTGTGACCGTGTGGCGGCAAACGGTGATACGGCAAACAAGATCGGAACCTCCGTGGTTGCTGCGGTGGCAAAATATTATAACGTCCCGGTTTATATCTGTGCGCCGACCTCAACGATTGATCTGAACACCAAGACGGGAGCTGATATTCACATTGAACAGCGTCCGGCGGAGGAAGTGACCGAGATGTGGTACAAAGAGCGCATGGCACCGGAGGGCGTCAAAGTGTTCAACCCGGCATTCGATGTGACAGATCATGAATTGATCGCGGGCATCGTCACAGAATACGGAATTGCAAGAGCACCGTATACGGAGTCACTGCAGGAGATATTTAAAAAGCGGGAACAGGAATCAGGCAGATAAGACAGGGCAGAATAAAAAATGTCTGTAAGAATGAATAAAGATAAAAGGAGTGTATGAGACATGGCAGAGAATAGTAGTTGCAGCAGCGCATCAAGCTGCAGCAGGGAGAGCTGTGAGGGCTGTCCGAGCAAGGCAAAAGGTGGAAACGGAATCGCAAAAGAGCCGATGAATCCATCTTCGAATGTAAAGAAAGTAATTGGCGTTGTCAGTGGAAAAGGCGGTGTAGGAAAGTCTTTCGTGACTGCATCACTTGCATGCGCCATGAAACAGGCTGGTTATAAAGTGGGAATCATGGACGCGGATATCACAGGACCGTCCATCCCGAAAATGCTCGGTGTACATGGTCAGGTTGTCGGTACCGAGGAGGGAATGATCCCGTTAGAAGCAGAAAACGGTATCAAAGTAATGTCTGTCAATCTGCTTTTGGACAATGAGGAAGATCCGGTTATCTGGAGAGGACCTGTGATCGCAGGTGTGGTAAAACAGTTCTGGAATGAGACCGTATGGGGAGATGTGGATTATTTATTTGTCGATATGCCGCCAGGAACAGGTGACGTACCACTTACGGTATTCCAGTCACTTCCGGTCGACGGTATCGTGATCGTTACCTCTCCGCAGGAACTGGTACAGATGATCGTTAAAAAAGCATACAATATGGCAGAGATGATGCACGTTCCGGTACTTGGACTGATCGAGAATTTCAGCTATTTAAAATGTCCGGACTGCGGAAAAGAGATCAAATTATTCGGCGAGAGCCATATCGAGGATGTCGCAGCGGAATTGACACTTCCGGTATTCGGAAAGATTCCGTTAGATCCTGCATTTGCAGAAAAAGCAGACGAAGGAAAATTCTATGAGACAGAAAATCCTTATCTGCAGACCGCTGTCAGAGCACTTTCCGCAATGAGCCGCATTATGTAAAAAATTTACCACTTACCATAGGAAAACGAACCACTTGGTGTAAAAGCATTTACACCGGGTGGTTCGTTTTTTATAATGTACCTGTCAGTACAGAAAAGGAGACAGGTTATGAAAATTAAAATCGAAATGGATGAACAGGCGGAGGAAGAAGTCATTATCCGCTGCCGTGGAATGACAGAACAGATTGCAGCCATTCAGAGAGCAGTCAGTGAGGCAGCCGGAGCAGTCCAGAAGATCGTCCTCTACAAAGGAAATACCGAGTATTATCTTCCGATGAATGATATTTTGTTCTTTGAGACAGCGGATCATGGAGTGGCGGCACACACCGGAAATGATATGTATGAGGCCGGATACAAGTTGTATGAATTAGAGGAAATACTTCCGGGATTTTTTATGAGGGTGTCAAAATCGACGATCTTAAATACTTCTCATATTTTTTCCATTAATCGGAACCTGACGGCATCAAGTGTCGTGGCATTTGAGGACACGCACAAAAAGGTGTATGTCTCAAGATATTATTACAAACCGTTAATCAGCAAATTAGAAGAAAGAAGGTTACATCAATGAAAAAGAAAAATATTGCATGGGGATTATTTTTTATATTTCTTGCGGCAGTGTATCTGGTGATCAGCAGTACAGGGATGGAACTGGGTGTTGGTTTGCCCGGTATTTTTATGACGGTCCTGTTTGTCTGGCTGTTTGTTGAGGGGATAAAAGATGTTAATTTTTATTCGATTGTATTTGCAATAGCCTTTATCTGCATTCTTTACAGAAAACCTCTTGGGCTGGAAAAATTAGGACTGACAAGCTGGACGATACTTGGTGCGGCATTGCTTTTAAGTATCGGTCTGTCTATGATCTTTAAAGATGTACGAAGAAAAAACTGGAAAACAAAAACCATAAACTGGGATGAACAAATGAGTACGCCAAACGGTGAGCAGTGCAGCGGTGAACACATCCGCTGCGAAAATAATTTTGGCTCTGCCATCCGTTATATCAATTCGGAGCATTTCTGCGATGCACAGCTTGAAAATAACTTTGGAAGTATGAGCGTTTATTTTGACAATGCCATAATCGCAGGGGAAGCGGCGTCGGTCGAAGTGGAAAATAACTTTGGGGAGACAAATCTCTATATACCAAAAGAATGGAAAGTGCAGAATGAACTGAAGCGTTCCTTTGGAGCAGTGGAGGAAATAGGACGCGGCGAAGGCAGCAGCGTTGCAACACTGTATCTGCGAGGGGCAGCAAATTTTGGAGTAATCAAAATTTATTATATCTGACCGGTAAGACCAGATGCTGGTGCAGTATGTGAATACTTCCTATGAATGAAAAAGTTCTCCGGATGACATGCAGGTTATTCCTCATCATCTGCATAACTGGTATCTTCGTGCAGATTCGGGATCATATCAAGACCACGGTTTGCATCGATCTTCGGATCTTTTCCGAAATGGTAATCATTTCCCGGCAGGATCGCATTTAAAAAGATACCTGCGATTGCAGCGATGGCAAGGGAAGTAAGTGTGACAGAAGTTCCGGCAACGGTAAAAGTAAGACCATCTGAAAAACCAAGACCACACACGAAAATCACACCGGCAATGATAAGGTTTCTGGATTTTGTAAAATCAACATGGTTCTCTACAACATTCCGGACACCGATCGCAGAGATCATACCGTAGAGCATAAAGCTGACACCACCGATGATCGCAGATGGCATAGAACCGATCACTTCAGCCATTTTTGGAATGAAGCTTAAGAGAATCGCATAACATGCTGCTAACCGGATCACTTTCGGATCGTGAACACGGCTTAATTCCAGAACACCGGTATTTTCACCGTAGGTTGTGTTAGCAGGACCACCGAAGAGTGCGGAGAGTGCAGTTGCAAGTCCGTCTCCGATTAATGTGCGGTGCAGTCCCGGATCCTCGATAAAGTTCTGATTTACAGTCGCAGAGATCGCGGAGATATCTCCAATGTGTTCCATCATGGTTGCAAGTGCGATCGGAGCCATGACAAGGATGGCAGAGATATTGAATTTGCAGATGGAAAATGCAGGAACACCAATCCAGGAAGCTGCTGCGATATTTGAAAAATCAAGGATTGCAGAACCGTCCGCATTTGTCATACCAAGTGCATTAAAGATAAGAGCGGCACAGTAGGAAATGATAACACCCATCAGGATAGGGATAATTTTGAACATGCCCTTTCCCCAGATATTAAAGATGATGATGACTGCAAGGGCGATCAGTGCTAAAAGCCAGTTCTTAGAAGCGTTGTTTACCGCAGAACCTGCAAGACTTAAACCGATACAGATGATGATCGGACCGGTAACGACCGGCGGCAGGAAACGCATAACCTTTTTGACACCGACAAGCTTGATGATCAGTGCAAGGATCAGATATAAAAGTCCGGCAACAACAACACCGCCGCAGGCGTAGGACAGCTTGTCTGCATTCGACATCTCAGCAAATACACCGGAATCCATGGAAGCGATCGTGGCATATCCGCCTAAAAATGCGAACGAAGAACCGAGAAAAGCCGGAACTTTAAATTTGGTGCAGAAGTGGAAAAACAGTGTGCCGATACCGGCGCAGATCAGGGTGACCTGAACATGCAGGACATCCTCCCCAAAATAACTGTTTACCAGGATCGGGACAAGAATTGTTGCGCCGAACATGGCAAACATGTGCTGCAGACCGAGCAGCAGCATCTTTGGAATGCCAAGAACTGAGGCATCACGGATTGGTTCATTGTTTTGATTCATAGAATCCTCCTTTGTTTACTTTTTTATCCCATAAGAAACGCACCTTCGATGGAAGGTGCGTTGTGGAATCAAAATTGGGTTGTAGCAGTTTTTTCATAGCTGCGTACCGGGATCCGGTTCAATTCGTCGGTGCAGTCGAGATAAAAAATAACGAGTGTTTCTGTCTGATATGGAACGACCCAGAGGGATGCGATGCCAAAGGAACAGAGAACCAATAAGCCATATCCGATAAAACTGAGCAGAATATAAAGCAGACGCAGACGGTTGCCATGCATGAGAAGTCTGCATTCTTTAAAAACTTCCAGACATTTAAGCTCAGGATGATCGAGTGTGATATATCCGATAAAATGATAGGTAAGCATAAAATAACAGCTTAAGATCAGAGAAAGGATTCCCGTCGCTGCTGCAATTACAATAGAAACCACTGAAAAATCTGCGATCACTGCATAAGTAAAACCACCGATCACAGGAATCATGGAAACAAAGATCATCAGTAAAAATAAAAATCCCGCGATAAAAAATCGGTCTGTATTTTTCTTAAATGGATCAAAAATATCGCGGATGCGAAAATCATTTCCGCGTGTCATGGACAGATGGATCTTTGCCACGCCGCATCCTAACACAAAAGAGACAACAGATATGAGAAGCTCTGCGATCAGTGAGATCACAAGCTGCATATTTGTCGGATTATCTCCCATGGAAAACGAAAATGGAGATTCGATCACAGTTGCGATCAGTGTTGTGGCAGCAAAAGCTGCCATCGGAACACGGTATCTGTCATTTAAAATATCACGCGCAATGCGTTTGAGTTCTTTTGATGTGCGTTTCATTCGGTAAATAACTCCTTTTAGATCATACAGCAGCGGTTACAGCGTTGCTGCAATTAGAATAAATTATAGCATAGGTGGCGGGGGGTTGTATAGATGTGTATTTCTGATAAAATGTGGGGGAGGGTGTTGATGGCAAATGGTGTGTGTTAGTGTTTTGGTGGGCAAATTGCACAAACCAGTCTCAGCTTTGTGCGATTTGCCAGCCGCTACTTTGTGAAACATCATTTGCGTCAACACTTAAAAGATATACTTCAATGGGAAAAGAACAGGATTAAGATATCAAATGGAAAAAAGAAATAATAATGAACATAAAAAAATAGATAATGTTTTATATATACTTGGTCTGAGCGGCACAGTCATCTGCTGCGTGTATCTGCTCATTTCAAAAATAACCGGATTTCGTATCGAAAACTATCTCTACCCGTGCCTTTTCCACACCGTAACCGGATACTACTGTCCGGGCTGTGGAGGAACCAGAGCGGTATGTGCTCTCTTTCAGGGACATTTTCTGATATCCTTTTTGGAACATCCGTTTGTACCGTATGCAGCAGTACTCTGCGCGTGGTTTTTATTAAGCCAGACGATCGAACGTCTCTCACACCATAAGCTGCCGCTTGCAATGCACTATAAAGACCGTTACCTCTGGATCGGACTTGCAATCCTTATCATCAATTGTATGGAAAAAAATATCGTCCGCCTCTTCTGGGGTATAAGCCTTTTATAATAGAAGATGCTGATAGAAAAAATAGCGGCGCAAAATCTGCCACCCACGAACCTTCAAACCACCTTTTGTCCCCCTGAATCTCCCACAAAAAACTCAGTTCTGCGGAAACAGCATATTATAATCAATCCCCAGCGATGTACAACTTTCCCGCATCATATTTTCAATTCCACCATAGTAAACGTTAGCGAATACCACCGAATAAATTAAGAGCAGCACAATAATGCCAAGCGCTACGCTGCTTAAAGTAAGCCCAAGCTTTGCACGCCCGGAAAATGTTGTCTCACCGCCGCGTGAGAGCAGTGCAAACACGATGCCGAGCGCACCGCAGATTAATGCCGGATAAACCAGACAGAACGTTGAAAGTGCAATGATCCCCATGATAAGGGAAAGATTTTCCATATGTTTTGAATGCCGGTCAGGCGTTGGTCTGTAAAACTGATGATCCATAAATAAGCCTTTCTGAAAATAAATAATATGATGTGGATAGTGTATCATGCGGTGTGGAAAAAAACAATGTTACCTTGAATCACTGTGGACATTTCGTTATAATAAAGATATTGCGTCGGAGAAAACGTTAAAATCCGGTGAGAAAAAAGGAGTAACTATGGATATTATTGCAAAGATTTCCGAGGAACTCGGAATCCGTAAAAATCAGGCTGAAGCAGCCGTAAAGCTGATCGATGAAGGGAATACCATCCCGTTTATTGCCCGTTACCGCAAGGAGGCAACCGGAGCACTTAACGATGAGGTGCTTCGTAATTTATATGAGAGACTGACTTATTTAAGAAATCTCGAGGAGCGCAAGGAGACGGTTCTTGCAGGCATTGAAGAACAGGGAAAACTGACAGACGAATTAAAAGCGCAGATCATGTCTGCCGAAACAATGGTTGTGGTGGAGGATCTCTACCGGCCGTACAAACCAAAGCGCCGCACCAGGGCGACGATCGCAAAAGAAAAAGGATTAGAGCCGCTTGCCGGCATCATCACGTTACAGATGTTAAACACATCCTTAGAGGAGGAAGCAGAAAAATTTGTTGATCCGGAAAAAGAAGTGACGAGCGCAGAGGATGCGATCGCCGGGGCAAAAGATATCATCGCGGAGAGCATTTCGGATGAGGCGGATTACCGCAGCCGGATCCGTGATCTGACGGTCAAAAAAGGACGCATGATTTCTGCGGCAAAAGACCCGGAAGCAGAGTCTGTCTATGAGATGTACTATGAATTTGACGAGCCGGTGGCGAAACTTGCCGGACACCGTATTTTAGCGTTGAACCGTGGAGAAAATGAAAAATTCCTGACGGTAAAGATCGAGGCACCGGTCGAGGATATTTTGCGTTACCTTGAAAAAAAGGTGATCGTGCGCGACAACCCACAGACGACGCCGGTATTAAAAGAAGTGATAGAAGATGCCTATGACCGTCTGATCGCACCTGCCATTGAGCGTGAGATCCGCAGTGACCTGACCGAAAAAGCTGAGGATGGTGCGATAAAAGTATTCGGGAAGAACTTAGAGCAGCTTTTGATGCAGCCTCCAATTGCAGGACAGGTTGTACTTGGCTGGGACCCTGCATTCCGTACCGGCTGTAAACTTGCCGTGGTGGATCCGACCGGAAAAGTGCTCGATACGACAGTCATTTACCCGACTGCACCACAAAATAAAGTGGAAGAGGCAAAAGCGGTTTTAAAGAAGCTGATCTCAAAATATCACATCACACTGATCTCACTGGGAAATGGTACAGCATCCCGCGAGTCCGAGCAGGTGATCGTAGAGTTATTAAAAGAGATCCCGGTCAAAGTACAGTATATCATTGTCAACGAGGCAGGAGCTTCCGTATATTCTGCAAGTAAACTTGCAACGGAGGAGTTTCCACAGTTTGACGTAGGACAGCGAAGCGCGGCATCTATGGCACGCCGCCTGCAGGATCCGCTTGCAGAGCTTGTAAAGATCGATCCGAAATCGATTGGTGTCGGTCAGTATCAGCACGATATGAACCAGAAAAAATTAAGCGAGGCACTCGGCGGAGTCGTGGAGGACTGTGTAAACAGAGTCGGCGTTGATTTAAATACGGCATCTGCATCCCTGCTTGAATACATTTCCGGTATCAGCAAGGCAGTTGCAAAAAATATTGTGGCATACCGTGAGGAAAATGGCCGGTTTGAGGCGAGAAACCAGCTCTTAAAAGTAGCAAAATTAGGACCGAAAGCATATGAGCAGTGTGCAGGTTTCCTGCGCATCAACGATGGTAAAAATCCGCTGGATGCGACCGGTGTACATCCGGAGAGTTATGCGGCGGCAAAGACACTGTTAGAGCGTCTCGGCTATACGACGGAGGATGTGAAAGAGCGCAGATTAGACGGCATTTCCAAAAAAATTTCCAACTATAAAAAGCTGGCAGAAGAACTTGGCGTGGGAGAGATCACACTGCAGGATATCGTAAAAGAACTTGAAAAACCGGCGCGTGACCCGAGAGAGGATATGCCAAAGCCGATTTTGCGCAGCGACGTCCTTGAAATGAAGGATTTAAAACCGGGCATGATCTTAAAGGGAACGGTCCGGAATGTGATCGACTTTGGAGCATTTGTGGATATCGGAGTCCATCAGGACGGACTGGTACACATTTCACAGATGAGTGACCGTTTTATCAAACATCCGCTGGAAGTGGTCAGTGTCGGCGATATCGTTGAGGTAAAGGTATTGGATGTTGACCTGAAAAAACAGCGCATCGCACTCACGATGAAAATTAATGGTTGACAGATCAGAAAAACATGCATACAATAGAGAGCGTAAAATAATATTAATTCTTCGGGGCAGGGTGATGCAGTAAGATTTGCAGATTCCCGACCGACGGTAATGTAGAGTCCTGATAATGATCAGAGTCATTTACAAAGTCCGTGACCTGCTAAGGCAGCTGATCCGGTGAGATTCCGGAACCGACAGTATAGTCTGGATGAGAGAAGATAAGCATGTGAATGATAAGACGTCAGAAAAGACGTTTCTGTTACATGATAGAACCCCGGATGATGGTTACATCCGGGGTTTTGTCGTATTCAGACAGCAGAATGCTCACAAAATGTGCATTTTATTGTATGAGATATTTCGCAGACAAAAACACGCTTACAATCCCTCGCATTTTCCGAAAAGAGAAAAGGAGACGAGTGAAATGGATGCAACAAACAAAACAGTAACCGTAAAAAGAGTCAATGTAAGATATCTGACAGTGACAGCTATGCTTTCCGCAGTGGCATATATCCTGATGTTTCTGGATTTTTCCGTGCCGTTTATGCCGTCATTTATCAAGATGGATCTCTCAGAACTTCCGGCACTGATCGGATCATTTGCCATGGGGCCGCTCTGTGGTGTGATCATCTGCCTGGTAAAAAATGTACTTCATCTGTTCATTACATCCACAGGAGGAGTTGGAGAGCTTTCAAACTTTATTCTGGGTGTGGCATTTGTACTGCCGGCAGGGCTTCTTTATAAGTACAAAAAGACAAGAACGACCGCACTGATCGGTTCCATTGCAGGAGCAGTGATCATGGGTGCTTTCAGCATTGTTTCAAACTACTTTCTGGTATATCCGGTCTATTACAATTTCATGCCACAGGAGGCAGTGCTTGGAGCATATCAGCTGATTGCTCCGTCCATGAAGAGTATTTTACAGTGTTTAATCTGCTTTAATATGCCATTTACCTTTATCAAAGGAATGTTTTCCGTAGTCATCACATTTGTGACCTACAAACACATTTCTCCGATCTTAAAGGGAAGACAGTCATAAGCAGGAGGTAACAGAGGTTTCGTTACTGTTTACAGTCAGGCATTTTCTGAACTGAAAATGCCGTATGATACAGTGGTGGTAGCAGATTTTGCCGATTTGGAATGCGAAGCATCGGCGGACATGTTTCGTTTTAACCTGTACCAGACATACACTGGTGCATCCGGGTGGATTTCCGTGATAGCGGCAGTCGTCTGTTTTGCTGCGGCAGGTACAAAATACAGTGAACGCGGAGCATCCTATACGGTTCTTGGTATTTTGCTTGGAGCGCTGATACTGTTTTACATGCCGGTGACACTTTATCTTCGTTCGAAACAGCGCATTGCGGCGTCAGAGGTATTGAAAAACAGCCTGCATTACTGTGTGGACGGAGAAGGGATTTCCGTGACACAGGGGGATGCAGATGCAAAACTGATGTGGGATCAGGTCTATAAGATGGTGTCCACGAAAAATAATGTGCTGGTGTACAGCAACCGTGTGAATGCCTATGTGATCCCAAGGCAGCAGTTAGGGGAAAAATACCGTGAACTTGCAGAAATTGCAAAAGAAAAACTGCCGAAGTACCGTGTGAAATTAAAATAAATTTGTGCATGGCAGATATTTTACCTCATAAAAACATGGAGGACTGAATTATGAAAGAAACCGTTTATGAGACATTTTCCGCGGCAGAGACACATGCGCTTGGGAAAAAGATCGGGGAAACGGCTAGGCCGGGAGATGTGTACACACTTGTGGGAGACCTTGGCGTTGGCAAGACTGTTTTTACACAGGGAATCGCAGACGGACTTGGCATCACAGAACCTGTGTCGAGCCCGACTTTTACGATTGTACAGGTGTATGAAGAAGGAAGAATGCCGTTTTATCATTTTGATGTATACAGGATCGGCGACATCGAGGAGATGGACGAGATCGGTTATGAGGATTACTTTTACGGGGAAGGTCTGTGCATGATCGAGTGGGCAAACCTGATTGAAGAGATCCTTCCGGATAAACGCTATGATGTGACGATTAAAAAGGACCTTGAAAAAGGATTTGATTACCGGAAAATTACCATAAAAGAGCATGAGGACTGATAAAACAGTTCGTTCATGCGGGAATGGAGCTTACAATGAAAATTTTGGGATTAGACAGTTCAGGACTGGTGGCAAGCGTGGCAATCGTATGTGACGATAACATGCTTGGCGAATATACCGTCAATTATAAAAAAACACATTCACAGACGCTTCTGCCAATGTTGGATGAAGTGGCAAAGATGATAGAGCTGGATCTAAATTCGATCGATGCGATCGCAATCGCAGGAGGTCCGGGATCATTTACCGGGCTTCGGATTGGTTCGGCAACGGCAAAAGGACTTGGACTGGCATTAAATAAGCCGATCATAAACGTGCCGACCGTAGATGCGCTTGCGTATAATCTTGTCGGACATGCAGGACTTGTGTGTCCGCTTATGGATGCCAGAAGAAACCAGACTTACACGGGACTTTATTCTTTTGACGGCAATGAGATGGAAGTATTAAAGGAACAGTGCGCAGTCGGAATTGATGAGATCATTTCGATTGTAAACCAGTTCGAACAGCCGGTTACTTTTTTAGGGGATGGTGTGCCGGTATTTCAGGAGTATATAGCAGAAAACTGCAGTGTACCGTATACATTTGCCCCTGCACACGTCAATAAACAGAGAGCAGGAGCGGTTGCGGCACTTGGCATGAAATATTTTGCAGAGGGCAGATCAGAAACCGCTGCGGAACACAAGCCGGAATATCTGCGCCTGTCCCAGGCAGAGAGAGAACGAAAAGAGGGCGGATTAGCATGATCACAGTCAGAGCCATGCAGGTAAAAGATGCAGAACAGGTAAGTGAACTGGAAAGAATGATCTTTTCACAGCCATGGAGCTATCAGGGATTTGTGGATTCACTCAGTCTGCCGAACACGGTTTTTCTGGTTGCGGAAGAAAATAATAAGATCTTAGGATATATCGGAATGTATTTATCCATTGATGAAGGTGAGATCACAAACGTTGCGGTTTCACCGGAAATGCGGTGCCATGGCATTGGCGGCATGCTGCTTGCGGAAGCAAAAAAAGAGGCAGAGAGCCGCTCGGTCGGCAGAATCGTGCTCGAAGTCCGTTGTTCGAATGACATTGCAATCCGTCTGTATGAGCGCAATGGATTTGTAAATCACGGCGTGCGGAAGGGATTCTATGAACTTCCGAAAGAGGATGCCTATATTATGATATATGGCCAATAATTCCCACTACATAAGGCAGAATCTTGTTTGTATAATATAGATATTAATAGATATCTGTGGACAGCATAGGTTTTCGTGGACAATGTCTGTCTGTATTGCAGAATGGGAAGGCAGAAAAAATGAGCAGAAAAGATCAGAAAATATATTGTAACTGTTGTGGAAAAATGATTTGTCTGTTATCTGAGAAGGACCGCACTTCATTCCTTACGGTGGAGAAGGAGTGGGGGTATTTTTCCGATAAAAAAGACGGGAGGATACACAGAATGGATATCTGTGAGTCCTGCTATGAAAAAATGGTAGAAAAATTTGTGATACCGCCGGAGGAAAAACAGGTAACAGAGTTTGTATGAAAGGAGTAAAATCTATGCCCGGTATGCTGGGCATTGCTCACCAGAGGGCAAATTTTACAAAACAAAATTGCATTTTGCTCCGCAAAACAAGGAGTAAAATCCTCTCCTCGCCAGTGGGCTCGGATTTTGCTTCGCAAAACAAGGAGGATTATATGTTAGACGTATGTCTTTTGGGAACTGCAGGCATGATGCCGCTGCCGCACCGTTGGCTGACGGCGTCACTGATGCGTTATAACGGGAGCAGTTTACTTATTGACTGTGGAGAGGGAACCCAGATCGCAATCAAGGAAAAAGGATGGACTTTTAAGCCGATTGATGTGATCTGTTTTACACATTATCATGCGGATCATATCAGCGGACTGCCGGGATTGCTTCTTTCCATGGGCAATGCAGAGCGGACAGAACCTCTGACTATGATTGGACCAAAGGGATTAGAGCGTGTAGTCGGGGCACTTCGGATGATTGCACCGGAACTGCCGTTTGAAATAAGATATATTGAAATAATGGAACCGGAAGCCGATATAGAAATAAACGGATATCATATCCATGCGTTCCGCGTCAACCATAATATTACCTGCTATGGGTATACCGTGGAGATCAGACGTGCCGGAAGGTTTTCCGTGGAGCACGCGAAGGAACGTGAAATTCCACAAAAATACTGGAACAGACTTCAAAAAGGGGAAGAGATCGAAACGGAAGATGGGGCACATTATACCCCGGATATGGTGCTTGGTGCTGCCCGGAAAGGGATCAAAGTAACTTACTGTACCGATACCAGGCCGACGGAATCACTTGTTGCTTCTGCAAAAAATTCGGATCTTCTGATCTGCGAGGGTATGTATGCGGAAAAAGAAAAAATTGCAAAAGCAAAACAGTACAAGCATATGACTTTTTATGAAGCAGCGGAAGTGGCAAAAAAAGCGGAAGTCGCAGAAATGTGGCTGACCCATTTTTCACCGTCACTGGTGCATGCAGAAGATTATATGCCGCAGGTAAGGGAGATTTTCCCCAATGCTTTTCTGGGAAAAGATGGAAAGAGTGTGGAACTGATGTTTGAGGATGAGAAAAATTGAGAGGGGATTCATATGAAAAAGAATGGACAGAAAATCATTTTTGCAGTTGTATGTGTTGTGATCATTGTGGGACTTTTCTGGTATACTGCGGCGAAAAAGGGAAATTCGGCAGGAAATAACGATGACCTTACGGAAGTAGAGAAAGTGATTACCAAGAATCTTGAAAAGAATTACCCGGAAACACCAAGAGAAGTTGTGAAATTTTATAATCGTATTATTACCTGCTTTTATGATGAAGAGTATACAGATGACGAACTTTATGAGCTTGGCGATCAGGCAAGACTTCTGATGGATGATGAACTGTTGGAAAACAATTCCAGAGATGATTATTTTAAAAGCCTGAAAGCCGATATAGAAGACTATCACGACAAGTCGAAAAAGATAGAGTCCTCCTCTGTGTGCAGCAGTGATGAGGTAAAATATCAAAAGATTGATGGGGATGACTGCGCTTATGTGACGGCATCTTATTTTGTGAACGAAAATAAAAGTTATACCCGTACAAATCAGACTTATGTGCTTAGAAAAGACAAAGACGGAAAATGGAAGATTTTAGTATTTTATCAGACCGAAGGAGATACGGAAGATGAGTGACAAGGAGATAAAGATTCTTGCAATAGAAAGTTCATGTGATGAAACTGCGGCAGCAGTTGTGGTAAACGGCAGGGATGTCAGATCCAATGTGATTTCATCACAGATTGCACTTCACACATTATATGGCGGTGTCGTTCCGGAGATTGCTTCGCGAAAACATATTGAAAAAATCAATCAGGTGATCGAGCAGGCACTCAGTGACGCAGATACGACTCTGGATGATATCGATGCAATCGGTGTTACATACGGACCGGGACTGGTAGGTGCACTGTTAGTCGGAGTAGCGGAGGCAAAGGCGATCAGTTATGCGAAAAATATACCTCTGGTCGGAGTGCATCATATCGAAGGACATATCAGCGCAAACTACATTGAGAATAAAGATTTAGAGCCGCCATTTTTATGCCTTGTTGTATCCGGCGGACATACCCACCTTGTAAAAGTGCTGGACTATGGAAAATACGAGATATTAGGACGTACGAGGGACGATGCGGCCGGAGAAGCTTTTGACAAAGTGGCAAGAGCAATCGGACTGGGCTATCCGGGTGGACCGAAGATCGAAAAAGTATCGCATGAGGGAAATCCCCATGCGATGGAGTTCCCGCGCGCAAAAATCGCAGATGGACCATATGATTTCAGCTTCAGTGGGTTAAAATCCGCAGTTTTAAACTATCTGAACGGCTGCCAGATGAAAGGAATCTCTATCGTACAGGCAGATGTTGCGGCATCATTTCAGAAAGCAGTGACGGATGTTCTGATCGGGAATGCGATGAAAGCAATCGATGAGTTTAAGATGGATAAATTTGCGATTGCAGGAGGCGTGGCTTCCAACGGAGTCCTGCGTGAAGGAATGCGTGAGGCGTGCGAGAAAAAAGGAGTGCAGTTTTATCATCCATCACCGATTTTTTGTACCGACAATGCGGCAATGATTGGTGTTGCTGCTTATTATGATTTTATACATGGACAGAGAGATGGGTTAGATCTCAATGCTGTTCCAAATTTAAAACTTGGAGAACGCTAATGGAAAAATTTACGGCGATCGTTCTTGCTGGTGGAACCGGAAAAAGAATGCACAGTCATATTCACAAGCAATATCTTACACTGGCAGGAAAGCCGGTTCTTTATTATGCATTAAAGGCATTTGAGGAGAGTGATATCACAGATATCATCCTTGTCACAGGTGCCGATGAGGAAGCGTATTGTAAACGGAAAATTATTGATAAATATCATATCGGTAAAGTAAAAGCAATCGTGCCGGGTGGCGTGGAACGATATCATTCTGTATATGCGGGACTCTGCGCAGCGGAGGGGGCGGACTATGTGCTGATCCATGACGGGGCGAGACCGTTAGTGTCGGCCGATATCATAAAAAGATCCATGCAGGCGGTGAAGGAATATCGTGCATGCGTGGCGGGAATGCCGGTAAAAGACACAATCAAAATAGCAGATGAAGACGGTTATGCTAAATTGACGCCAGAGCGTTCAAAAGTATGGCAGATTCAGACACCACAGAGCTTTTCCTATCCACTTGTATATGAGGCATATCGAAAAATGCTTGCAGATGAGGACTCTGCCATTACGGATGATGCGATGGTGGTGGAACGGATGACAAACCAGCCGGTTAAGCTGATCGAGGGGAACTACAGGAATATAAAAATCACCACACCGGAGGATATGCTGATCGCCGAAATGTACTTAAAACAGGGCACGTCAAACATCTGAAATGAAAAAAATGAAAAAAAGTTAAAATAATTGTTGACAGAAACAAAAGATGATGGTAGAATCTTTTTTGCACTGATTCGTGCAAAACAAATACGGAGAGGTATCGAAGTGGTCATAACGAGGCGGTCTTGAAAACCGTTTGTCCGAAAGGGCGCATGGGTTCGAATCCCATCCTCTCCGCTTACTGATGAAAGTCAGTACGAATTAATATGTAATGCAATTCGGAGAAGTACCCAAGCTGGCCGAAGGGACACCCCTGGAAAGGGTGCAGGTCGTTAATAGCGGCGCGAGGGTTCAAATCCCTCCTTCTCCGCTCGCTTGAATGATTAATTCAAAAAGTTCTTGACAAAGACTTAAGAATGAGTTAATATAGACAAGCTGTTCGAAAGAAAAAACTTTCGACAAAATAAAATAAAAAAGTTCTTGACAAAACAGGCTTGATAAGATAAAATGAACAAGCTGTCGCCGAGAACGACAACAAAACAAAGAACCTTGATAACTGAACAGTGAAATAACCTTGAAAGATTCAATG
>PPYE01776052.1_pt1 | contig 100401 bp, 89 predicted proteins | sample 1559881 | NCBI WGS metagenome assembly PPYE01 (sample SAMN08240022, study PRJNA423297) | Human gut metagenome, whole genome shotgun sequencing project.
AAAAGCCAGGGCATGAAGCAGCTCATGGCGGGCGGCGGTGTCGCCCTTATCGGCATGACCCTTGTACCGCTACTTTCCGGCTTGTTCGGTTAAGAAGCGCGGGTAAAGGCTTATGCAGAGCATACTTGACGCGATTAACGAATGGATAAAGGAAATCCTCATAGGAGCCATAAACGGTAATCTGTCAACTATGTTCGGGGACGTGAACGAGAAAGTCGGCACTATCGCCGCCGAGGTAGGGCAGACCCCGCAAGGGTGGAACGCGGGTATCTTCTCCATGATACGGACGTTATCGGAGAATGTAATCGTACCCATTGCGGGGCTTGTCATTACCTACGTCCTATGCTATGAGCTTATCAGCATGGTAACGGAAAAGAACAATATGCACGACGTTGACACTTCCATGTTCTTCAAGTGGGTGTTCAAGGCTTACGTCGCAGTCTACCTTGTGACGCATACCTTTGACATCACTATGGCGGTGTTCGATATGGCGCAGCACGTTGTTTCCGGCGCGGCGGGGGTTATCGGCGGCAGCACGAACATTGATGTTGCCGCCGCCCTTGCTTCCATGCAGAGCGGGCTTGACGCTATGGAAATCCCCGAACTGCTCTTACTTGTCATGGAAACAAGCCTTGTGAGCTTGTGCATGAAGATAATGTCCGTACTGATAACCGTTATCCTCTACGGGCGCATGATAGAAATTTACCTTTACTGTTCGGTATCGCCTATCCCGTTCGCAACAATGACTAACCGGGAATGGGGACAGATAGGGAACAACTACCTAAAATCCCTGTTCGCGCTTGGCTTTCAAGGCTTCCTCATAATGATATGCGTCGGCATTTACGCCGTACTGGTGAACAACATGATAATAGCGGACAATCTGCACAGCGCGATTTTCTCCCTTGCAGCCTATACCGTTATCCTCTGTTTCTCCCTGTTCAAATCCGGCGCACTGGCGAAGTCGATTTTCTCCGCGCATTAGCGGCGTGTCAAGGGCAGGGTGGAGATTTTCAGAGCGAAGCGGCGAAAATACTACCCGACCTTGACGCGGGAGAACCCCATAGAATAGGGACGGGCAAAGGGCATAGATTGACCTTTGCCTTGATTACCCCTATGGGAACTTACAGCAGCAAAAAAACCAGAGAAAGGAGGTTTCCACTTGGCGTATGTACCCGTACCCAAAGACTTATCCAAAGTCAAGACAAAAGTAGCTTTCAACCTTACCAAACGGCAGATTGTATGTTTCGCGGTAGCCCTCATTTTGGGCTTGCCGCTTTTCTTTCTGCTCAAAGACAGCACAGGCACAAGCCTTGCGTCTATGGCTATGATTGCCGTCATGCTGCCCTGTTTCCTCTTTGCCATGTATGAGAAGCATGGACAGCCCCTTGAAGTGGTGATAAAAAACATCATTCAGACAAAATTCATAGCCCCCAAAGAACGACCATACAGGACAGACAACCTTTATTCCGTCTTAGAACGGCAGAGAAAACTTGAAAAGGAGGTATCAGCGATTGCAAAAGGAAACACGAAGAAACAGCGCGGCGGGAAACGCACACGCAAAGGCTAACCCGCCCCGCAAGCTCACCCGCGCCGAGAAGAAGCAGATTGCGGAAATCATCAGACAGGCAAAGGGCGACGGGAAAGCGCATACCGCGCAGCAGACAATCCCCTATATCCAGATGTACCCGGACGGTATCTGCAAGGTTACGGAACGTAAATACTCAAAGACCGTCGCCTTTGAAGATATTAACTATCAGCTTGCACAGGCAGACGACAAGACCGCCATTTTTGAGAACTGGTGCGACTTCCTCAACTACTTTGACGCTTCCGTTTCGGTGCAGCTCTCTTTCATCAATCAAGGGACGCAGCGGGGCGAAGCGGAAAAGGCGGTCAATATCCCGGCACAGGACGACGCTTTCAACTCTATCCGCAGCGAATACGGGGATATGCTGCAAAACCAGCTTGCAAAGGGCAACAACGGGCTTGTCAAAGCAAAATACATCACCTTTGCCATTGAAGCCGACAGTCTGGGCGCGGCGAAATCCCGCCTTGCCCGTATCGAAACGGACGTACTTAACAATTTTAAGCTCTTGGGCGTAGCCGCCCGCCCCATGACAGGCTATGAACGGCTCAAAATGCTGCATGGCATTTTCCACCCGGAGTGCGGGCAGTTTGCCTTTGATTTTTCATGGCTTGCCCCGTCCGGGCTTTCCACAAAGGACTTTATCGCCCCGTCCTCTTTCCGTTTTGGCGAGGGGCGTTACTTCCGCATGGGGCGCAAAATCGGCGCGGTTTCATTCCTTGAAATCCTTGCCCCGGAATTAAACGACCGTATCTTATCGGATATTCTGGACTTGGAAACGGGCGTTATCGTCAATCTGCATATCCACAGTATCGACCAGACCGAAGCCATAAAGACAATCAAGCGGAAAATCACCGACCTTGACAAAATGAAAATCGAGGAACAGAAAAAGGCGGTACGCAGCGGCTATGACATGGATATTATACCGTCCGACCTTGCCACTTTCGGCAGCGAAGCGAAGAACCTCTTACAGGACTTGCAGAGCCGCAACGAGCGTATGTTTCTGCTCACGTTCCTTGTGGTGAACATGGCAGACACAAAAAGGAAACTGGAAAATGACGTGTTCGCGGCGGCGGGCATTGCACAGAAGAACAACTGCGCCCTCACCCGCCTTGACTACCAACAGGAAGCGGGGCTTATGTCCTCTGTACCGCTTGGGGAGAACCTTATCGCCATTCAAAGGGGGCTGACGACTTCAAGCACAGCTATCTTTATCCCCTTTATCACACAGGAGCTTTTCCAGACGGGCGCGGCTTTATACTACGGCTTGAACGCCCTTTCTAACAACATGATACTCTGCGACCGCAAGCAGCTCAAAAACCCCAACGGCTTAATCTTGGGTACGCCGGGAAGCGGGAAATCCTTTGCGGCAAAGCGGGAAATGACAAACGCTTTCCTCATTACGGACGACGATATTATCATCTGCGACCCGGAAGCGGAGTATTTTTCCCTTGTGCAGCGGCTTGACGGGCAAGTGATACGGTTATCCCCTACGGGCAAGGGCATTGACGGGAAGCCCCAGTATGTGAACCCTATGGATATTAACCTCAATTACAGCGAGGACGACAGCCCCCTTGCGCTGAAATCCGACTTTATCCTCTCCCTCTGCGAGCTTGTAATCGGCGGCAAGGAGGGCTTGCAGCCCGTCGATAAGACCGTCATTGACCGCGCCGTTCGGAACGTGTACCGTCCGTTCCTTGCAGACCCCGACCCGGAGAAAATGCCTATTCTGGGCGACCTCTACGACGAGCTTTTGAAGCAGCCGGAGCCGGAAGCGGCGCGTATCGCGGCGGCGTTGGAGCTTTACGTTTCCGGGAGCCTTAACGTGTTCAACCACCGTACCAACGTGGAGCTGAACAACCGCCTTGTCTGCTTTGACATCAAGCAGCTTGGGAAGCAGCTCAAAAAGTTAGGTATGCTCATTGTGCAGGACCAGGTATGGAACCGCGTCACCGTCAACCGGGCAGAAAGGAAATCCACCCGCTACTACATGGACGAATTTCATCTTCTCTTGAAAGAGGAACAGACCGCCGCGTACAGCGTGGAGATTTGGAAGCGTTTCCGTAAATGGGGCGGCATACCCACAGCCATTACGCAGAACGTCAAAGATTTGCTTGCTTCCCGCGAAGTGGAGAATATCTTTGAAAACTCTGATTTTGTCCTCATGCTCAATCAAGCGGCGGGCGACCGGGCTATCCTTGCGAAGCAGCTCAACATTTCCCCGCAGCAGATGAAGTATGTCACCCACACCGAAGCGGGCGAGGGGCTTATCTTCTATGGAAACGTGGTGCTGCCCTTTGTAGACCGCTTCCCGAAAGACACCGAGCTTTACCGGGTAATGACGACGAAGCCGGAGGAAGTGGGCAAAGCATGAACGGGCTGAAAACTGACACAATCATCAACCGGGACGCGCTCTATGCCTTGCGGGAGCTTCCAGAGGAAAGCGTACACTGTTGCGTCACAAGCCCGCCCTACTATGCACTTAGGGATTACGGGCTTGACGCGCAGATTGGGCGGGAGGACACGCCGGAGCAGTACATTGACAGGCTGACCGAGGTTTTCCGCGAGCTGCGCCGGGTACTGCGTTCTGACGGTACTTTCTGGCTGAACATTGCGGACACCTACTGCGGCACAGGAAATAAGGGCTACCATGCAGACCCGAAGAACCCCAAAGGGAGGAACGGGCAAGCCGTATCAATCGCAAGACAGGCGGCGGGCTGCAAGCAAAAGGATTTAATCGGTATCCCTTGGCTCTTGGCTTTTGCCCTACGCGCTGACGGGTGGTATTTAAGGAGCGATATTATCTGGCAGAAAGAAAACCCCATGCCGGAGAGCGTGAAAGACCGCCCTACCCGCTGTTATGAACATATCTTTCTGCTTACAAAGTCAAAGAAGTATTTCTATGACGCAGCCGCCATAGCCGAGCCGTTGGCACCTACAACGGCGGCGCGGTACCGCACCGGGCGCAGCGCGGGACAGAAATATGCGGAGGAAGTACCCGGACAGGGGAACATACAGGGATTGAACCGGGCGAGAAGCGGCAGCTACTACGACGAAGCCCTCATGCCGACCATGCGGAACAGGCGGGACGTGTGGCTAATCAATACCGTACCCTACAAGGGCGGGCATTTCGCCGCGTTCCCGCCAAAACTTGCCGAAACCTGTATCAAGGCGGGCTGTCCGAAAGGCGGCATTGTGCTTGACCCCTTTTTCGGCAGCGGCACGACGGGGGCAGCCGCAAGGCAGCTTCACAGGCATTATATAGGCATTGAGATAAACGCCGAGTATTGCGCCCTTGCAAGGGCGCGGATTGGAGGGACAGACAAATAAAACAGTATAAAGCGCGTGAGAAAGTCACGCAGAAAATGACCCGCGAGGGAGCCGTTGAGGTAAACGCCGCCACAGGCAAGAAAAAGCGTATCAGCAACCGCATAAGGGACGCTGACCTTACCAGAAAGGAAGCCGCCCCGCAGCAGCCGGAACAGGCAGCGCAGCCCATACCGGGCGGCGCAGCTCCCGCGCCCGCAGCCGACGCGCCGCCGCTTCCCCATGCGCCGGGGGCAGAACGGGAACAGGACACCGCAGCAGCCGAGCGCGTCTTGGAGCATATCGACGGGGCGCACACCAGAAAGGCGAGCAAAAAGGCGGCGAGGAAAGCACAGGCAGAAGCAGAAGCCCGCGCCCACACTTCCCGCTTGCAGTTTACCGACGAGGAACGGGCAACGCCGGAGCTTGAAAGGTATATCCGAAAATCGGACAAAGCAGCCGACCGTCTGGACGCGGCAAGGGCGGCTATCCCCAAAGAAAAGAAACTTGTGCGGGAGCGCACCTTTGACGAAGCCACCGGGAAAGGCAAGACCCGCCTACATTTTGAGGAACGGGAAAAACCCATAGGAAAAGAAAAGCCCCACAACAACCCGCTATCCCGCCCCGCACAGGAAGCGGGTATTTTCGTCCACAACAAGATACATTCCGTTGAAAAGGACAATTCCGGCGTTGAGGGGGCGCATAAATCCGAAGAACTGGCAGAGCGCGGCGCAAAGTACGGGGCGCGGAAAGTCAAGGAGGGCTACCGCAGCCACAAGCTCAAACCCTACCGGGCGGCGGCAAAGGCAGAGAAAGCGGCGTTCAAGGCGAATGTGGATTTCCAGTACCACAAAGCCTTGCATGATAACCCGCAGATTGCGGGCAATCCCCTTTCCCGCTTCATGCAGAAGCAGCAAATCAAGCGGCAGTATGCAAAGGCGGCAAGGAAAAACGGCGCGAAAACGGCACAGAAAGCCGCAGAGAACACCCGCAAGGCAGCGAAAAAAACAGCCGAGGAAACAAAGAAAGCGGCGGCGTTTGTGGCAAGGCACCCGGCGGGCGTATGTATCGCCGTTGCCGCGCTGCTCTTATTCATTATGATTTCGGCGGGGCTATCTTCTTGCGGTTCTATGTTCTCCGGCTTGATGAACGGCATTGTCGGGACTTCCTACACGTCGGAGGACAGCGACCTTGTGGCGACGGAAAACAACTACGCCGCAAAGGAAAACGAGCTTCAGCAGAAAATTGACAATATCGAGCGCGATTATCCGGGCTATGACGAATACCGCTATGACCTTGACAGTATCGGGCATAACCCCCATGAATTAGCGTCCTACCTCACCGCCCTTTTCCAGACCTACACCCCACAGAGCGCACAGGCAGAAATAAACCGCGTCTTTGCCATGCAGTACACCTTGACGCTGACGGAAGAAATTGAAGTGCGCCACAGGACGGAAACCCGCACAGGAACGCGCACCGTCACCGACCCGGAAACAGGGGAAACCTCTACGGAAACCTACGAATACGAGGTTGAAGTCGCCTACAATTATTACATTCTGAACGTGAAGCTGACGAACAAGCCTGTTTCCGAGATTGCGGAGGAACTTCTAACGCCGGAGCAGCTTGAAATGTACCGCGTCTATCTGGAAACAAGCGGCAACAAGCCGCTGATTTTCGGCGGCGGCTCACCAGACACAGGGGCGTCCGAGGATTTAAGCGGCGTACAGCTTGTGAACGGCACACGCCCCGGCAATACCGCCATTGTAGAGCTTGCGAAGCGGCAAGCCGGAAACGTGGGCGGGCGCACCTTTTGGAGCTGGTACGGCTTCAACAGCCGCGTGGAATGGTGCGCCTGTTTCGTTTCATGGTGCTACGGACAGGCGGGGCTGTCCGAGCCGCGCTTTGCCGGGTGCCAGTCACAGGGCGTACCCTGGTTCCAGTCACGCGGGCAATGGGGCGCAAGGGGCTATGCGAATATCGCCCCCGGCGACGCTATCTTTTTTGACTGGGACGGGGACGGGAGCGCAGACCATGTAGGGCTTGTCATCGGGACGGACGGGGAGCGCGTCTATACCGTCGAGGGCAATTCCGGCGACGCTTGCAAGATAAAGAGCTACCCCGTTAATTATTCCTGTATCAAAGGATATGGGCTGATGAACTGGAACTGAAAACAAACATAACACTGAAAATCTGAAAGGAGAAATTGATTTATGGCTATGAACAGGATTGAACGTATCGACAAGGAGATTGCAAAGACCCGCGAGAAAATCACCGAGTACCAGAACAGGCTGCGGGGGCTTGAAGCGCAGAAAACCGAAGCGGAAAACCTGCAAATCGTACAGCTTGTGCGCTCCATGCGGCTTTCCCCGCATGAGCTTTCCGCTATGCTTTCCGGCGGCGGTATTCCGGGCATGGAAGCCGCGCCGGGCTACCCCGCAGAACCCGCAGACCACGACACCGAAGAAATGGAGGACACCGAGAATGAATAAGAAAATCCTTAGAACCTTGACCGCACTCTGCGCCGCCCTCATGCTGACGGGCGGCTTTTCCGTCACCGCCTTTGCACAGACCCCGGAGGGACAGGACGCGACCGACGACAGCGGCGTTGTCTATGAGGAACCCGAAAAGGAAGAACCCCTTACCCCGGACGGGAACGCGACCCTTGTAGACGATTTCGGCGGCAACAAGCAGCTTATCACAGTGACGACCAAAAACGGCAATTACTTTTATATCCTTATCGACCGGGACGACGAGGGCGAGAACACCGTACATTTCCTTAATCAAGTGGACGAAGCCGACCTTATGGCACTCATGGAGGACGGAAGCACCGAGGCAGCCCCGCCCGCCGTTTGCAGTTGTACCGAGAAATGCGAAGCCGGGAAAGTGAATGTGAGCTGCCCCGTCTGCAAGGACAACATGACCGCTTGCAGCGGCAAGGAAGCGGAGCCGGAAACCGAGGAACCGCCGGAGCAGCCCAAAGAGAAAGGCAATGCGGGCGGGCTTGTGCTTTTCCTTGTCGTGGCACTTCTTGGCGGCGGGGGCGCACTCTACTACTTTAAGTTTATGAAGCCGAAGCAGAGCGTCAAGGGCGATACCGACCTTGAAGATTTCGACTTTGACGACTACGGCGAGGACGAGCCGGACGACGGGGAGGGCTTGGACGTTCCCGAAGATGAAGAAGCGGAGGACGGGGACGCATGACGCTTTTCACCGAAAACCCGTTAGAAAAAATGATGGTACAAAGACCCACCGGGCGGCGTGACAATGCGCCGCCCGTTCCAAAATCCCCGGCGTGTATGCGCTGCCCTTATAAGGCGCAATCCCCCTGTATCGGCTATTGTCTGAAACAGGCACAGGAGAAGAAGCATACCGCGCCGGAAGGCTGAAAGGAGGATTTTTTTCATGGCACTTAGACTTGTGATTGCAGAAAAGCCGAGCGTGGCGCAGACTATCGCCGCCGCGCTTGGCGTTAAGGGAAAACAGGACGGATATATCGAGGGCGGCGGCTACCTCATTTCATGGTGCGTCGGGCATTTGGTACAGCTTGCGGAAGCTGCCGCCTACGGGGAGCAGTACAGGAAATGGCAGCTTGACAGCCTACCCATTCTGCCGGAGGAATGGCAATACGCCGTTGACCCGGACAAGGGAAAGCAGTTTGCGACCTTAAAGGAGCTTATGCACCGCGCCGACGTTTCGGAAGTGATAAATGCGTGTGACGCGGGGCGCGAGGGGGAGCTGATTTTCCGCTTTGTCTACGAAGTGGCGGGCTGCAAGAAGCCCATGCGCCGCTTGTGGATTTCCTCAATGGAGGACGGGGCAATCAAGGCGGGCTTTGCTTCCCTCAAAGACGGGCGGGAATATGACGCGCTCTTTGCGTCTGCCCTCTGCCGCGCAAAGGCTGACTGGCTTATCGGCATTAACGCCACCCGGCTTTTCTCATGCCTGTATGGAAAGACCTTGAACGTGGGGCGCGTCCAGACCCCGACCCTTAAAATGCTCACTGACCGGGACGCGGCTATCTCCCATTTCCAGAAAGAAAAATACTACCATGTGCGCTTATGTCTATCCGGCGCGGAAGCGGCAAGCGGGAGGATTTCAGACAAGGCAGAAGCCGACGCGCTGAAAGGGGCTTGCGAAGCGGGGAAAGCGGTATGTGTTTCCGTCACCAGAGAGAAAAAGAGCGCAGCCCCGCCGAAGCTCTTTGACCTTACCTCTTTGCAGCGGGAAGCAAACCGCATTTTCGGCTACACCGCGAAGCAGACCCTTGACCTTGCACAAGCCCTTTATGAAAAGCGGCTCTTGACTTATCCGAGGACGGACAGCAGCTACCTCACCGACGACATGGGCGGCACCGCAGCGGGCATTATCGCGCTGCTCTGCGAAAAGCTCCCCTTTATGGCGGGCGCAGACTTCACGCCGGATATTGCAAAGGTAACAGACAGTAAAAAAGTATCAGACCACCACGCAATCATTCCCACTATGGAGCTTGCAAAGGCTGACCCGGACGCGCTGCCGGAAAGTGAGAGAAATATCATCACCCTTGCGGGGGCGCGTCTGCTCTTTGCCACCGCCGAGCCGCATATCTTTGAAGCGGTTACGGCGGTTTTCTCATGCGCTGATACGGAGTTTACGGCGCGGGGAAAGACGGTTCTTTCTGACGGGTGGAAAGAGATTGAACGCAGATACCGGGCGACATTGAAACAGAAGCCCGACCCGGAGGACGGGGAAATCGAGGGCGTGACGCTGCCGGAGCTTTCCGAGGGACAGGGCTTTGAAAACCCCGCCGCAAAGGTAACGGAGCATACCACGACCCCGCCGAAGCCCCACAGCGAAGCGTCGCTTCTCTCTGCTATGGAGCGAGCCGGGAACGGGGACACCGACCCGGACGCGGAACGCCGGGGGCTTGGCACCCCCGCCACCCGCGCCGCCGTCATTGAAAAACTGGTAAAGGGCAGCTTTGCGGAGCGCAAGGGCAAGCAGCTTATCCCCACGCAGAACGGAGCCGCCCTTATATCAGTGCTGCCGGATATGCTGACTTCCCCGCAGCTTACCGCAGAATGGGAAAACAATCTGACGCAGATAGCAAAGGGAGCCGCAGACCCCGGCGAATTTCTGTCCGGCATTGAAGCTATGGCGCGGGAGCTTGTGCAGACACACGCCGCCGTACAGGAGGACAAAAAGAGCTTGTTCAGAGAGGAAAAGCCCTCTATCGGCAAATGCCCCCGGTGCGGTTCCCCCGTCCATGAGGGGAAGAAAAGCTACTATTGCAGCAACAGGGAATGTGCCTTTGTGATGTGGAAGAACGACCGTTTCTTTGAGGAACGCAAGACCGCTTTTTCCCCGAAGATTGCCGCCGCGCTCCTTAAATCCGGCAAGGCGAATGTGAAGAAGCTCTATTCCCCGAAAACAGGCAAGACCTACGACGGAACTGTCGTTTTGGCTGACACTGGCGGGAAATACGTCAACTACCGTATCGAAGTGCGGAAGAACTAAAAACTGGAATAGCAAGCATAGGAAGCGGGTACCCACTTCCGTAAATCCCCGTTGCGACGCTGCCGCGCCGGACGGGGATTTTGCTTGTTGGGAAGTTTCCCAAACCCTCTTTTGCGGAGGGCTTCACCCTCAAATAATTTTCAAAAATCTTTGGCAGAAATGCGGGCGTACCCGTAGTAGACCATGCAGCCAAAAAATGCAGCTTATGACGCTGCCGCAGAGAAAGGAGGTTTTTCACTATGGCAAGTTTACGGGACACCGTAAAGGACTATCAAGACGAGCTTAGGGACGGTATCGCATGGGTGGCGTTCTGGAAACAGGGGCGTTCATGGAACGCGGAATATTTTCATCTTGATATGGACGATACGCTCTACCCGGAGGACAGGAGCCGGTTAGAGGAAATCAAAAGCACCGACCCCGCCGCCGTTATCTTAAACGGCTACTACTGCGGGCATTTAGGCGGGGACATGAGCCTTGACGAGCTGACCGCCGGAGTGCGCTACCACTACGAAAACAGCATGAACGACATTGACGCTTTTATCGGGGCGCATGACGACAGGCTTCCCCCGGAGGTTATCGAGGAAGCGAGGGCAGCCGCCCATGAAGCGGGGCTTCCCTTTTCCGAAAAGCCCTACCGGGACGGGGCGGATTTTAACCCCTATGTATTTGACGGGAGCATGAGCATTGAAGATTTTGAGCTTATGCACCGCATGATTGAAAAAGAAAGGAGCGAACAAATGGCAGAACCGATTTTAAGCGGCTATCTTTCCAATCTTGGAAAGTACACCGAGGGCAGACCCGCGGGCGAATGGGTGACGTTCCCCACGACTGCCGAACATCTGAAAGAAGTCTTTGACCGTATCGGGATTGACTTCAAGCACTATGAGGAATGGCATTTCACAGAATTTCAATCCACTATCCCCGGCTTGACGGAACATTTAAGCGAGTATTCCCACCCCGACGAGCTGAACTATTTAGGGAAGCTCTTGGAAATGCAGTTTGACGACGACAGGGAAAAATTCATTGCAGCCATTGAATACGGCGACCATGCCGACAGCTTACAGGACATTATCAACCTTGCACAAAACCTTGACTGCTACTGGATTTATCCGTCCGTCCACAATGAAGAAGAATACGGGCATTATCTGGTTGATGAACTGGAAGAACCGGAGCTATCCGACGAAGTGAAACGGTATTTCATGTATGAGGAATACGGGCGCGACGCTTCCATTAACGACGACGGTATGTTTACCGAAAAGGGCTATATCTACAACAACCGCAACACCTTTACAGAATGGTACGACGGGCGCGACGTTCCACAGGAATACAGGGTAACGCCGCAGCCCCCGCAGCCGGAAAGACCCGACCCGTCAAAGGTAGAAATGGACGCAGCCGCGCCGGGGCAGAGAATGACACCGACCGCAGAGCAGCCACAGGAGCCGCGTCCGGTTATCCCTATCGTGCTGACGAGCGAGAAGCCCGCCGAAAAGCTCAAAGAGATTACCGACCGTCTGGAACAGGGCATTGCGGAACTCTTTGACAGCGAGCGTTACCGGGAATATCTGAAAGTCATGTCAAAATTCCATAATTACAGCTTCAACAATACGCTGCTTATCGCCATGCAGAAGCCGGACGCTTCCCTTGTGGCGGGCTTTTCCGCTTGGAAGAATAATTTCGGGCGTAACGTGATGAAAGGGCAAAAGGGAATTAAAATCATTGCCCCGTCGCCGTTCAAAATCAGACAGGAAGTGGAGAAGATAGACCCACACACGCAGAAGCCCATAATCGGCAAGGACGGGAAGCCCGTCACCGAGGAAAAGGAAGTCAAGATACCCGCCTACAAGGTGGTATCTGTCTTTGACGTTTCCCAGACCGAGGGAAAGGAGCTGCCGGACATTGCGGTGGACGAGCTGACGGGCGACGTTGACCGCTACAAGGATTTTTTCGCAGCCCTTGAAAAGACTTCTCCCGTTCCTATCGCCTTTGAGAATATCGGGGGCGGCTCTCATGGCTACTACCACTTGGAGGACAAGCGCATTGCTATCAACGAGGGCATGAGCGAATTGCAGACCTTAAAGACCGCCATTCACGAAATCGCCCATGCGAAGCTGCACGACATTGACCTCAACGCACCAAAGGACGAGCAGCCCCGCGTTGACCGCCGCACCCGCGAAGTCGAAGCGGAAAGCGTCGCCTATACCGTCTGCCAACATTACGGGCTTGACACGTCGGACTACTCTTTCGGCTATGTCGCCGGGTGGAGCAGCGGGCGGGAGCTTTCCGAGCTGAAAAGTTCCCTTGAAACAATCCGCAGCGCAGCCGCCGAGATTATCAATTCCATAGACGAGAACTTAGCGGAGCTGCAAAAGGCACAGGACAAGGAGCAGACCGCCGGACAGGAGCAGACCACCAGAGAGGGACAGGAAGCCGCACCGCAGCCGGAAGCCCCGGCAAAGGCAGATACAGCCGGGAAAGAGCAGCCGGAAGCAGCCGCACCGGGAAAATCCGGCGCACAGGAAAAGGCGGGCGCAGCCCCGAAAGAAGCCTTTACCCCGGAAACGATTTACAGAGTGCGCCGGAACCCTTACAGCGACAGCCGGGAAAACAGCCACCTCTTGCAAGCCTATGTGACACAGGAGAACGGGCGGGCGAAAATGGGCGACGTGCTTTATACGGGAACGCCGGAGAAATGCCGCGAGCTTATGGGGCAGCTCAAAGGCGGCGAGCTGACCGAGGGCGACGTAAAGCAGCTTTACGCAAAGGCACAGGAAACGGCGCAGACCGCCGGACAGGACAAGGACACCTTTTCCATTTACCAGATAAAGGGCGGGGACGAAACAAGGGACTTCCGCTTTGAGCCTTACGACCGCCTGCAGGCGGCGGGGAATGTGGTTGACAGGGCGAACTATGAGCTTGTCTATACCGCGCCCCTTGCGCCGGAAACTTCCCTTGAAGATATTTACACCCGTTTCAATATCGACCACCCCAAAGACTTTAAGGGACACAGCCTTTCCGTTTCGGACGTGGTAGTGCTTCATCAGAACGGACAGGACGCGGCGCATTTCGTTGACAGCGTAGGCTTCCGGCAAGTGCCGGAGTTTTTACAGGAGCAGAAGCAGCTTACCCCGGACGACTTGGAAACGGGCGAAACTATCAAGACACCGAGGGGGACTTTCCATGTAACCGCCATGAGCCGGGAGCAGATAGAAACCGCCGGATATGGCTTTCACCACCAGTCGGACGACGGAAAGTATCTGATTATGGGGAACGGGACGCGGGCGTTTGCCGTTGCCGCAGAGCAGCCGGAAAAGGAAAACCCGTTGAAGTACGTCGAGGACACCGTAGAGCAGAACGACAACAGCTTTGACGGTATCATCAACAACACCCCTACCGTTGACGAACTGGAAGCAAAGGTTAAGGCGGGAGAAACAATTTCCCTTGTTGACCTGGCTAACGCGGTCAAAGCCGACAGGGAGCGCGGCAAGGAAGCGAAGCCGGAAAAGAAGCCCTCTATCCGGGCGCAGCTTAGGGCTGACAAGGAAAAGGCGCAGAAGAAAAACGCAAAGCAGAAATCACAGGATTTGGAAAGGAGCTGACCCATGCCGGAACAGAGTAAATTTGAGGACGTGGATTTGTTCGCTTCCCTCAATGCGGTTATGAAGCAGAACACAGGCTTTTACCAGAGCGACTTGGAGATTGACAAGGAGATTATCGCAAAGGCGGCGGCAAGCCCCCGCAAGGAGGACAAGACCCTTTTGTGGTTCTGCCGCCCGTCCGGGACGCATTGCTTTAGGGAGCGCGACGTTTTCCTCAAAGACACCGCGCCCCACAACACATGGCGTTTCTACATGGAGCAGACGAGCGACCGCGTCCTTGCCTATGCAATCGAGCTGACGGGAACGGAGCGCGGGAAAATCAAGGGCAATCTGTACGAACTGGACTACGCTAAACACTATGAGCGCGTCAAGGAAAAGGAGCTGCCCGCCGATACGGTGAAGCTGATTTATGAGCATGGGGAACGGGAGATACCCGCCGGACAGTTTTTCAACGGCAATCCCGATTATGAGCTTGGGAAGTTTGAACGCTTTGAAGCCGTACCAAACGACCCGGACGCGCTGCAATCGCTCTTACAGGAAGAACGGCGCAGCCGGGAGCAGCTTCCACAGGGGGATTTCAAGGCGCATATCGCCGCATTGCGGGACGGGCTGATTGAAACGGAAGCGCGACGCATTGTGCGGGAAATGAAGCGGCACTATGAGCCGAACAGCCCCAACAAGACCCATTTCATGGTGGAGCTTTCCCCGGCGTTCATGCAGCTTGCAGCCACAAAGGACACTGACCGCCTTTTCTCCATGCTGCCTTACAAGACCCTTTCCTTTTCCAAAATCGAGGGCAGACATGGGACGTATGCGCTGATTGGCAAGGGGGAGAACCGGGACAGGGAGATAAGGAAGCCCCGCCCCTCTGTCCGGGCGCAGCTTAAAACAGACAAGGCAAAGACCGCCCCGAAAAAGGCGGCGGCGAAAACAAAAAATCACGATTTGGAGGTGTGAACATGACAAAACTGACCGTAGAGGAAACAAACCTTTTGAGCATTTACAAGACCGGGAGCCGACAGGGGCTTATCGTCGCCATGAACGCCGCGCTGCCCTTTATGGACGGGGAAATGCGGGGCTTTGCCGCCCGTACCCTTGCCAAAGTGGAGCGCATGGGCGAAGCGGAGTTTGCGGAGCTTCCCATTTACGCCGCTGATGAAGCATGAGCGAGATTAAGCGGCTGACGCCGCCCCAGAGCCGGAAAGTAAATGCGCTTGTGCGCCGGACGTGCTGCAACTGCGATAACGGGAACTGTATCTTACTGGACGACGGGGACGAGTGCGTATGTCCGCAGCTTATTTCCTATTCGCTTCTCTGCAAGTGGTTCCGGGTTGCGGTGCTTCCCGCCGACAAGTTGCTCTATGCGGAGCTTTACCAGACCGGGGACAGGAAGAAGTGTACCGAGTGCGGCGCGTTCTTTGCGTCAAGCTCCAACAGCGTCAAATACTGCCCCGACTGCCGGAAGCGTATCACCCGCAGACAAGCCGCCGAGCGCATGAGGAAAAGACGCGCCCCTGTTACGCAGTAGGCGCGGAAAATCCCTTGATTTACAGGGCTTTCCGGGCGTGAAAATCAGATAGGCGGTACTTTATACCTTTACCCCCGAAAATGGCGTTCTACTGCGTAACATTCACAAAAAAAGCACCCATAAAAAGACAGGGCGCGGAAGTCATATACTGGCTTTCCGCGCCCTGTTCTTTTTTTGCCCTTATCCGCGCTCTGTTCCCTTTTCCCGTTCCGGCTGCCTGTCTGCCTGTAAAATGCTGTCAATGTTCTGCTTGATTATATCGTATTCCCGGACTTTCTTTTTCAGCTTCCCATAGTCGGCGTAAAGGGCTTCTTTCTGCGCTTGGAGGGCTTCATATTCCGATTGCAGCGCGGCGAGGTTCGGGAGCTTCGCAATGCCCGACGCTTTCAGCGACCTTGCGGCGGCTTCATGTAGGATAATCGCCTGTTCCTGTCCGGCGCGGTACTTCTCCCTGTTCCTTGCCTTGCGGTATGCGTCATAGACGGGCTTTGTCTTTTGGTAGGTGGAAACATTCTTGATAAGCACCGCCATGTCCGCAAGCCGCTTTTCCGCGTTCTTCAATGCGTCTGCCGCCTGTCCGCTTTCCGCTGCCATTTCCTCAATCCGGCTGACTAAATCCGCGTACTGTTCAATCTTGTGTTCCGTCAAGAAATTCATGGTCTTTGCCGCCTGTTTCAGATTGTGGATTTTCGCCCATTGTTCGTAGCCCTTACTCTGCGCCGCCTTGATACTGTTCTCAATGTCGATAAGCAGCGAAACGCCGCGCTGCTCTCCGGGGGCTTTCGCCGCCTTTGCCCGTCTGCCCGCTATCCGTTCCCTTATGGCTTCCTCTGTATAGTCTGCGCCGAGGGTTTTTAGGCGGGTGAAGCGTTCCTGTCCGGGGGCGCGGCATGATACATATTTCCCCGGCTTTATCTCATAGCCCGCCGCCTGTAACCGCTGCAACAATTCCTCAAAACTGGAAACTTGGGGGATAAGCGCGTCAACGGCAATCTTTAGCTTGCCTTTCCAACTTGTACCCGTCTTTTCCGCTTGATATTCCGCATAGCTCTTTCCCTTGCTTCCCTTGCCGGGGACGACGACGGACAAGCCATTCTCCCGGCACAGCTTGTCGCTCATGTTCCGTATGCCGTAATAGCTCCTTTTGTTGGAATTGTACTTGTGGTGGTCTACAAAATTCACCGCGCAGAAAATAATGTGGTTATGGATATGCCCCTTATCAATGTGCGTCGTCACAACATATTCATGCTGCCCCTTTGTCACCGCGTCGGCAAGCTGTTTTCCGATTTCATGGGCTTTCTCATAGTCTACCTCTCCCGGCGCAAAGGACTGTATCAAGTGAAAGGCTAAATTGTTGCCCTTATCCAGTGCTTGCGAGAGGGTATAGCCGAACTCAATATCTGCCGTTTCATAGGAGCAGCCGAAAGAGGATATGAGCATTTTCCCGTCCGTTTTGTCCGGGTTTTCGATATAGTCAAGGGCTTTGCTTAGGGTGCTTTTAACAGGCTTAATCTTTGTAACCGCCATATCTCCGCAAGCACCCCCTTTATTTCCTCTATGTCCTCTTGGTATGCGTTCCCCGTCGCGTTCACGCGGCGGGCTATCTGGTTGACGTTGACACCGATTTTCTGTATCTCTGCGGTCATTGCCTTTATATCGGCGTGGTCTATCTGAATGATATACCCGTCAATGGCAATCTTCCGCAGATATGCCGCCATGTTCCGGGTGGGAACGAGCTTCATTTTTTCCAGTATTAAATCCCGTTCCGCTTCCGTCACTCTGAATTTGATTTGCACCGTCCTTTTCCGTCCGTCCATTGCTTCGCTCCTTTCCTTTCCGTTCCGAGGGTTTGGGACACTTCCCAACAAGCAATTTTCAACCGACGCGCCGCAGCGCGGGAGGGGGAAAATACGGAAGTGGGTACCCGCTTCCTATGCTTGCTATGAATATTTTTATCCCTTATGCCCTTATGCCTTACTACGGAGCTATGCCCGGTTTTGCCAAACTTACGCAAAAGAAAAACGCTGCAATCCTCAAAAAAGATTACAACGCTCTCTATACCCTGTTCACTTGTGACGGACACCTCTTATCTGCCCTCTGTTTCGACTTCCGCTATCTCCTTTGCCGTTGCGCTCACAATCCGTATGCCCTTATCGCTCATACCGTCAAGGAGCGCGTCAAGCTGCCGCCGCTGCGTGTTCTTTTCCGGCGGCGTTTCCAAAAGGAACTGGTCTACGGATATATTGTAGCGGAGCATAAGCTCAAAGAAAATCTGTAAACTTGGGTGCTGCCCCTTGTTCTCAATGTTCGCAAGGTAGCGCGGCGAGATAAACATTTCGTCGCTCACTTTCTTGCGGCTCTCCTTGCGCCCTGTCCGCGCCGCCTTTATCGCTGCCCCAAAAGCCTTGAAGTCGTATTTTGGTACTGGTCTTTTTGCCATAATTATTCACCCTATTACATTTTACTGTTCACCTTTCTTCTTGGATATGTCTACACTGTTCTATTAGTTAGCCAAAATAATTCATATGTATATGTTGACAACTATCCGCTTTTTTTGTATAGTATTATTAAAAGGGGGAAATGTTTATGTTACATAGCATGCGTATTCGATAAGCATTGAAATCAAAAAAGATTTTTCCCATTTTCAATATGGGCTTTTTTGTCATGCTTATTTTGCGTATGCTATACAACAAAACTAACGATGTATAGACATAGTATAAAAACTATGCCTTAATTTTGTTGTAGTGTTATATGTATAAATGCAGGTCAATGCTCATGTTGAGAATTGACCTGTATTTTTTTGCGCAAAAGGAGAAATATTATGCTTGAAAAATATTGGATAAAATGTCCAATTTGTAACGGAAAGACGAGGGTTCAAGTATTTTATAATACGGTATTAAGAAATTTTCCTCTTTTCTGCCCTAAATGTAAATTAACACATATCGTTGATGTTGAAAAATTAGAAATCATAATCAAAAACTCTGAAAAACAAACTTTTTAATTTTGAAAAGGAAGGATATTAAATGAAACACTTACCTAAAAGTACACCTACGGAAATATTGAATGACCCATACGGATTTACTTACAAAGAAATGTCGGAAGTAATTGGAGAGGATAAAGCAAGAGCCTTATATACGGAATTATATAAACAGCCATTTCACAAAAAAAATCTATCAATATCAACAAAAAAAGTCTATAAAAGTAGCGATACTGAAAAGTATGTTTATGAATTGAAAGACAACAGGTATATCGAAACGGTTTTTATTAAACGGCGAGATGGTGGGACTGTTTGCGTAAGTACGCAAGTTGGTTGTTCTGTTGGCTGTATTTTTTGTGAGTCCGGACGCAATGGTTTTGTTCGTAATCTAACACCGTCTGAAATTGTGCAGCAGGTCATATTGATACGTCAAAAAGTAAATCGTATCGTTTTTATGGGAATGGGAGAACCTTTATTCAATTACGACAACTTGATTGCAGCAATCCATATTCTTCGAGATAGAAATGGACTTAACTTTCCAACCGACGGCATTACCGTATCAACAGTTGGTCCAGTTAATCAATTAAAAAAATTGCGCGAAGAACATCTAAAAATTCAGTTGACAATATCTTTACATGCAGCAACACAGGCTGCGAGAAACTGTATCATTCCTCATATGCACATGTACGCTATTGAAGATGTTGTTAAGCAAGCATTGTCCTATTCACAAAGGCATAATCGAAAAGTGGTATTTGCGTATTTACTTTTACCAGGTATAAATGACCGTTCCTCAGATATAAGGCAACTTGCAAAATGGTTTAAGGGCAAAAATGTTATGATTAACGTGCTGCAATACAACCCGACGAGTAATTCAAAAATTAGAGCACCACAAAAACAAGAAATGGTTGCGTTCAAACATCAATTAGAGCAAACAGGACTTGAAGTTACCATGAGAGTTTCTCATGGTAGAGAGATTAAAGCAGCTTGTGGACAATTAGCTAATACATATAATAAAGCCAAAAAACAACAAAAATAATTTAATTAAAAGAGCCAGACGCACAGACGCAGAGCCGATAATATGCAGTTTGAAATACTGCTGTTATCGGCTCTTTTTTGATTTTAATTTGTGCCCCCAATAACCATATTGGAGCAAAATCAGAACTGTTGCTTGTCGTTCTTTGATTTCCGCAGCAGCTTTGAAAAATCAAAGCCGCCGTTTCTTTTTATTTTCTGATGAAATGACGCGGTATCACTGTTAAAAGCGGCGGCTAAAGGAGGTAGCCGCCATGAAGCACATACCCTATCGACAAAATCCGACGGTCATTGACTTATCAAAAAAAGCCCGACCACCGTCGGGAACCTCTCCACCCTTGAATATGAACTGTCTAATCATCTAAATACTACTTACAATACCTATACGCCTGTCCGGGCTTTTCGGACAGGCGTATTTTGCTGCTCAAAAAATTTTTTGAAAAAAATCCGAAAATCTTCGGCGTTTTTTTCAAAAGGCAGTATTGCCCCGCGAAAAGGGGGAAGCACCACCAACTTTCCAACGAGAAAGGGGGTGAGAATGTGGAACCTAATCGCAGGGAGTTTATAAAACAGTGCGCTTTCCAGAAGTTTTGCAATACGGTACTGCACAATGAAGCGTGTGACGCTCACAAAGAGCTGCACAGGCATAAGGCAAAGGAGATTACCTTTTCCGACTTGACCTTAGAAGAAGCGCGGCAGCTTCATACCTTTGATGAATATTTCAAAGGGGAAACCGCCTTTGAAAGAGCCGGGAAGAAAATCACGCCGAAGCTGCTTCTTGAAGCAATCCGTACTTTGCCGGAAGAAAAGCGCAAAGCCGTACTCCTGTACTATTTCGAGGGAATGAACGACACCGAGATTGCGGAGCTGTTCGATACGTCGAGAAGCACGATACAGTACAGGCGGACAAGCTCTTTTGAGCTACTAAAAAAATATCTGGAGGAAAATGCTGATGAATGGGACGAATGGTAACGAACCCGGCTACCCGGAAAAAGCCCTTGTTCCCTATCCTGTCATTTTGGCAGCGACAAAGGGCGACCCGGACGCTATGAAGATTGTCTTGCAGCATTTCAGCGGCTACATAGCCCGCCTCTCCATGCGGAAGCTGTACGACGAGCGCGGGAACGTCTATTTTGGCGTAGACCACGACATTCGGGAACGGCTGCAAGCAAAACTGATGATGGCTGTCCTCACCTTTAAGGCAGAGGAATAAACCGCAGCGGCGGCGGGACGCTTTCTCTCTCCCCCTTTTCCGTTCCGCTGCTGACGCGGCAGCAAAGCCATTCTGAACCTTGACAAAGAAAGCGGCGCAAGATAACGGCGGCGCAGCATAGGGCAAATCGGATACGTTCCTTTTGCGCCGAGCCATACGGCGGGTGCGCCATGACGCTATCCGGGTGAGGTTATCCCCACCCGGACAGCCGAGCGACCAACACCGCGCCGGAAAGCAAGTGTAGCGGCTTGCGGGCGACGACACGCAAAATATACAATGATACTTCCTTACAGCCACAGTCCGAGCGTTAAGAGCGTCGCAGGCAATGGGTAGGGCTGCATGAGAACCATGCGGGGGTGCAATTCCCATGAGGTTATGCTAATAACCGTCCGATTAAAGCTCTCTTTCTACTTTTGAAACTATTGTACTCTATTGAAAGGGGGACATTTTAATGAATATTACTGATGTGCCTATCTGGGAGAAGTACACGCTCACCATTGAGGAAGCGTCAAAATATTTCCGTATCGGGGAAAACAAGCTGCGTAAATTAGCGGAAGAAAACCCGGCTGCCGGGTGGGTGATTATGAACGGCAACCGTATTCAAATCAAGCGAAAACAGTTTGAAAAATTCATTGACACTTTGGAAGTTATATAGTGAAATCGAGCCTTGAATGTGGTATAATAGATACAAGCATATCAAGGCTCTTTCCGTCATGGAAAGGAGCATGACGAACAATGTCGGAGAAAAGACGAGATAACAGGAACCGCATTTTACGCACAGGAGAGAGCCAGAGAAAAGACGGAAGATATGCTTACAAATATATAGATACCTTTGGGAACCCGCAATTTGTTTACGCTTGGAAGTTAGTACCTACCGACAAGACCCCGGCGGGAAAACGTGAAGATATTTCGCTTCGGGAAAAGGAAAAAGAGATACAGAAAGACCTTGACGACGGGATTGACACGTTGGGAAAGAAAATGACTGTCTGCCAACTCTACGCAAAGCAGATAAGGCACCGGGCAAATGTACGGCATGGCACAAAACAGGGGCGCAAGCAGCTTATGAGGATTTTGGAAGAAGATAGTCTTGGAGCTTGCAGCATTGAGAGCGTGAAGCTGTCCGACGCGAAAGAATGGGCTTTACGCATGAAAGATAAGGGCTATTCATTCAAGACAATCAACAATCACAAGCGTTCTCTGAAAGCTGCCTTTTACACAGCCATACAGGACGATTGCATTAGGAAAAATCCCTTTGACTTCCAGTTGAACACCGTTTTAGAAGATAACACCGAACCAAAGGTACCTCTATCCCCAACACAGGAAGCGTCTTTCCTGTCCTTTGTGCAGAGTGATAAAGTCTATCAGAAGTATTACGACGAGATTATCATACTGTTAGGAACAGGGCTTCGCATTTCTGAACTCTGCGGACTGACTGAAAGCGATATTGACTTTGAGCATAAGCTAATCAACGTAGACCACCAGCTTTTGAAAGTATCGGGAGTTGGGTATCATGTTGAAACGCCAAAGACAAAAAGCGGTATCAGACAAATTCCAATGAGTACCAAAGTCTATGAAGCGTTCAAGCGTGTGCTGAATGACAGGGGACGGGCAGACAATTTTATTGTCGGCGGTTACAGCAGATTTTTATTCCTTAACCGGAACGGGCTACCGAAAGTAGCAGTCAACTTTGAAACCATGTTCCGGGGGCTTGTGAAGAAGTACAACAAAAGCCATGAGGAAGCCTTACCGAAAGTGACAACGCCCCATACCCTACGCCATACGTTCTGTACCAATTTAGCAAACGCCGGAATGAACCCGAAAGCATTGCAGTATATCATGGGACATTCCAACATCAACATGACGCTGAACTATTACGCCCATGCTACCTCTGATAGTGCAATGGCAGAAATGGAACGGCTGATTGCTTAGTAGTAGATAGAGGTTTTACTACTTGATTTACTACTTTTGGACGCGAAAACATGAGGGGAAATGAGAATATATAAGAGCTTCTTCCGATTTGAAAAATGCCGGAAAGCCTGTAAATACAGGCTATACCGGCTTATGAGAACTTATAAAGAGATAGTCAAAAACTATATTTTGATTTTTACAACACTGTGCGCATAATGGAGGCAATAAGAGACCGTCTGGTTCCTGATGCTTTTCATTATTTTTGCCCGTCTTTCGCGCCGATGCCGGCGCGAAAGACGCAGGGAGGCTGATGCGGAGGTGCGATCGATGCAATCCAAAGAAATCAACATTCTCAGTATCATGAAGGATCTTGTTTCGGTGCAGAGCGATACCGGAACAAGACAGGAGGAACGCGCAGCGGAGAAAATTGCCGAGTACTTTGAAAGCGACGCGTACTTTGCCGCCCATCCGGATCACTGGGGGCTGTGCGACACGGGAGATTTTCTCGGGCGCCGCGTTGTCTGGGCGCTCAAAGAGGGGAAAAGCCGCAAGGTGCTGGTGCTGACCGGCCATTACGATGCGGTCGAGACCGACTGCTACGGTGAGCTCAAGCCGCTTGCGTTGGATCCGGACGCGCTGCGCGAGGAAATGCTGAAACGAAAGCTTGGCGACGAACGCTTGCAGCAGGAGCTTGCCAGCGGCGACTGGCTGCCCGGACGCGCAACGGCCGACATGAAAGGCGGGCTTGCCATCGGCCTTTATCGCCTTCTGACGCTGCCCGAGGACGCGGAGACAGGCGTTGCCTTTGTTGCTGTCTGCGACGAGGAAAATGTCTCCGCCGGGATGCGCGGCGCAGTCGATGTGCTGCTGCATCTGAAAGAGCGCTTTGGCATCGACTATCTTGCGTCTCTCATTCTGGAGCCGCAGCTGCCGCTGGCGGGCAAGGAGTTCATGCTCTATAACGGCAGCATCGGGAAAGTCCTTCCGGTGATTGTGGCGAAGGGAAAGCTTGCCCACTGCGGCGAGCCGCTCAAGGGGCTCAACGCTGCCCACATGATCGCAGAGATCGCCGCGCGGATCGACATGAATACCGACCTTGTCACCGAGGACTTCGGCCTGTCCTCGGCGCCGCCCGCCGTGCAGCAGATGTGCGACCTCAAGACAACCTACGATGTGTCGCTGCCGTCCCTCGCAGCGTTGTGCGTCAACCTGCTCTTTTTGGGCGGCGGACAGACAACAGAGCGCGCGATCCAGCGCCTTCGGACGATCTGTGAAGAGGCGGTCGCATCTGTGATGATGAAATATGAATCCGCCTGCGCGTTTGCCATGCAGCGCGGGCTCCTGCCCGAAGCGGAAAAGCTGCGCGGCACGCCGCGCGTTCTGCTGCTCTCCGAGCTTGAGGCGATGGCGGCTGCGAAAAATGACGATTTTCCGGCGTGGAAGACGGCGCAGGCGCAGCTGCTGAGGGAGAAGATCGAGCAGGGCGAGTTGACACTGCAAAACGCGAGCATACAGTACATTCAGCGCGTGCTCGAATGCTCCGGCGAGGAAGAGCCGATGGTCGTCATCGGGATCGCGCCGCCCTATTATCCCGCGGTCTGCAATGCTTATCTTCCTGCGGACGGGAGCGACATTGCGGAAAAAGTCCGCGCCGTTGTTGAAGGCAGCTACCACATGCAGCTTTCCGTGATCCCTTATTTTACCGGCATCGGAGACGGCAGCTATATGACCTGCACCGCTCCTGCGCAGGAGCGCGCGCTTCTCACCAATCTGATGTCACTCCCTGCCTCGATCTACGACATTCCCTTTGAGTCCGCTGCCCGGCTCAACGCGCCCGTTTTTTACCTCGGGCCGCGCTGCCGGGCGATCCACCAGTGGTGCGAGCGTGTTTACCTGCCTGACCTGATGGAGATCGTTCCCCATATCATTGACCATATTCTCGGTTTGCGGTGAGAAAGCGGAAATAAATGCGGCAAACTGTGACTTTGTTACAGAACGGCGCGGCGCGGTCTGCTATGATGAGGCCATCACAAGGAAAGAGGTATTGGAAATGAAAATCAAACTCAATCCCGACCAGGAGATCGTTCGGACCATTCGCGAAGGGCTCAAGCGCACCGGCGGATACTGCCCCTGCCGCGTGGAGCGCACCGAGGAGACCAAGTGCATGTGCAAGGAGTTTAAAGATCAGATCGCCGACCCGAACTACGAGGGCTTCTGCCACTGCATGCTTTACTACAAATCCTTGCAGGACTGAGAGAAACGACGGTACAGGACATCTGCAAGCGGAAAGCAGAAAATTGCAAAATACCCGCCCGGTTTTTTTCAACAAGCCGGGCGGGTTGCCTATTGTGCTTTGGCGAAAAACACCGTATACTGGTGAAAAACAAAGGAAGGCAGACGGTGCATGAATACTTTGATCGAATTATACGACGAGCGCGCCATTGAAAACATTTTGGCGCCGGATATGTTCCGCCCGCAGCGCATCGTCTACCTCTGCCCCGGTGAGATCGTGCGGGACCGCACGCGGCAGGAGAAGCTCGCTGCCTTTTTTCAGCGGCGGAGTTGGGATCCGGAACTGGTCTTTCTGGAATCAAGCCTGTTCAAAGCGGACCGCATTCTGCGCCAGCTCGTCACCGTCGGCGAAAAATACCCGGACTGCGCCATCGATGTGACCGGCGGCAGCGACGCCGCTCTGTTCGCGGCGGGAATGTTTGCTGCGCAAAAGGGCGTGCCAGCCTTTACCTATTCCCGAAAGAAAAACAGCTTTTACGACATTTCCGGCGCGGCCTTCGCAGACGATCTGCACTGTGACCTTCTTTATTCCATCGAGGACTTTTTCCTCATGGCGGGCGGAACGCTGCTCCCCGGGCGGGTGGACAACCACGTATTGTCCCGCTATCTTCCGGATTTTGACCCGTTTTTCGACTGCTTTCTGCGCTTTCGGCGGGAATGGCCGAACATCATCTCTTATATTCAGCGGGTGTCGCCCTCCGAGTATGGGCAGATCCCGCCCCTCAGCATTGAGGGCGGCTACACCGTGAAGGGCGAGCATGGGACGCGAAATACCGCCAACGAAGAAGCACTGCGCGCGCTTGAACGCCTTGACTTCATTCGCGCGCTCACGGTCGATCCCGGCGAGCGTGTGTCCTTCCGCTTCCGCGACCTCAACACCAGGGCGTGGCTGCGGGACGTGGGCAGCGTTCTGGAGCTTTACACCTACAAGGCCTGTCTCGACTCCGGTATTTTTCACGATGTCATCAGCAGCGCCGTGGTGCGCTGGGACGATGTGGTGGGCCACAGCAGCGTTTCCAACGAGATCGACGTGATGGCGGCGCGGGGTGTGATCCCGCTGTTCCTCAGCTGCAAGGCATGCGACATCAAAACGGAGGCGCTCAACGAGCTTGCCATCTTGCGCAACCGCTTCGGCGGCAAGGGTGCCAAGGCGGTCATCGTTACGACCGAACCCTGCCACTCTGCCGCCCGTCACCGCGCCGCCCAGCTGGGCATCGCGGTCATTGATCTGGAGGAACTCAAAACGGGCCAGCTCGTACACCGGCTGAAGGTGATCATGAAAGCAGAATAAAGAACAATACGGAGGGCCTCCTGACCCTCCGTATTGTTCTTTTGATTTCAATTAGCCGTAGGCGCGGGCGAAGGTAGTGCTGCCGCCCTCAGCGGCGTCGAAGAGGTTCACGCCGGAGACGGGGATGACGCGCAGAAGGTCGTTCTCGCTGTCGTAAAAGTCGAGAAAAAATGTGCCATTGCGTACGTCGCCGTTGCTGTTGTAGAGGTTAAAGAGGTAGATCATGCCTTGCTCCGTCATGCCAAGGTAGGTGCAGTAGCCGCCATAGTCAATGGACAGATCCTCCATATCCTCCATGAAGTTTTCGATGCTCGTAAAGCCGTTTTTGCTGAAAGAGAGGAAGTAGCTGCTCGTATAGCTGCCGCCGCCCTCTACACCGTGCCGAACCTCTGCATACCAATCACCGGTGACGGGGAAGGGCATGGCGTTTGCCATCGGCGTGATGCGCCCGGCAAGGTCGTAGCGATCACCGTTTTGATCCACGGCGTACACGGTCTGGTAGCCCTCTTCGTACCCGCCCTCGCGCTCGCCGTTTTCAAATCGGGCGATGTCGTGCAGCCCGTAGAGCGGGCCGCCGGAGCAGAGGAAGCCATTGTCAAAGCCGCCGAAAATGTCCGCATACTCCACTGTGCCACCCTTGGTGAGCAGGAAAACATAGGGAGCCATCCCATTGCCGAAGGTGCCGACAAAAATGTCCTGATACTCGCCGTAGCAGGCGGCGATGGGATAGTCGGTGTTGTAGGAAAAACCAACGTAGGGGCGGTATTCCTCGCTGTCGAACATGCCGTCTTCGTGCCGCGTAAAGCGAACCGCCGCACCGTCATCAGTCAAGTGAGCCGTCACGAAGGCGTATTCGGACTGCGGCGCGCTGCTGTGCCGCTCTTTTGCGCCGGGCTGCACATGCAGTTCTTCGCAGCACTGGCCCGCGCCTGCGAGTGAGCCGACGGGCTGGAAGGCGGTAAAGCTGCCGTCCTGCTCCGGATAGAAACGCAAGTTGTCCAGCTCGTAGTTTTCCTCTGCGATCGTCCACGCACGTACCGAGGCAAGATCAATGCACATAGGGCCAAAGTTTTCGTCGTCCGGCGAAAGCTCCGGCACGCCCCACGGCGCATAGACGGCGTCGTAGGTCTGCGCCGCCGCACAGCGCAGGGCAGCGGTGAAGTCATCCTCGTCGATCTCAAAGCGGTCGAGCAGCTGCGTGTTCGTCAGCTGCTTGCCGCTTGCAAAATCATAGTGATAGACCTCATAGCTGACGATGTCGCTTGCCCAGCCCGTCAGGTGCAGGGAAAGGCTCAGAAGGCTGCCGTTCCAGTGGCTCTGCCACGAAATGTCCGCATAGTGGGTCTCCGGCATCTTCGTTACGGAGGAGCTGCTCAGCGTGGCCTGCGCGTCGCTGCTGAGGATATTCATGATCGCTTTGTTGATGGACTCGGCGTCCGCTGTGTCGTCTGCAAGCTGCGGGATATGGTAGGAATAGTCCCAGTCCTGACCGTGTTCATCGGTGAAAGAGCCTTCTTTGCTGATTGCTTCCGTGATGAGACTGTCGTCGTAGCGTTTGCCCGACGCAGGAGAGAATGTATCTTTTTGGCCGCAGGCTGTCAGCTGCGTGCAGAGTACAAGGCAAAGGAGCGCGCTCAGCGCCCGGAAAAGGCTGCGGTGATGCTTCACGTCTGGTACCTCCTCATCGATCATTGGTGACTGTTGTGGATATGATGGGGACGTCTGTATTTTTAATTGTAGCACAAGAAGGTGAAAAGCGAAAGAGCAAGCGCTGATATTCGGAAAGTTATCCGATAAAGACAAGTCGTAAAACAGCTATTTAACCGATCATGGTCGCAGAACTGATCGACCACATCGAGGTGTACCACGCTGAAAAGCAGGACGGCATTACCAACCAGCGCGTCGTTATTCACGATAACTGCATCGGTGCCTTTGATGTGCCGGATCGCCGGAAGATCCCGGAGGCCGACATTATCATGGAAACAAGAAAAGGCGTAGCACTCAGCTACGCCCCGGAACGCCTTGCAGTATGAATTTTGTGAAAAATAAAAAAGCAGAGTGTCCATTACAGGATACTCAGATCCTATAAGGACACTCTGCATGGTCCGAGTGGCGAGACTTGAACTCACGGCCTCTTGACCCCCAGTCAAGCGCGCTACCAACTGCGCCACACCCGGATATATCGCTCGTGTCGACTTTGATAGAATAGCACACCTCACCGGAAAATGCAAGCCCTAATTTCAGGTTTTTTCAAAAATTTGTTGCAGTCTGTCACCAGGACACTTCTTCGTCTGCGCGCAGGTAAAAATGACCGGCTTGCGGCGTGACGCCGGAGCAGGCGAAAAGCTCTTCGAGCGTGACAAATTCATAGCCCTGCGCGCCGAGCACGTCGATGACCTGAAGTGCAGCATCTGCGCTGGTATCATACAGATCGTGCAGAAGAACGATGTCGCCGGTTCTGACATTTTCGATGATATGGTGCGCGACAAGCTCCTTGCTGCGCACACTCCAGTCCATCGTGTCGAGCGTCCAGAAGATGAGGGGAACGGTGACGGCGCTTTTGAGCGCCTCGCTTGCAAAGCCCCATGGCGGACGGATCCAGTAGCTGCCGTCGCCGAGCACATCGCGCAGAGCGTCGTCTGTTTTTTGAATTTCACCGAGCGCAGCAGCATCGGCGGCGTCAAGCCGCGCATGAGTGAAGCTGTGGTTGCCGATTTGATGCCCCTCGTCCTTCATGCGGCGGACGATCGCCTCATTTCCTGCGATCTGCTCGCCGATGAGAAAGAACGTTGCATGCGCGCCGCGTTCTTTGAGCCCGTCAAGGAGCGCGGCGGTCGTTTGCGGCGAGGGACCGTCGTCAAACGTGAGCGCGATGCAGCGCCGCGGAGCTGGCGCGGCAGAGACCGCAACGGCCCGACTATCCTTGAATTGGCAAAAGCACAGCATGAGAGCGGTGAATAAAAAAAGCAGAAAAAGCGCGCGGCGGCGGTTCATGACGATCACCTCAAGTGTTATTTTACGCAGCAAGCGGACAAAAAAGACGGCGATGTATGACAGATGACGGAAAAAACGCAACAAAAGGGAGCAAAGAAGAGAATCCGCTTGCATACGGCATGAGTATATATTATAATCGAACCATGCTGAATACTAATAGGAAAGGAATGTCCTATGGAAAGCAAGAAGTTAGAAGCGCTGCTGATGGCGGTCGACCTCGGCAGCTTTACCAAGGCGGCGGAGGTGATGGGCTACACGCAGTCCGGGCTGACGCACATGATGAATTCGCTTGAGCGCGAGGTCGGCTTCACGCTGCTCGAGCGCGGGCGCGGCGGTGTGCGCCTCACCAAGGACGGAGAGCGTGTGGCGCCTGCGATCCGCGAGTTTTTGCAGGCCAACGCCCGGCTTGACAGCGCGATTGCGCAGGTGGCGTCCTCACGCAGCGAGGTGATCCGCGTCAGCGCGTTTGCCAGCATGGCCATGCACTGGCTGCCGAGCATTATCCGCCGCTTCCGTGAGGAGCGGCCGGACGTGGACGTGGATATTCGCATGGCGGATCATGTCAACAGCCCCTACGAGCTGCTGGCGCAGGGAAAGATGGACGTTATCTTCGTCAGCCGCCAGGAAGAGGAGAGCGGCTATGAGTGGATTCACCTGCGCGATGACCTGATGTACGCTGTGCTGCCGAAGGATTATCCCATCGACGGCCACACGGGCTATCCGCTCGGCGAGTTCGACGGGCGCGATTTCATCATGCCCGCGCAGGGCTTTGACAAGGATATTATGCGAATCTTCAACCGCGCGGGCGTGAAGCCGCACATCTTACCTACGGCGGTGGACGACCCGACGGTTATCAGCATGGTCGAGCACGGCCTCGGCGTGAGCATGATGACGGAGCTGACGCTCCGCGGCCGCGGCGACGGTGTGCTGCTCGTACCGGTGGAGCCGCGCTCTGCGCGTGAACTTGGCATGGCTGTTCACAAGGGCGAGGGACACCCGGTTTCGCTGCGGCAGTTTATCGAGTGTGCGCAGGCGGTGCTTGCGGAGCTTGAGCCAAAATGAAAAAGTCTTGTCATACGGCGGAAAAGCGGGTAAAATAACCGATATGATATCAAAGGAGATAACACGTTCCATGCTGACATTCAAACCCGTTGCGCAGCGGGATATGTCCCGTCTGCGCCGCTACTATAAGGACTGCGACTATCAATTGTGCGAGTATTCCGCGCTGGTCAAGCTGATGTGGCGCGGGCATCTGCACCCGCAGTATGCCGAGGCTGCCGGCTGCCTGATCGTGAAAAACTGCATTGACGGCAAGTATTGCTTCGACTATCCCGTTCCGGGGCCGGACGGTGATGAGGACGCCGCGCTCTGCGCCATCGAAGAGCACTGCATGGAGCAGGGGATCGCGCTGGAGCTGTCCGTCGTGCCGCGCGAGAAGGCGGGAAAGCTGCTCATGCGTTACCCGCACTTCCATCTTGACAATCCGCGCTCCTGGCGCGACTATCTCTATGAAGCAAACGACCTGCGCGACTTTCCGGGCCGGCATTACAGCGGCCAGCGCAACCACGTCAATAAATTCCGCAAGCTCTATCCCGAGGCGCGCTTCCGCGCGCTGGGGAAGGACGACCTGCCGCTCATTGAACGCTTCTGGCAGGACTACACGGCGGTGTTTGAGAAAACGTCAAAGTCGGCGAAAAACGAGCTGGCGCTCGCTAAGACGATGCTGCGCCTGACGGGGGCCTCATGGCTCGATGTCGGCGGCATGGAGTACGAAGGGCGGCTCATCTCCCTTGCCATGGCCGAGCGCTGCGGCGAAACGCTGCATGTCCACATTGAAAAGGCGCTCTATGGCTACGAGGGCGTTTATCCTGCGACGGTGCAGGAGTTTGCCCGATGCTTTGCCATCGACGGCGTCAGGTATTTGAACCGCGAGGACGACGCAGGCGACCGCGGCCTTCGCACCTCGAAGCTCCAGTACCTTCCCTGCATGCTTGCCGAGAAGTTCTGCTTCGATGTGAAAAACGAACTGGAGGACTTACGCGAGATCCCGGAGATCAAAACCGAACGGCTGACGCTCTCGGCCTTTACGGACGAAGACCGCGCGGCGTACAACGCGCTTTGTCTCGACGATGAGCGCAACAAGTGGTGGGGTTACGACTACCGCACGGACTGGAATGGCGAGGATCTGAAAACCTACTTCCTCGACGTTGTGCGCGAGGACTTTGCCAAAAAACGCGCCGTGAACTTTGCCATTCGTCTGGATGGCAAATGCATCGGCGAGGTGCTGCTCTACCGTTTCGACGGCAAGGGCGGCGCGGAGGAAGGGTGCCGCATCGCGCCGGAATACGGCGGACAGGGTTACGGTGCGGAGGCGTTCCGCGCGGTGGCTGAGTGGGGGCTTTACGACCGCCATCTGAGCCACATTGTCGCCAAATGCTACAAGGAAAATACCGCCTCCTACCAGATGCTTTCGTCCTGCATGCGCAAAAAGGGCGAGGACGAGAAGTTCTTCTACTTCAATAAGGAAGTGTAAGGCTCACGCCGCGACGATACGAACAAAAAAGGAAGCTCTCGATAAAAAGAGAGCTTCCTTTTTTGTGCTTTGCCCCTGCGTGATGCGGGGGGAAAGCGGTATCTGGCGGCATAAATTTTTCCTCTCTGTCCATAATAAAAGAAAATCGTATGGCGGGAGGCCTGCTATGGATTGCTTGACGGCGGATTTTGAGGAAAATGTGCGTACACTGGACGCTCTGCTTGGCGTGGGGCGCTGCTTTGATATGATCTCGCGCGATTTGTACGTCGGCGGGAAACGCGCGCGGCTGTGGGTCGTGGACGGCTACGGCGATGACGCAGTCATTGAGCGGATGCTGAGTTTCTGGCTGCCGCTCAGAAACATCAACGGCGCGCAGACGATGCAGCAGTTCATCGACCGATACATCACCTTCAGCGAGGTGAATGCCGAGCAAAGCGTCGAAACTGCGGTGACGAGCGTATTTCTGGGGAAACTGCTGCTGCTCATCGACGGATTTGACGCGTGCGCGCTGATCGACGCAAAGCAGTTTCCTGCCCGCAGCGTAGAGGAGCCGTCGGCGGGTAAGGTGCTGCGCGGCGCGCACGATGGATTCATCGAAACGCTCGTAGCAAACGCGGCGCTGCTGCGCCGCCGCATCCGCGACCCGCAGCTTACGCTGGAAGGCCACAAGGTGTCGGACTGCTCGCGCGCGGATGTGGTGCTCTGCTATCTTGAGAATAAGGTCGATCGCAAGCTGCTGGACGAGGTGCGGCAAAAGCTTGCGAAAATTGACGTGCGCTCCGTTTCCATGAGTCAGGAGAGCATCGCCGAGGCGATGATGGAGAAAAAGCAGTGGTGGACGCCGTTTCCCAAGGTGCGCTATACGGAGCGGCCGGACGCCGCGACCGCCTGTGTGATGGAAGGGAACATCGTGGTGCTGGTGGACAATTCACCTGCGGCGATGATCCTGCCGACGCATTTCTTTGACTTTGTGCAGGAGGCGAACGATTACTATTTCCCACCCCTGATCGGAACATATCTGCGTGTGCTGCGCATTGTGGTGTTTCTGCTCACAATGTTCATTACACCTGTGTGGTATCTGCTCGTTAAGGACCCTGCGCGCACGCAGGCAGGACTTGAATTTTTGGCAATCGAAAGCGATTATTCCGTGCCGCTGCTGGTGCAGCTGCTGCTGGCGGAGTTTATCGTCGATCTGTTGAAACTGGCGTCGCTCAATACGCCGGCGGTATTTTCCAATTCCTTCAGCATGCTTGGCGCACTCGTGCTCGGTGACTTTGCCGTGCAGGCACACTGGCTTGTGCCGGAGGTGCTGGCGTATATGGCCTTTGTCGCCATCTCGAACTTTGCCCAGCCGAGCTATGAGCTGGGCTACGCCTTCAAGCTGCTGCGGATAGTGCTGCTGCTGTTTGTCGGTGCACTGGACTGGGTCGGGCTTGCGCTCGGCTGCATCGGGATCATCGCTTTGCTTGCCTCGACAAAGCCGATCGTGGGGGAGGGGTATCTCTACCCGCTCTGCCCGCTCAACAAAAAGGCACTTTTTGCACTGTTTGTCCGGCGGCCGATCAGCCGGGACAATACCTGAGTGCAAAGAAAAAAGGTGCCCTGCTTTCGCAGGGCACCTTTTTCTTGTTGTTTCATGCGCACAGACGTGCGGCACGAGAAAGTCGTGAGGTGTTTTCGATTAGAAAATACCCTGAGCCATCATGGCGTCAGCGACCTTCTGGAAGCCAGCGATGTTCGCACCGGCGACCAGGTTGTAGCCCAGGCCGTAGCGCTCAGCAGCCTCGACGGAAGCATCATAGATGTTCTTCATGATGGACTCCATCTTGGCGTCGACTTCCTCAGCACTCCAGTAGATGCGCTGAGCGTTCTGAGCCATTTCGAGCTCGGAGACGGAAACGCCGCAGGCGTTAACAGCCTTGGAAGGAGCGACGGTGAGGTGCTTCTGCTCCATCAGGAAGGCCAGAGCATCGTTGGTGGTGGGCATGTTGCCGACCTCGATGTAGTAGGGAACGCCGGACTCGGCGATCTTCTTGGCCCACTCCATGTTGACATCGTTCTGGGTAGCGGCGGGCATGTAGACATCGACGTCCTTGACACCCCAGCACTTCTGACCCTCGACGAACTCAACGCCGAACTTGTCAGCATAGGGCTTGCAGTGCATCGGATCCTTGGCGCGCATCTCGAGGATGAAGTTGAGCTTCTCTTCGCCGCAGACGCCGTCGGGATCATGGATGTAGCCATCGGGGCCGGCGAAGTAGGTGACCTTACCGCCGAGCTCGTCGATCTTCTTCATGATGCCCCAGCCCACGTTGCCGTAGCCGGACATAGCGACGCGCAGGCCCTCAATGCCCTTGCCGTCGTGCTTCAGGACTTCGCGCAGATAATAGACAGCGCCGAAACCGGTCGCCTCGGGACGGAGAATGGAACCACCGGTGCAGATGGCCTTGCCGGACATAGCGCCGAACTCGGCAGCGCCGACGATGCGGCGATACTGACCGTACAGGTAACCGACCTCACGGCCGCCGACACCAACGTCACCAGCGGGGCAGTCGATGTCCTGACCGATGTGGCGATGGAACTCGGTCATGAAGGCCTGGCAGAAGCGCATGACTTCGCCGTCGCTGCGGCCGATGGGGGAGAAGTCGGAACCGCCCTTGGCGCCGCCGATGGGCAGGCAGGTCAGAGCATCCTTGAAGGTCTGCTCGAAGCCGAGGAACTTAATGATGGAAAGGTTGACGTTGGAAGCGAAACGCAGGCCGCCCTTGTAGGGGCCGAGAGCCGCGTTGTACTGCACGCGGTAACCACGGTTGACGTGATACTGCAGGTTATCGTCCATCCAGACAACACGGAACTCGATGGTGCGCTCGGGCTCGACCATGCGCTCAAGCAGGCAGGCCTTCTCGTACTCGGGGTGGGCGTTGATGACCGGCTCGAGGGAAGACAGAACTTCTTCGACGGTCTGCAGGAATTCGGGCTCATTCGCGTTCTTGGCCTTGGTCTCGGCAAGAACTCTCTCAATGTAAGCGTTCATGATAAGTAGCCTCCTCTAAAATTACCCTGAAAATCAGGGCTTGATGGTTCAGCCATCTTGTCTATGAGTTTATCACCAAAGGGAAAATTTCTCAAGCAAAACGCTATTGGCGCTGTGCAAGAAATTCTTTCTGACTTTTTGTGCATTTGGCAGAAAATTGCCTAAAAAACTTTAACTTTTTTAATAAAACATATTAAATTACTGCAAGCTATCTTTCAAAGCTGCCATTTTATCAAGAAAAACTGGTCATAATCTTGCATTTTTGTGCAATGCATTCCAAAAAGAGATAGGGGCGTTTCCGCCCCTATCAAAATTAGTAATATTCAGGCGAAAAAGCCGTTTTTCCGCACCTTACGGGAGCGGGGAAGCATCGCCCGCCTGCCCGTCTTCAAGAGAGGGGCTTTCCCCATCCGGTTCGCTGTCTGCTGCTTCCGCAGGCGGCGCACTCTGGGTGCTGCCGTCTGAGAGCGTCACGTCAGATGCATCGATCCAGTTTTCCGTCACATAGCCGTCGCGGAAGTAGACGCACACGTGATCGCCAACATTCAGCAGCGGTGCATAGGCGACCTCCGCCGCGCTCATGCGCACGGTGAAAGTGTCGTTCCCGGCAAAGCGCAGGAAATAGATGCTGTTGCCGTTTACGACCGCCGTGCGGATCTCGGCGATCGTGCCCTCCACGCTCATAAGGTCGACCGACGGTGCGTCGATTTCGCTCTGGTCGTTGGAGATGAGATTGTTTTTGAGCAGCATCTGACGGTAGTTCGCCTCGCAGTCGGCGACCGTCGCGCCGGTGGCGACGATCTGATACTGGCTGACATTGACCATCGCGTACATTTTGACGAGCTGGCTTGCGTCCTTGAGCGCCATGAAGTAGGTCGGCTGGTCGGCAATGTTCAGAAGCAGCGGGAACGTTGCGGTGTAGCGCAGGTTCTGCACCTGACCCTTGGCGCTGTCCATCGCGCTGTACTCTGTCGCGCCTGCGCAGGGATAGTACTTTGTTTCCTTCGTGCGCTGGTTGGAGAGGAGGAAACCGATGTTGCTCTCGTCGCCGCCCACGCTCGTCACGCCCGTGTAGAGGTAAACGTCGTCGCCTCCGGCAAGGTAGTTGTAGCCGGATGTTGTAACGGTCACGTCGCGCTGGCCGAAGATGGAGTTCCAGAAGCCGTTGTGGTACTGACCGTAGTAGTTGTACTGCTCAACGATCAGCTCGGCGGAGTAGACGTGGTCGACCCATGCGGGCGGCTCTTCATAGTATTCGCTCTCGCCCGTGATGGCGTTGACGAGCACCGCACCGTGGTTGTCCGTGCCGCCGAAAAGACCGATGGTCTTTTCCTTCTTGGCGCAGACCCAGTAGGGCGTGCCTTCCTCGTCGATCTCGAAGACCGGCTCTTCAAACATATAGGTCGGGTACGCAAAGCGCAGATGACGGTAGAGGTTGTGGGAGAAGTGCTCGGCGGTCGTGTACTTCATGCCGTCATCGAGACGCACCACATCGACGTTCTGCGTCACCATGTCGATGACGAGATAGGCGGGAAGGCCTTTGGAGCGGTTGTTGAACCACTTGATGATGTCACCGTAGCGAAGCGGCGTGACGCGCACGGGGCGGCCGTGATAGTTGATCTGCGTGTAGTCCGCGCTGACCTCGAACTGCGAGACCATGTCGGCAAGTTCACCGAGTTTGCGGTCGCCGAGCTTTTGTGCGCTGTCCTTGTCAAGCATGGGAATGCGGTCGTAGGAGATTTCGTCGATCTCCTCGGTGAAGCTGCCATTTTCGATGGGCAGCAGCGCCTGATAGTCCTTCGCGCGCAGCACCACCCACGATGTCAGCGCGCCGATGAGCGCCGTGACGATGAGCAGTGCCGAAACGAGGAACGGCACGGTGCACTGCTTTTTGACGAAAGTGAAGTAGCCCTTCGCGCCCGTGCCCTGAAAGCCTGAGGTCAGAAGCGAGCAGATGCAGTAGGTGATGCACAGCAGCAGCGCAAAGCCGTAAAACTCTTCGGCGTGCAGGTTGATGGCGGGCAGCTCAAGATAGAAGAAAACCGCGCCGACGAGCAGCGTGACGAGCGCATTGACCGCGATGCGGCCGCCCTTGCTGCCGATCGATTTGCGGGGCTTGCGCTCCTTCTTGGGCCTGGGCGCGGCGTTCTGATCGAACTGGAAGCCATTTGCGTCCGAACCGGAAAATTTAATATCCATAGAATCGTCCTTCCTGAATGAGATAAAGCGTTTTTAGAGGATACTGCTATTTATAGTATACCGTGTTTCCGCCGCAAAAACAAGGGTGAAGGGAGCGTTGTACAGCGTTGGAATAAAAGAAAAATGCAGGAATGGAAAAGTGATTGTGCATTTTATACGGGAAGGACGGTCGATGTGTTGTATGCAGTGGCTAAAAATGCAGATTGCTGAAACTTAGACTTGCTATTTTTGCTTTCCCTCGCTATTATGACGACATAGCGGTGCGTTGATGCCGCACAATATCGAACGAAGGAGAATTTGTATGAAAAGATTGTCTAAGAAAGCAACGTCTCTGATTATGGCGCTTATTCTCGTGTTCAGTCTCTCTGCCACTGCTTTCGCGAGCAATACCGGTTCTTCGTTGACCCGTGCCGAAGTGACGCAGGAGGTCATCAAGAATATGGGTCTCTCTGCGCAGGCAGAGGCGAGCGCAAAGGAAGCGAGCGCTTTCAAGGATGTTGCCGAGAGCAGCAAGTATGAGGGCGTGATCAACCTCGCCTATTCCAAGGGGATCGTCAACGGTGTCAGCAAGGACACCTTTGCCCCTGACGCGGCGGTTACGCAGCTGGAAGCCGCTGCAATGGTCCTGCGCAGCACCGGCCTGGACAAGGCGCTTCTGAGCGCGTGGCCCGCAGACTATGACGATATGGCCATCTGGTCCGGCCTGATGGACGGGCTCACCTATGAGGCCGCCAAGCCTGTGACCATGGCGATGCTTGAGCAGATGCTCAAAAATGCCGCGACGATCGCCGACAAGCCCGTGATCGGCATCAGCTGGTCCTACAACGGCCAGAATTACGACTCCCATAAGACGATTTTCAAGACCGTCGGCGCGATCCCCGTTGAGCTCGATCAGGTGACGAGCACGGCTGTGAAGTATGATACCGAGGGTAAGATCGAATCCGCGTATCTCGAAGAGAGCGGCATGCTCAAGCAGGAATACGCCGATAAGGTGAAGGAAAAGGATCTCGCGACCAGCAATGTCGGCGCTGTGATGCAGGCCATCGACGGCGTGTTCTTCACCGGCGGCGAAGATGTGAGCCCGTCTCTGTTCAAGGTTCCCGAGAAGGAAAAGAACGAGGGCGAAGAGATCAACGCCACGCGCGATATCTCTGACTACATGCTCATGGCTTATTGCCTCGAAAAGGACGTGCCGACGTTCGCAGTCTGCCGCGGCGAGCAGGTGATGTCCATTGTTTCCGGCTGCACGTTCATTCAGGATATCCCCAACTATTATAAGGAACAGGGAAAGACCTACAACGATACGCACAGAATGCCGGCTGACGCACCGGATCGTACTTATGCCCGCCACGATGTGACCATCGATCAGAATGCTTCCAAGTGGCTCTATAAGATTGTCGGCTCCACGGAGCTGAAGAATGTTTCCTCTTGGCATCATCAGGCCGTCGGCGGCGTTGAGGGGACGAATCTCACCGTTGTCAGCACCGCAACGTATGACGGCGTGGAGGTCATTGAAGCGGTCGAGCGTCAGGATAAGACGTTCTGCCTCGGCGTGCAGTTCCACCCCGAGAATGACTGCAAGTTCGTGCTCTATAGCAAGACGCCTGAAAAGGCCCTGTGCGACTATGAGACCTGCCTGAACTTCTTTAAGACGCTGGTCGAGTACGCAGGCAAGTAAAAGAGTAAATAGCATGGCTTTTACGGCGAAGCGTTAGTTAAGCTTGAAAAAATCCCGTCTCACCTCAGGTGAGACGGGATTTTTTGCCGCTGTCGCTTTATGGGAAATCCTTTCCTTATCAGACGTTTTGTGTGCTGACGATGCGGTAGTAGGCGTTTGAGGTCAGGCGGTACATTGCGCAGTAAAGCAGCGCGAAGACGAGCAGCGCTGCGCCCGTCACGCCGAGAAAGAGCGTCAGGTTCTGGATGCCGAAGATCTGCAGGATCTGCCAGACCATCGGCTGGGCAAAGGCGAGGTGCAGCGCCGCCGCGGCGAGCGGCAGCAGGAAGACGAGCAGCATCTGCGCGTTCACGCTCTCGCGGATATCGCGCCTGGTCATGCCAACGCGCTGCATGATGGCAAAGCGTGAGGCGTCCTCATACCCTTCGACGACCTGCTTGTAGTAGAGCATCAGAAGCGTTGCGAAGAGGAAGACGACACTCAGCAGAATGCCGAGGAAGAAGAGACTGCCGTAGAGCGAGAAGAACTCGGCGCGGATCGCTGCCATTTCGTCGGCCTGCCAGTAGGAATTCTGGGAGGCGAGGGCGCTGATCGCATCCTCAGCGCCGAAATAGAGGCTCGCCGTCGAGGCAAGCATCACGAGTACCATCGTGGAGAGAATGCAGATGGAAGCAAGGCCCGCACCGTTGCGCTTCATGCGGTAGGTAAGGGACGAGAGCGAGACGAAGTTGCGCTTTTTGTAGTAGAACTCTTCACTTTTCTGGAGCGTGCGGCAGAGCGTCACGCTGCCGGAAATAAAAAGCAGATACGTCGCTAAAATGACCATGATGACCGCGATGAAAAAGAGCAGGATCGCCGCCACGGGGTCCTTGATCGTCGCGGCGATATAATACGCGCCGAGGAGCAGGGCTATGCCGGGGATCACGAGCAGCCACTGCGACTTCGGCGGCCTTTCGCCGACGTTTTCACTTTTCAGCAGCGCCGCGCCCTGCGCGTGCCTGAGCGACAGCACACCGCGCACGTAAAGCAGCGCGAAGATGGCGGCAAACGTGACGGCGCACTGCCTGAGCGCGGAAATACTCACTGAGAACGCGACGGCGGGGAGGCCGAGCAGACGCAGCAGCACCGCCTGCGAAACATAGGAGAGCAGCACGCCGAAGCCAAGACCCGCGACGAGCGTGAACGCCGCGGCCATGAGCGTTTCCCAGAAGAGGATCGTGCCGAGCGCGCCGCGGTCCATGCCGAGCACGCTGTAAAGACCGAATTCCTTCTTGCGGCGGCGCAGAAGGAAGCTGTTCGTATAGAAGAGGAAGAGCGCCGCGAAGATCGAGATGACGCCGGAGCCGAGGCTCATCACAAGCTGGATGGTCGTCGTGCCCGCGCCATCGATCTTGCCGTTGACTACATAGAGCGCGGGAGTGGCGGCAAGGAAAGCGATGACATACAGTACCGCCGCCATGAACGCGCAGGAGAGAAGATAGGGAACATAGAGCCGCGCATTTTTCTTAATGCCGAGCAGTGCGAGCTTGGGGGAAAAGCCTGCCTTCATGCGCACTCGCCTCCCGTCTGCTGCTGCGTGAGCGCGTCGGCAATGCACTGGTAGAACTGCGCGTCCGTGTCCTTGCCGCGCGTGAGCTCGAGCGAGACTTCACCGTCGCGCAGGAACAGCACGCGCGAAGCGCAGCTCGCCGCGCGCACGGAATGGGTGACCATTACGACCGTTTGTCCTGCGTGGTTGATCTCGGCAAAGAGCTTCAAAAGCTCGTCCGTCGAGCGGGAGTCGAGCGCGCCGGTCGGTTCGTCGGCCAGCAGGATCTGCGGGCGGGTGATGAGCGCGCGGGCAACGGCGGCGCGCTGCTTCTGCCCGCCGGAGACCTCGTAGGGATACTTTTTGAGCAGCGGCTCGATGCCGAGGTCGCGGGCGAGCGGCGCGAGCCGGTCGCGCATCTCCGTGCGCGACTTGCCCGCAAGCACGAGGGGCAGGCAGATGTTGTCTTCGAGCGAAAACGTGTCGAGAAGGCTGAAGTCCTGAAAGACGAAGCCCAAGTTATCGCGGCGGAAGGCCGCGGCGGTCTCCTCGGGAATTTCCGAGAGGTTCTTGCCGCCGAGCAGCACCGTGCCGCCGCTCGGCTTGTCGAGCGCGGCGAGGATATTGAGAAGCGTCGTTTTGCCGCTGCCGCTCTCGCCCATGATGGCGACATATTCGCCGCCTTCAACGGTGAAGCTGACATCTTTGAGCGCCTGGACCTTGCTGCCGCCAAAGCGCGTGGTGTAGGTCTTTTGAAGACCGGTAACAGTCAGAATTTGCATGGATGGTCTCCTTTCAGGTAAATGAATTTTGCGTCGCAAGTTGACATAATCTTTGAATTTTGGGAAATCCGGCTGTAAAAAGGGTGCAGAAAAGCAGCCGGAAAAGCGGAGGCTTTTCGCGGCTGCTTTTTCGAAAACGCGTTACTCGAGATTCAGTTTTTTCGTCGTGAAGTACCACGTCACGGCGTAGCCCGCCGCGGCGAAGAGCAGTTCGCCGAACATCCCCCAGAGGAGCAGCAGCTCGACGCTCGCGGGCGCGCTGTAAATGTCCAGATTCATCCAGCGCGTGGGATTGACGTTGAAAAACGCGCCGATCATGGCGATGGCGGTGAACTGTGCGACCTCGAAGAACACAAGCACGAGAACGGTCGTCCAGAGTGACTTGTGCTTATTGAAGCTGTAGCCGATGGAGAAGGCGGCGTACACCACGAGCGACGCGGCAGAGATCGTCATAACGAAGTTGCCGAGCAGCTCAAGCAAAATGAGCAGCGCATGACCGCGCAGCGAGGCGTCCATCTGGAAGAACGCCGTGAAGAAATCGGCGAAGTTTTCCGGCACATAGCGAAGGGATGCCCAGTCGGAGGCGGCGATCAGCAGCGAGAGAACGCCCACGAGGAAGGCGGCAGCGTACCACACGGCGGAGACGATGAGCTTGGAGGCGAGCAGCTCATGTACACTCACGGGGAGCGTCAGCGTGAGATAGCCCTCGTCCTTGAGCACATGGTCGCGCCAGCGGACGGCGGAGAGCACCAGCGGCGCAAACGCCAGCGCGCCAAGACCCATCACAAAGCCGATGACCAGCAGTACGCCGATGAGCTGTAAGAGCCAGGGAATGTGCTCGCCGTTCAGGAGCAGTTGAGAAAAACGCATCAGCGCCGTCAGCGCCAGCATTCCAAGAAAGACCGGCCACATGATGCGGCTCGTTGCACGGAATTCATGTTTGATCAGTTTGCTCAGCATCTGAATACCTCCCGGAAGAGCTCGTCCACGCTCTTGCCCTTTTCATCTCGAATGGTCTCCACGCTCTCGTGGAGCATGACCTGCCCCTCGCGCAGGAACACGACCTCGTCAAGGATCTGCTCGACGTCGGCGATCAAATGCGTGGAGATGATGACCGCCGCGTCCTCGCTGTAATTGCCGATGATCGTGCGCAGGATATAGTCGCGCGTTGCGGGGTCTACGCCGCCGATCGGCTCGTCAAGAAGATAGAGCTTTGCCTCGCGGCTCATCGTGAGGATGAGCTGCGTCTTCTCGCGCATGCCCTTGGAAAGTGTCTTGATCTTCTGCGTGCGGTCAAGGCCGAGGTTCATCAGCATCTGCTCGGCAAGGCCGCGGCGGAAGTCTAAGTAAAAGTCACCGTAGTAGTCGAGCGCCTGCGCGATGCTCATCCAGCCGGGCAGCGTGTCGCGGTCGGGCAGATAGGAAACGATCGCCTTCGTTGCGCGAGACGGCCTTTTGCCGTCGATCAGCAGTTCGCCCGACGTCGGCGTCAGAAGGCCGTTGCAAAGCTTGATGAGCGTCGTTTTGCCGCTGCCGTTCGGGCCGAGCAGGCCCACGATGTGCCCCGGCTCGATCGTGAGATCGACGCTCTTGAGCGCTTCTCTGGCGCCGTAGCTTTTGGTGAGCGCCTTACATTCTAAAATACTCATTCTTCATCCTCCTTTGCTCCCTCGATGAGGGAGATGATCTCCTGCCTGCCGCAGCCGAGCGTTTTCATCGAGCGAAGAAACTCGCTCACGCGCTCGTCGGCAATGCGGAGTTTTGCGTTTACGATCATGTTTTCATTTTCCGTGACGAACCGTCCCGCCGTGCGCTGGGAAAAGACCAGACCCTCGCGCTCAAGCTCCGTGAGCGAGCGCTGCACGGTGTTGGGGTTGACACCGGCCTCCAGCGCCAGCTCGCGCACTGAGGGAAGCTTTTCCCCCGGGGCGTAGACACCCGAGACGATGGCCTCCGTGAGCCGCTGGATCAGCTGGGAGTAGATCGGTTGGTCATTGCGAAAGTTCCAATCCATCGTGACCCTCCTTTGTATCACTGTATTAAGTGATTAGTACAATAATACATCTAGCGGCGTTTGTCAATGGGTTTTTGAAAAATATTTCAAAAATTTTTGCAAGGAGAAAAACGTGAAACCGGCACAAAAATGTGAAACAGATGTTGCATTTGACGGAAAATGTGGTATCATAGATTCGAACAAATGTTGGAAGGGGCGCACGACGATGGAGAAATTATCCAGAATGCAGCAGCGCGTGTACGATTACATTGAAGAGAGCATCGCTTTGCACGGCTATGCGCCCTCCGTGCGCGAGATCGGCGAGGCGCTGGGGCTCAAGTCGCCCTCCACCGTCCATTTCCACATCAAGCATTTGCAGGAGATGGGACTCATCGAAAAGAGCGCGGGCAAGGGCCGCGCCATCACGCTCAAAAAGCAGCCGCAGGAAGCACCTGCCGCCCCTGTGCGGCCGGAGGAAGCGGCCGACGAGCTTTCCTCGCGCCGCCGCGTGCCCATCGTCGGCAACGTCGCCGCCGGCAGCCCGATTCTGGCGCAGGAGTGCATCGAGGATTACCTGACGTTCGATACCGGCGGGCACGATGACGAGTATTTTGCCCTGCGCGTGCGCGGCGAGTCGATGCTTGGCGTCGGTATTTTGCCGGACGATCTGGTTGTTGTCCACCGCCAGAGCATCGCGCAGAACGGGCAGATCGTCGTCGCCCTGCTTGGCGACGAGGCCACGGTCAAAACGCTCAAGCGCAAGGGGAGCGAGGTCTGGCTCATGCCCGCGAACTCCGACTACCAGCCCATCGACGGCCGCGAGTGTACGATCTTGGGCCGCGTCGTTGCCGTGGTGCGGCAGTATTAAAAGAAACGAAAAAAGCTCCTCCGCATTTTTTGCGGAGGAGCTTTTTTGTCATATTTTGGATACGGTTTATCTTCTGCTGTGTGCCTTATCCCTTGTCGAAGTGTACCGCCCAGTTTGCAAGCCCGTAGAACGGGGAGGAGGCGGTGGGCGTCAAGCCGTCGATGAGGCCGCTCGGCGTCAGGACGGACGAGGTTCGGAACGCAATGGGCGCGATGGGCGCGCTTTGGTCGAGATAGCGGTACAGCGTGCGTGCGGTCTCCTCACTCTCGCTTTGGAGGAAGGTGTCGAGCAGCGTATCGCACTGTTCGTCGGCATAGCCGCCGTAGTTGAGTGCGCCGCCGGTGCGCACGAGCGGGGAGATGTCCCAATCCGCCGTCAGACGGACTTCGCCGAGATAGAGATCAAAGTTCCCGTTTTGCAGCGCGGTCAGATAGTCGTTCCAGGGCAGCGCGCGCACCTTGATCGTCAGCGCGCTGCCTGAGAGCGTGCGGCTGAGGTAGTCAGCGATGGAGACCTTGAAAGAATCGCTTTCGCTGACGAGGATCGTCAGCGTGCGGGGGCGGGAATCCGTCACGCCTGCATTTTCCAACGTTGCCGCAAGCGAGGGGGAAGCGAGCGTCTCCGCCATCTCCGCGGGATAGAGACTTGCACTCGGCGAGAGCGGGAAACGCGCCGCCTTTGCGTGACCGGCAAGATAGCCCGTCGTAATGGTGCCGCGGTCGATCGCGCCTGCGATGGCGCTGCGCAGCGCCGCGTCGGAGAGCAGTGTGCGCTGTGCGTTGAAGCCAAGGTAGATCATGTTCGCGGTTGCGTAATCGGTGATCTGGATCTCCGCGCTGCGAAGATCCCCTGTGCCGCTTGTCAGGTCGGATAAGAGCAGATGCACCTCGCGCGAGGAAAAGAGGTACGCCGCCGTGTCCGTATCCTTAGCAGCGCGCAGCTCGATGCGCTCAAACGGCAGGGTTCCGCCGTGCCAGTCGGCGCTCCGCTTCAGGAATGCGCCGTCGCCGTCTGTGACGAAGAGATACGGCCCGGTGCCGAGCGGTACGGTGCTTTTCTCCGATCCCGCCTTGACGATGGGAATATCGAGCAATGCGGGGAAAGCGCTGTCTGCGCGCGAGAGGGTGACGATGAGCGCACCGCCGCTTGCGCGCATTGAGGAGACATTTGCGAAGCGCGCGCTGTAGCGCTCGCTCTGCTGTGCGCGGCGGAGCGTGGCAAGCACGTCGTTTGCCGTCAGAGCGCTGCCGTCGGAAAAGCTGGCGTCGTCGCGCAGATAAAAGGTGTAGCTCGTGCCGTCGTCGCTGCGTTCATAGCGGCTGCACAGAACGTTTTGCGGCGCAAACGATTCGTCCAGTGCGAAAAGTCCTTCATAGAGCAGCGCGCCGAGCACCTGCTGCATGCCGTCGGGGCAGGTGAGAGGGTCGAGCGTGACGCCTTGCAGGTAAGGAAGCGCAAACGACGTGATCGGCGTCAGGGGGGAGTTGTCCTCTTCCTGCTCCGGCGGTTCTTCCCAGAAGTCGTTTCCTTCGTCGCTCACGTCGCTGCTCCAGCAGCCCGCGAGCGAGAGCGAGAGTGCGAGCGCGCACAGGAGCGCGGCGAGCCGCCGCTTCACAGCATATCCTCCGTCAGGCAGATCATCGCGGCCATGCCGCCGCGCTTTTCGCCCATCGCACGGTGCGACCAGTAGCGCTCGGGGTGGCATTTGGTGCAGTCGGGGTGAACGTCGATGCGCGCGGGGTCGATCCCGGCGCGCAGCAGCCACAGGCGGTTGATCTCTTTTAAGTCGATGTGGAACTTGTCGCCGCGCTGCTCGATGCGCTCGTCCATTGCGGGGTCGAGCAGGGCGAAGAAGGCGTCCGCCACGTCGCGGTCAGTCTCAAAGCAGCATTTGCCGATGCTCGGGCCGATGGCGGCGCGCAGCGTGTAGGGGTCTGCGCCGTAGCAGCTCATCATCGACACGGCGGCCTTGAGCGCGATGCCGGCCGCCGTGCCGCGCCAGCCGGCATGCACTGCGCCGATGGAGCGCGAGGTGGGGTCGTAGAGCGTGATGACGCAGCAGTCTGACCCGTAGGCGAACAGCGGCAGATTCGGCACGTTTGTGATGAGCCCGTCGGCGTCGTAGGGGCGGTCATTCCAGAGGATCTTGCCCGCGTCCTCCTCGCACGCGACGCGCACAAGGTCAGAATGGATCTGGCGGCAGCCCACGGCACGCGAGGCGTCAATGCCCACGGCCTCACCGAGCAGACGATAGTTTTCAAGAAGATTTTCGCTGCGATCTCCTCTGTTGTCGGCAAAATTGAGCGAATCAAACGGCGCGGGGCTCACGCCGCCGTGGCGCGTGGTGAAAGCGTGCACTGCGCCAGGCACGGCGGAGAGCACGTCGGAGGTGTCGAAAATAAGACCGTTGTGGTTGTGTTCCGAAAAAGACATCAAAGTGCCTCCTTTCCTTTTGGGCAAGGGGGCTGCTCTCCTTCGGGAAAGAGAACAGCCCCCTTGCATTCAAATCACTTCAAGCGATGGGTCATCTGCCGCAGCACTGCTTGTACTTTTTACCGCTGCCGCAGGGGCAGGGGTCGTTGCGGCCGATCTTCTGCACCTTGCGAGGCTGCTTTTTCACGGTGCCGTCGCCGGAGGTGGAGGCGACGATGCCGTCAGCCACGCGCTCGCGCTTGACCTCGCCCTCGGTCTTGACGCGGGCGGAGAAGATGCGGCGCACCGTGTCGCCCTGAATGGCGGCGATCATATCCTCGAACATCGTGAGGGATTCCTGCTTGTAAACGTCGATGGGCTTGTTGTTGCCGTAGGACTGCAAACGGATAGCTTGACGCAGCTCGCTCATCGCGTCGATGTGGTCCATCCAGTATTCGTCGACCACGCGCAGCAGCACCACGCGCTCGAGCTCGCGCATGATGGGCGAGGTGACGGCGTTTTCCTTGGCCTCGTAGTAGCTCTCCGCTGCGGCATAGAAACGCTCGGTCAGGTCTTCTGCGGAGAGACCTGCGAGGGAAGAGCCTGCCACAGCGCCGCGCGGGAAGTAGGTGCCCTCGCAGCTCTTGAGCGCGTCGGCGCGGTGCTCGTCGTCCGTCTTGTCGTGCTCGCCAAAGGCGAAGGCGACCTGACTTTCGATGCTGCTTCTCAGCATGTTCAGAATGGTGGGCTTGATGTCCATGCCGTCGAGCACCTGCTTGCGCTGACCGTAGATGATCTCGCGCTGCTTGTTCATCACATCGTCGTATTCGAGCGTGCTCTTGCGGTACTGGAAGTTGCGGGACTCAACGCTCGTCTGCGCGTTTTCGATGGCCTTGGAGAGGGTCTTGTTTTCGATCGGCGTATCCTCGTCGAGATTGAAGCGCTCCATCAGATTGGTGATGCGCTCGCCGCCGAAAAGACGCAGCAGATCGTCCTCAAGCGAGAGGTAGAAGCGCGTTTCGCCGGGGTCACCCTGACGGCCGGCACGGCCGCGCAGCTGGTTGTCGATGCGGCGGGAATCGTGGCGTTCGGTGCCGATGATGAAAAGGCCGCCCGCCTCGCGGACCTTGTCCGCCTCGCCGGAGATCTCCTCACGGTGCTTTTCCAGCGCCTTTGCAAACATGTCGCGCGCGTCGAGAATCTCCTGATTGTCCGTTTCGGCGTAGCCGGTCGCCTCGGCAATCAGTTCATCGGAAAGGCCTGCCTTGCGCAGGTCGTTCTTCGCCATGTATTCGGCGTTACCGCCGAGCATGATATCGGTACCACGGCCTGCCATGTTCGTTGCGACCGTAACCGCGCCGAGTTTACCGGCCTGCGCGACGATCTCGGCTTCCTTTTCGTGGTTCTTCGCGTTCAGGAGGTTGTGCTTGATGCCCTCGCGGGAGAGAAGATAGGAGAGCTTTTCGTTCTTCTCGATCGACACCGTACCGACCAGAACGGGCTGCCCCTTGGCGTGGCATTTTTTCACCTGCTCGATGACGGCGCGATACTTTGCCGCCTCGGTCTTGTAGACGACGTCGGGGTCGTCGATACGGGCGATGGGACGGTTTGTCGGAATTTCAATGATGTCGAGGTTGTAGATCGTGCCGAATTCCTCTTCCTCCGTCAGCGCCGTACCTGTCATACCGGAGAGCTTGCCGTACAGGCGGAAGTAATTCTGGAACGTGATGGTCGCAAGCGTCTTGCTCTCGCGCGCGACCTCCACGTGCTCCTTGGCCTCGATGGCCTGGTGCAGACCGTCGCTGTAGCGGCGGCCGAACATCAGTCGGCCGGTGAACTCGTCGACGATGACGACCTGACCGTCCTTGATGACATAGTCAATGTCGCGCTTCATCGTGCCGTGCGCCTTGATGGCCTGGTTGATGTGGTGCGCGATGGTGGAGTTTTCAGGATCGGAGAGGTTTTCAAGGCCGAAGAATTCCTCGGCCTTCTTCACGCCGCGGGCGGTGAGCGTCGCGGTCTTGGCCTTTTCGTCGACGATGTAATCCGCGTCGATGTTGACGTCCTCTTCCTCCTTGTCGTCGCTCTCGGCGATGACCTTCTTGCGGAAGCCTCGCACGAGGCTTTCCGTGCGGGAGTACATCTCCGTGGACTTTTCGCCCATGCCGGAGATGATGAGCGGCGTGCGCGCCTCATCGATCAAAATGGAGTCGACCTCGTCGACGATGGCGAAGGCGTGTCCGCGCTGGACAAGCTCGCTTGCGTAGATGGCCATGTTGTCACGCAGATAGTCGAAGCCCATCTCGTTGTTCGTGCCGTAGGTGATGTCCGCGGCGTAGGCCTTGCGGCGCTCCTCACCCGTGAGATCGTGGACGATCAGACCGACCGTCAACCCTAAGAAGCGGTGAACCTTGCCCATCCACTCGCTGTCTCGCTTGGCAAGGTAATCGTTCACGGTGACGATGTGTACGCCATTGCCGGTCAAGGCGTTGAGGTAGGCGGGGAGGGTAGCGACCAGCGTTTTACCTTCACCGGTCTTCATCTCGGCGATGCGTCCCTGGTGGAGCACCACGCCGCCGACAAGCTGCACGCGATAGGGGTACAGCCCCAGCACGCGGCGGGACGCCTCACGCACGGTGGCAAACGCCTCAGGCAGGATATCGTCAAGCGTTTCGCCGTTTTGCAGGCGAGACTTGAACTCCGGTGTTTTGGCCTGCAGCTCCGCATCGCTCATCGCCTTGTATTCTTCCGCCATCGCTTCGATCTTATCGACGATGGGGTAGATGCTTTTGAGCTCACGGTCACTGTAAGAGCCGAACATTTTGCTGAAAAAACCCATATAACAAAACTTCCTTTCGTGGGAGCATAATGACACGCCTACAAGTATAGCATCCCTCTGCGCGATATGCAAAGGGAAATTTGCTGTACAATATGAATGGACTGTAAATAAATTCCGCCGACGCGCTGTGCATGGCTTGCACTCTGCATTGCTGCTGTGGTAAAATGCGATATAAGATCGTATAGGAGAATGAAACGTCCCCCAACGGCGGAGGACAGAACGTGAGGAAAAGCTTTTTCATCTGATCCAATGATCGAAGGAGGACTAACGCATGAAACTGCACTTTTACGGAGCTGACCGCTGCGTGACAGGCTCCTGCCACTGTTTGGAGATCAACGGCAAGAAGATCCTCGTTGACTGCGGCTTGCAGCAGGGGCGCGATGAGCTGGACAACCGCTACCTCGCCTTTGCCCCCGGCAGCATCGACATTCTGCTCGTCACCCACGCGCACATCGACCATACGGGCCGTATCCCGCTGCTGGTGAAAAACGGCTTTCACGGCCGGATCCTCACAACGCGCGTGACGGCTGATTTGATGAAGATTATGCTGCTCGACTCTGCCCACATTCAGGAGAGCGACGCGGAATATGAAAACCGCAAGGGTCAGCGCGCGGGCCGCGAGCCCGTTGAGCCGCTCTACACCGAGCAGGACGCGCTGGACGTCTTCAAGTACGTGACGACCTGCGAGTATGAAGAAAAGATCAACCTCTGCGAGGGGGTAAGCGCGGTCTTTACCGATGCGGGGCATCTGCTCGGCTCGGCGTCCATCACGCTCGAACTGGAGGAAAACGGCGTGCACAAGACGCTCGTCTTCTCCGGTGACATCGGCAACGTCGACCAGCCCATCATCCGCGACCCGCAGCTCCTCAAGAAGGCGGATTACGTCGTGATGGAGTCGACCTACGGCGACCGCAACCACACCGAGGTGTGGAGCTATACCGACGAGCTTGCCGAGATCATCGACGAAACGCTTGGCAAGGGCGGCAACGTTGTGATCCCGTCGTTCGCCGTCGGGCGCACGCAGGAGCTTTTGTACTTTATCCGCGAGATTAAGGACCAAAAGCTCGTCAAGTCGACGCCGAACTTCCCTGTGTACATCGACTCTCCCCTTGCCAAGGCGGCAACGACCGTCTTCTGCGGCAATCTGCACGGCTATCTCGACGAGCAGGCGCTCGATCTTGTCAAGGACGGCACGCACATGTTCACCTTCCCCAACCTCAACCTTGTTGAGTCGAGCGAGGAATCGAAGATGCTGAACATGGACACGACGCCCAAGGTCATCATTTCCGCCTCCGGTATGTGCGACGCCGGCCGCATCCGCCACCATTTGAAGCACAACCTCTGGCGCGCGAACAGCGCGGTCGTGTTCGTCGGCTTCCAGTCGCCCGGCACGCTGGGGCGCAGGCTTCTTGACGGCGTAGAGAAGGTCAAACTCTTTGGCGAGGAGATCGCCGTCAAGGCGAAGATCGTCAACTTCCAGGGTCTTTCCTCCCACGCCGACCATGACCACCTCATCGAGTGGATCAAGGCCTTCGACCCGAAGCCTGCGCATGTATTTGTCGTTCACGGCGACGAGGACGTTGCGCCCGTGTTTGCCGAAGAGCTCAATTCCCTCGGCTTCCATGCGCACGCGGCCAAGTTTACCGAGTGTTACGACCTTGCCGCAAACGAAATGGTCAGCGAGGGCTACATTTCCGAGCGCAAGCGCACGGCACAGAAGTCCCGCGCGGACAATCTCTATGCAAAGCTTGTCTCGGCGGCGGAGTCGTTGCTGGCGCTTGCCAAGCACTGCAAGGGAAGACCCAACAAGGATATTTCCGCGTTCACGGGCCAGATCATCAGTCTGATCGAGCGTTTCCGCGATTGATCGTATATATCAAAAAAAGCTGCTTCGCGCACAAGCGCGAAGCGGCTTTTCTGAGAGGGAGAAAACGATGGAGCTTGCCAAAAATCAGGAGCATATTGTTGCCATCGAGGGCTATGGCGAGGGCGGTATGGGCGTTGCGCGCATCGACGGGCGCGTTGTGTTTGTCCACGGCGCGCTGCGCGGCGAGACGTGCCGCGTGCTGATCCTCAAAACGCTCAAGAGCGTCGCCTTTGCCAAAGTGCTCGAGGTGATCGAGCCGTCAGGCGCGCGCGTTGAATCGGACTGTCCGTACTTCCCGCGCTGCGGCGGCTGCACCTACCGCCACATGAGCTACGAAGAGGAGCTGCGCCTCAAAAAGCAGCGCGTGCAGGACAATCTCGCGCGCATCGGCGGCAGCGCTGTTGTGGTGGAGGAAATCCTTGGTGCCGCGGATACGCTGCGTTACCGCAACAAGGCACAGTACCCTGTGTCGAAGGACGGGCGAGTGGGCTTTTACCGCGCCCGCACGCACGAGGTCATCGAGTGCGAGCAGTGCCTTCTTGTAAAGAGCGAAGCCGACGCTGCGGCGGAGGCGCTACGCGAATATATGCGGCGCTGCCGCGTCGCGGGATACGACGAAAAGACCGGCCGCGGCCTTGTCCGCCATCTCTATGTCCGCTCGAACGCAACGGGAGAGAGCCTTGTCTGCGTGCTCGTGAACGGGGACAAGCTGCCGCAGGAGGAAACGCTCGTCGCGCTTTTGCGCGGCGCCTGCCCCAAGTGCACCGGCATCGTGCTGGGAACGAACACGAAAAAAGGCAACGTCATCCTCGGCGACCGTTACCGAACGCTCTGGGGGGACGACCGGCTTGAGGATACGCTCTGCGGCAAGAGTTTTTGCTTGAGCGTGCCGTCGTTTTATCAGGTCAACCGCACGCAGGCAGAGCGATTGTACGCAAAGGCCATCGAATTTGCGGATCTCACGGGTCGGGAGACGGTGCTCGACCTCTACTGCGGCGCGGGCACCATCACGCTTGCGCTCTCCGATCACGCGAAGAAGGTCCTCGGCGCGGAGATCGTGCCGGAGGCCATCGACGATGCGCGCGAAAATGCTGTGCGCAACGACGTCAGAGATGTGGAATTCTTCTGCGGCGATGCGTCCGACGTGGCAAAAAAGCTCGCGCAGGAACATCTGCGCCCCGATGTCATCACCGTTGACCCGCCGCGAAAGGGGCTGGCGGCCGATGTGGTGGAGAGCATCGCTGAGATGCAGCCGGAGAGGGTTGTGTACGTCTCCTGCGACAGCGCGACCATGGCGCGCGACGTGAAGCGCTTTGCGGAGCTGGGGTATACCGCCACGCGCGCCGCCGCGGTTGATATGTTCCCAAGAGCGGACCATATCGAGGCAATCGTTCTATTGTCGCGAAAATAGACCTTGCGCCGTAAGATCCCTATGCCGCGGTGCCGCCTGAGCAAAACAGCGAGGCCAGAATAGCGACAAATTCTGCGGGAGCCGGCTTTTGAGGCAGGGGAGAGCGCGATAAGCGCTTGAGCAACCGGGGATCACGGGCCCAAAGAGTATCAATGACGCTGCAAATGTCTCTTTCTACGCAGAGACAGTCGGTTTCATATTGCTGGGCAACGACCGGATAAAGCCAGCGCTCTGCGAGCAGGCAGCGCGCCGGCTGCTGAAACGCCAGATATACCGCATAGGAAATATGAAAAAAGCCGGAATTGTCTGCGGACAGACCAAGCCGGCGCAGCAAACCGTATATATCTCCTATCGTCATAGCGACTACGCCACCTCTCTGCCCTCCGCTTTTGTGATCTCGCCGCGGAGTGCGGTCAGGAATTCCTTCATTTCATCTTCCTTGAGCATCAGCAGCAGAAAAATGAGGGCAACTGTTGAAAAACAGTAGATCCCCCGTTCCAGATCGCTGTATGCCCGGCCTGTGATACGGAGCTTTTCTGCCATTTCCTCCTGCGTCATGCCCCGGCTTTTGCGCAAGGAAGATGCAAATTCCGAAAGGAAGCTTCTGAGCGTCGATTTGTATAGATTCATGGACTTGAGCCTCCGTATCCACCCTGTCATATAAGATGCAGAAATTCTATCTCAATGTGAAGCGTGCTTCCATGTAGCGCGCTTCGCATTGAGCTTTTTTATAGGTTTATACCAATCTTCTATATATAAAATATGATCGCGACGATCGATTTATCTATTTTATGAGTTGCATTTTTCGCGTGAATGATGCAAAATGATGACAGTGATTCGAGGAGATGCTTTTCCTCCCGCAAATTCAAAGATAGGAGTAGTAAACAATGATGGAAAATTTGTATTGCGTCAGCCTTGCTGCCAGCGTGATCGCGCTGATATTTGCATGGCTGCAAAGCAAAAAGGTCCTTGCCTTCTCTGAGGGGACGCCGCTGATGCAGAAAATATCCCGCGCCATCCGCACGGGCGCTTCTGCGTTCCTCAAGCGTCAGTATCGCACGGTCGCGGTCTTTTTTGCATGCATGTTCGTCGTGCTCTGCGGCATGGCGGCTGCCGGGTTTGTCACATGGTTCGTGCCCTTCGCCTTTGTGACCGGCGGCTTTTTCTCCGGCCTTTCCGGCTTCATCGGCATGACCATTGCCACGCGCGCCAACTGCCGTACGGCTGCCGCCGCGCAGGAGGGACTCAACCGCGGTCTGCGCATCGCCTTCTCCGCAGGCAGCGTCATGGGCTTCACGGTCGTCGGCCTGGGACTCCTTGATATCTCCCTCTGGTACGCGGTGATGAAGCTCATCTTCCACTCCTCGCTCGAAGAGATCACCGCCGCAATGATCACCTTTGGTATGGGTGCTTCCTCGATGGCGCTCTTTGCCCGCGTGGGCGGCGGTATCTTCACCAAGGCTGCCGATGTCGGCGCGGACCTTGTCGGTAAGGTCGAGGCCGGTATCCCCGAGGACGACCCGCGCAACCCTGCCGCCATCGCCGATAACGTGGGCGACAATGTCGGCGATGTGGCCGGCATGGGCGCTGACCTCTATGAGAGCTACGTCGGTTCTGTTACCTCCACCTGCGCGCTGGGCGTGCTTGCGTTCAACCAGATCCCGCAGATCGACCGCGTGTACGCGGTCGCCATTCCGCTTATCATCGCGGCAGTCGGCGTGCTGTGCTCCATCATCGGCACCTTCCTCGTCAAGACGAAGGAGGACGCCGACCAGAAGTATCTGCTCAATGCGCTTGGCCGCGGCACGAACTTCTCCGCCATCACGGTGGCGGTCGTCAGCTTCTTCGTGGTGCGCCTGCTGCTCGGCAGCGCATTCTACGGGCTGTGGCTCGCCATTCTGGCAGGACTCCTTGCGGGCGTTCTGATCGGCCGCGTGACGGAATATTACACCTCTGACACCTACAAGCCGACGCAGAACCTCGCCGCCAGCAGCGAGACCGGCTCTGCCACCATCATCATCAGCGGCGTCGGCCTCGGCATGCTCTCCACGGCGCTGCCCATCATCATCGTTGGCATCGCCATTCTCGTCGCTTACTTCTGCTCCACGATCGGCTATGCGGGCAACACGGAGCTGGGCCTCTACGGCATCTCCCTCGCCGCGGTCGGTATGCTCTCCACCCTCGGCATCACCCTTTCCACTGATGCCTACGGCCCCGTGGCCGACAATGCGGGCGGCATTGCACAGATGGCAGGCCTTCCCGAAGAGGTGCGTGATCGCACCGACGCGCTCGATTCTCTCGGCAACACCACTGCTGCGACCGGCAAGGGCTTTGCCATCGGCTCGGCCGCGCTGACGGCGCTTGCCTTCATTGCAAACTTTATCGAAAAGCTCGACGCTGCGGGCGGCGATTACAGCCTCTCTCTGATGGAGCCGACCGTGCTCGTCGGCATCTTCGTCGGCGCTTGCCTCCCGTTCGTGTTCTCCGCCATGACGATGAACGCTGTCGGCCGCGCTGCGCAGAGCGTTGTCGTTGAGGTGCGCCGTCAGTTCCGTGAGATCTCCGGCATCATGGAAGGCCACACCGATCCCGACTATGCCCGCTGCGTGGACCTCTGCTCCCGCGCGAGCCTGAAGGAAATGGTCGCGCCCACGCTGCTTGCCATCATCTCCCCCATCGTCGTCGGCCTTGTGCTCGGCGGCAGCGGTGTGGTCGGCATGCTCTGCGGCGCGCTCGTCACCGGCTTCATTCTCGCCATCTTCATGGCGAACTCCGGCGGTGCGTGGGATAACGCCAAGAAGTACATCGAGTCCGGCCATCACGGCGGCAAGGGCAGCGAGCAGCATAAGGCTGCCGTTGTCGGTGATACTGTGGGCGATCCGTTCAAGGATACCTCCGGCCCGTCCATCAACATTCTCATCAAGCTTCTCTCGATGGTCTCCATCGTGTTCTCCGGCCTGATCGCAAGCTTCCATCTGTTCTAAGCGAGCACTTGCAGGAGAGCGGAAAAGCGTAAAAAGCAAAAAGCGAAAAAAGGGAAGCGAATGCGCAGCATTCGCTTCCCTTTCTGCATGAAGGCCTTTCGCATACGCCGGGCAATTTTGATGCAGATTCCGGCATGACCCTGCCGGCAGGCACCGCGGCCTTGTGAACGGCGGTGTAGAGCTGGTAGATCGGGATTGCGCAGCGCTGCTGCCTTGTGGTATGATATTCCTGCTGCGCTTTGGCGGCGACTTTGTATTTTTTGAGAGCTATTGGAGAAAAGAGAAATGATCACAACGATTTTGTGGGACGTGGACCGCACGCTTCTGGATTTTGACGCCGCCGAGCGCGCTGCCGTCCAGAGCCTTTACATTGAATTTGGCCTCGGCGAATGCTCGGAGGAGGCGCTTGCGCGCTATTCCGCGATCAACCGGAAGTATTGGGAGAAGATGGAGCGAGGCGAGATCACAAAGCAGCAGGTGCTCGTGGGCCGCTTTGAAGAGTTCTTTGCAGGGGAGGGCATCGATACCGCGCTTGCACCGCGCTTCAACGACGCCTATCAGCTGCGCCTTGGCGATACCATCGTCTGCCGCGATGACAGCTATCATATTGTCGAGTCGCTGTGCGGCAAGGTGCGCCAGTATGTCGTTTCCAACGGGACGGTCACCGCGCAGACAAAAAAACTGCGCCTCTCCGGCCTCGGTGCGCTGATGGACGGCGTGTTCCTCTCCGAGCAGCTGGGTGCGGAGAAGCCCAGAAAAGAATTTTTTGACCAGGTTTTTGCGGCCATCGAGCCGTTTAACAAGAACGAGACGATGATCGTCGGCGATTCGCTCACGAGCGACATGCGCGGCGGCGGAGATGCGGGCATCGTCACCTGCTGGTACAATCCCGGGGGAGCTGCTGCGCCGGAGGGCTATCGCATCGACCATGAGATCCACGATCTGCACGAGGTTTACGATCTGCTGTAAAAAAGGGGAGAAGGTCTATCGGTTCCACGCTCTTTGTCAAGAGAAAAAGCGGCGAGAAGTTATGACATTTTCACCTCTCATGCCACTTGCTAAACTCTAATGGATATGGTAAACTTGACGAATCAGACGGACGCCGCAAGGCGCCCGTTTGGTGAATGAGAGAAAAGAATCGAGAAGAGAAAGAAGGAAACCGAATGGATCATCAGCGCAGAGCGGATCTGATGCTGCTGCTGGCGACGAGCTTTTGGGGAATTTCAAATTGCCTGACGGCGATTTGCCTGCGGGATATGCAGCCGCTGACGCTCAATGCGTTCCGCTTTATCACGGCCTTTCTGGTGCTGGGCTTTGTTTTTCGAAAGAATTTGCGCCGCGTAAGCCGCGTGACCGTAAAGTACAGCATTCTGGTTGGATTGTCGCTTGTCATCGTGTATACGAGCCTTACCTACGGCGTGATGTATACGTCCGTTTCCAACGCGGGCTTCATCGGCGCGCTTTCCGTGGTGACGACGCCGATTCTGGAGTTCATCGTCTACCGCAAAAAGCCGGAGAAGAAGTTTGGCGTTTCGATGGTGCTGTGCCTTGTCGGCCTTGCATTGATGACGCTGAGCGAAACGCTCAAGCCTGCCTTCGGTGATGTGATCTGTCTTTTTGCGGCGGTGTTTTACTCGGTCGACCTGATGATCACCGAGCGGGCCGTTGCCGATGAGCGGGTTGATCCGCTGGCGCTCGGCGTGTGCGACCTCGCCGTCGTCGGCGTGGTGATCTCGGTGCTGTCGGTCTTTCTGGAAACGCCCGCGCTGCCCAGCACGGCAAAGGTCTGGGCGGCGTCGCTATTTCTCGGCATCGTGTGCTCGGGCGTCTGCCTGGTGATTCAGAGCGTCTTTCAGCGGCACACGACGGCGAGCCGCGCGAGCCTTATCTTTACGCTTGAGCCGGTGTTCTCGGCAATCTTTGCGTTTTTCCTGCTTGGTGAGCGCATCGGCGTCAGGGGCTATCTCGGCGCGGCGCTGATGCTCGCGAGCCTTGTGCTGGTGGAGGTCGATGTGGGCGCACTGTTCAAAAAAGGCAAGAAGGAAGCGGAGTGATAGGAGGAATATCCCTGTTGCCACGTTTGGTTGCGGAGATGCAAGGCAGAGCTGGTGGCATTTTTTGCCGCATGGCGCTATACTGGGCGCATCAAAGCAAACGGAGGATACGCACATGACGCTGGGAGAAAAGCTGAAGATGCTGCGCGCCATCTGCACCTATTTTGCCGTGACGACAGATTACCTCATCTGGGAAAATGAAGAGGACACGCCGAAGGCGGCCGTGCCGGAGAAGGAGCGCGCTGTGCGCGGCAGGAATGAAGTTTTCAGCGATGCGCTGCTGTTGGTGCTGCTGCTCGCGGGCATCGCAGCGCTGTGGAACAGTCTGCGTCTCGGTTTTGCAAGCCGTGCCGCACTGCACATTATCCTTGCCGTGGCAGCGATCGCTGCCGCGATCCTTTCAACGACCGTTTGGAAGCAGCGGGGCAGAGTGATCGCCCTGCTCATCGCCGCGACCGGCACAGTTTTGGCGCTCTCCCGATTGGCCGCTATGCTTACCTATCTGACGGATCTGTGGTCGACGTCGAGATTGTATGCAGGCGGGGGCGACTGGCCGATCGTTTGGGAGAGCGCGGGGACTTGGCTGCGGCATGACTGGCCCTACTATGTATGTTATCTTGCCCTGATCGTCTGCGGGTTTTGGCTCGCGCGGCGGCTCAAAAAGAAGGAGAAGGCGAATGACGACCTTTGACAAAGTGTACGCCGCAGTGAGGCTTATCCCGCGCGGCAGCGTTGCGACCTACGGGCAGATCGCCGCGGCGATCGGGAATAGGCATCTTTCCCGTGTCGTAGGGTATGCGCTGCACGTCAACCCCGAGCCGGGCGTTATCCCGTGCCACCGTGTCGTCAAGCGGAACGGGGAGGTGTCAAGCGCATTTGCCTTTGGGGGAGCGAACCGTCAGGTCGAGCTTTTGAAGGCCGAAGGCGTCGGCTTTCTGGACGGCAGCCACGTTGATATGACGCAGTTCTGTGTCCGCGCCCTGCCGCTCATTCTGGAAGAGTAAAAGGAAGCGTTCCGATGAAACCGGAACGCTTCCTTTTTATGATTCGCTTTTCTCTTTTTCGTATCCGGCGAGCGTCAGAATGACCTCGCCCGCCATCATCAGTCCTGCGCAGCCGGGGACCCAGACGAGGCTTGCCGGTACGCTGCGGCGACCCGGCGGGGGCGCTTCCAGCGCTTCGGGCTTGGCGGGAAGCTCGGGGGAGTAGACGACGCGCAGGTGCTTGATGCCGCGCTCGCGCAGCTCCTTTCGCATCACGCGCGCAAGCGAGCAGTTGACGGTCTTGGAGAGGTCGGTGATGCAAAGCTTGGTGGGGTCGGTCTTGTTGCCCGTGCCCATCGCAGAGAGAATGGGAATGCCGCGCGCGTGCGCTGTTTCGATCAGGTCGAGCTTGCTCGACACGGTGTCGATGGCGTCGATGATGTAGTCATAGCGCGCGGTGAAAAAATCCTCGCGGTGGGCGGCGTCATAACGCGCGCAGATGAGGTGCAGCCGGACGTCGGGGTTGATGTCGCGGCAGCGCGCGGCGAGGGCATCAGTCTTATTTTGACCGACCGTGGAGTGCAGCGCCTCGAGCTGGCGGTTGAGGTTCGTGCGGCTGACGCTGTCGTCGTCAATGAGCGTCAGCTCACCGACACCGGAGCGCACCAGCGCCTCGACTGCGTAGCTGCCGACGCCGCCGAGGCCGAAAACGGCCACATGGCTTTTTTGCAGCCTTTCCATCGCGTTGGCGCCGAGAAGCATCTGTGTGCGTAAAAACTGATCGTCCATAGTTTCCCCCTGAAGGTAAGAGTAAAAGAAATAAGCTGCCGGTTTGTGACCGGCAGCTTATTCTGTCGTAAGAAGGGATTACCCGACGTACTTCATACCGCTGAGCTGCTCGGCCTCCACACCGTCGGTGATACCGGCGTACCACTCGTCGTAAGCGTCGTTCTTGAGATCAAGGTCAGCCTTGTAGTACCAGTAGGGCTGGGGATTGGTCTCGACGAAGTACATCACGTGATAGCCGTTGCTGGACTCGACGATGCCCGTGTCGCCGCTCTGGCGCGCGGGATCGAAGCACCAGTCCTCGAAAGAGGGAACCATTTCACCCTTGTAGATGTTGGAGTACAGGCCGCCGTTGCTGGCGCTGCCGGGGTCAGTGGAGTTGGCGACGGCCAGCGCGGCGAAGGCGTCCTCGGTCTTCTCGCCGTCGTTGTACTGCTGCAGGAGCTCGTTGGCCTTCTCCTCGCTGTCAACAAGGATATGACGCACGGACACCGTATGATAGTCGTTGCGGCTGCGGGAGTGGAAGAGCACAGCGTAATAACCCTTCTCACCATTGGCGGCGACGGTGGTGTCGCCCTCCTGACGGGCATCGTCAAACGCCCAGGTCAGCATATCGGAAGCGCCGTTTTCAGCATAGCCGATGTGCGCGTAGGTGCCTTCCATATCCTCGCCGATGGTGTCGAACGTCTCACCCTGCGCATAGCGGGAGAGAGCGGTCTCGGCCTTCTGCTTGGCCTGCTCGAGAAGCTCGGCCTTTTCTTCGTCCGTTGCGTCGTCGCCGGCAGCGGATGTGAAGAGAATGTACTCAATGTCGGCGCTCTGATAGCTCTTGGGATCAGCGTCGTAAGCGGCCTGCACTTCTTCGGCGGTGTAGGACAGGGAGTCGGCATAGCTGCTGGAATAGGCCTGTGCCAGCGCCATCATGCGGATGTTGCGCTCAAAGATCTTTTCGTTGACCAGCGGGCCGCAGACGGCCTTGATGTACTGCGCGCGGGTGTAACCGGCGGAAGCGGCGGCAGTGTCCAGATCGGCAAACGTATCCTGCACGGACTGCTCCACGGCCTCGCTGCCGTCAAAGCCCTCGGCCTCCGCCTTCTGCGCAAGCAGGGAGTAGGAGGTCATGCTGGTGATGGCCTGATCGCGGAAATAGTCGTACCAGGTGCCGTCGTTGATGGGGCAGCTCTGCTCCTTGAGCGACTTGGTGGTGTCCAGACCATAAGCGCTCAGATAATAGGAGTTCTTGGAGACAAAGCTGCTGTAGATATTGTTGTAAAAATAGCTCACATCAGCGGCCGTGTAGGTCTCATTGCCGATGGTGAGCGCGTCGGCCTTGCGCTCGATCACCTTGGAATTGGCGACCGTAACGACGATGCCGACGATCACAAAGATGACGGCGACGGCGATGTAAAGGGCGTTGGTACGGCGATCCTTCGCCTGCTCGTCCTTTTCACGCTTTGTCCGGGGATCGACGTAACCGCCTGCCAGACTTTCCTGGCGGCTCTTCTTTTCTCTGGATGCACTCATTTTGTTTGTTCAGTCCTCTCAATTATTGGGTTTTGCAGATTTGCAAAATGCTATTGAAAATGCCCAATCATTATAACGAATGATGCGAGATAATGCAATGGCAAAATTGTGAAGATTCTTCGTATCATTTTCCGCCCGCAGGCGGAAAACAATTAAAATCGCAATTCCTGACGACATGTGCGTCAGGAATTACTCTTTGCGCAAAGCGAGTGTCGAATTGTCTGCTTGTGCAGGCAATGAGGCACAGAGCGACGCGAATCTTTCTCAATGAAAGCGACGCAAGTCGGTTTCATTGAAGTTACTTCGTGCCGAAGATTCTGTCGCCGGCGTCACCGAGACCGGGGACAATGTAGCCGTGCTCGTTGAGGTGATCGTCGAGCGCACCGGCGTAAATGTCAACGTCAGGGAACTTCTCCTGAACGGCCTTGATGCCCTCGGGAGCAGCGACAAGCACCATGAGCGTGATGTGTTTGCAGCCGCGTTTGCGCATCTCACCGATGGCCTCGCAGGCAGAGCCGCCGGTGGCGAGCATCGGGTCGACGATCATCACGTCGCGCTCGGCAACGTCCTTGGGCATTTTGCAGAAATAGGGGTGCGGCTCGAGCGTCTCTTCATCGCGGTACATGCCGATGTGACCCACGCGCGCGGAGGGAACCATGCGCAGCACACCGTCGACAAGACCGAGGCCGGCACGCAGAATGGGGACAACAACAAACTTCTTGCCCGCAAGCGTGGGAGCGTCCATCTCGCAGATGGGGGTCTTGATGTGCTTGGTGGTCAGCGGGAGGTCACGCGTGGCCTCATAGGTGATGAGCATACCGATCTCGGACACGAGCTCGCGGAAATCCTTGACGCTGGTGTTCTCATCGCGCATGATGGTGAGCTTGTGGGCGACGAGGGGGTGGTTCATGATGTGTACTTTTTCGTTGAATGTTGCTTCCATTGCATAGACCTCCGAAAATATATAAAATTTGAATTTGCTTACTGATCCAGTTTGGCGTTTCTCAGCCGCTCCGCCTGCGCGGGACGGAGATAAACGGGCAGAAGTTCCTGCGCGCTCACGGTCTCGCCGCGCGCATAGGCGCGCTCGGCCGCAAGGCCGACGCCAACGGCATTCTGATAGAGAAGCGCTGCGGGCGCGAGCGAGCATTTGATACCGTGTTCGGTGAGATAGCGCTGGCAAAGCATGCCGCCGTCGCCGAGGACGGTGATGGGCTGATCCTTGCCCGTGAGCTGTGCGCATAGATCTTCAAGAGAGATCGCGCGGTCGGGCGTGAGGCGCGTCAGCACGCCGTCCTTTGCTTCAAAGACAGCATTGTAGACCTGCGCGCGGCGCGCGTCCATCGCGCCAACGACGAGCCCGTTCAAGTGCGCGATGTTTTCCGCCATCGCCTCGAGCGTCGAAATGCCGAGACACGGCTTGTCCGCCGCCCAGGCAAGACCCTTGACCGCCGCAATGCCGATGCGAAGCCCCGTAAAGGAGCCGGGACCTGCCGCGATGGCGAGAGCGTCCATATCGTCAATCGTCAAATCGGCGTTTTTGAGCATCGCGTCCACCATCGGAAGGAGCGTGCGGCTGTGCGTCAGCCCCGTGCACTGGTAGGCGGAGGCGAGCGGCGCGCCGTCCTCCACCACCGCGCAGGAAACGCTCTTAGCAGATGTTTCCAGAGCGAGAATTTTCATGCGAATCTTCCTCCTGTGACCGTGATGGTGCGCGTATTTTCATCTTCTTCGCCGCGCGCGATGTCGACATAGATCGTGTCGTCCGGCAGCGCGTCGGACACACGCTCGCTCCACTCGACGGCGCACACGCCGCCGCGGGCGAGGTAATCGTCCCAGCCGATGTCAAAAAGTTCATCTGACGAGCCGAGACGGTACATATCAAAATGGAAGAGGGGTGTTTTGCCATCATATTCGTTCACAATGGTGAACGTTGGGCTCGTGACGCGCCCGCGGCAGCCAAGGCCGCGCGCAAGGCCGCGTGTGAAAGCGGTCTTGCCCATGCCGAGCGAGCCGGTAAAGGCGAGCACATTGCCGCCGCGAAGCGACTTGGCGACTTCTTCGCCAAACTGCTCCGTTTCCTGTGTGCTGTGCGACACGAATTGCATGCTTTCGCCTCCCTGACCCCATTTTTACCCATATTACCAAAGAGTATAGCACAGCGAACCGCCCTTTACAATTCTTTTTCTGCGGAAAGAGGGAGAAAAGTGCGTTTACAGGCATGCAGAATTGTGCTAAAATATATTGATATTTTATTGAGATAGGAGCGTGAGAAGGTGAACCGGTTCCGTAATTTTCTCAGCGATGTGGTGCGTCAGTCGGACATGGTACTGCTGTCGCTGTGTACAGTCTCTACGCTCTATGGCATGGTGCTCATCGCAAGTGCCACGCATTTTCGCGGCACGCTCAAATATGTTGCCATTCAGGGATTTGGCTTGCTGCTGGGCGTGCTGCTGTACTTCCTGCTCTCCAGCATCGACGTATCGGAAGTGAGCAAAAAGTGGAAGTGGCTGCTGGCCTTTAACTTTGGCTTCATTCTGCTGCTGCGCACGCCCTTCGGCCTCACGCGCAACGGCAACCGCGCCTGGCTCGGTGTGAACGACATCGGCGCGCAGCTCGGCATCGGCTTTTTGAAGAACTTTCCCATCACCGTCCAGCCTGCCGAGATCGTAAAGATCACCTTCATCCTCCTGCTTGCGCGCCAGCTTGCGCTCTTGCAGGAAAAACGCGACCTGCGCAGCTTTACGAACGTTATCCAGCCCACGGCGCACGCGGGCGCGATGTTTGTCTTCTACTATATCATCTCCAAGGACGCGGGCAGCGGGCTTGTCTATCTCTTCGTCTTCTTGTGCATGGCCTTTGCCGCGGGCTTTGCCCTGCGGTGGATCTTCCTCGGCGTGGGCGGCGCGGTGGGCGCGTTTCTCGCCGCGTGGAACCTCGGCCTTCTGCGCGGTGACTGGTACGACCGCATCAAGGTCATCCTCGACCACAGCTACCAGCCGGAAAAAAAGGGCTTTCAGCAGACACGCGGTATGCTCGCCCTCGGCTCGGGCAAGCTGACGGGGCAGGGGCTGTTCCAAGGCACGCAGACACAATCATCTGCTAAGTGGAGCCTTCCAGAGCGGCAGACGGACTTCATCTTCTGCGTCTGCGGTGAGGAGCTGGGCTTCATCGGCTGCCTCCTCATTATCGTACTGCTGCTCGCCATCATCGTCCGCTGCCTCATCGTCGCGCACGAAGCGCCGACACGCATGGAGAGCCTCGTGTGCGTCGGCATGGCGGGGATGCTCATCTTCCAGACGATCGCGAACATCGGTATGTGCTTGTTCCTTATGCCGGTCATTGGGCTGACGCTGCCGTTTTTCAGCTACGGCGGCTCGTCCATCGTGACGATCTTTGCCGCGATGGGGGTCGTATCCGGCATCAAAAAGCGGTCGCGGCCGGAGTGGCTCATCAACTAACGTTTCAAAAGTGGGGATTCTTTTTGAGAGAATCCCCACTTTTGAGATTAACGGAGAGATGGCAAAGCCGTCTCTCCGTTAAAATTGCACTTCGCTTCGTGCCTTGCCGCCCGTAGGGCGGCTGCGACACACGCGGAGTGAGAAGTATTTTTTGCCACGTACACGCCGCGGCGAAAAATGATTGAAATTTATTTGCGCCGCGCACGGCGCAAAATGGGTCTAATCGCGTTCGATTTTTTCGCCGCTGAGAGAATCTTCACTTACGCCGTAGGAGATGACGCCGCGGCCGAATTTTCGGCGCAGGGTGTCCATTGCGGATTCGACAGCCTCCTGCTTTTCCTGTGTTTTCTCGTCTGTGCCGAACAGGTCGAGCTGACGGAAGGACTGCGCTTCCTCCGTCAGATGCAGTGCCGTGACGGACAGAAGACGGATTGGATCCGGCGCTTTCCATAGTTCCTTTATAAGCCGCAGTGCCGTGTCGTTGATCTCGCGCATCAGGTGCGTGCTGTGATCGAGCGTCGTCTGACGCGAAAAGACCTGAAAACGGCTGTTCTTGATACCGACCTGTACGCCGCCGCAGTAGAGCCCATGCCGCCGCAGGCGCATCGCCACACTGTCGGACAGCAGCGAAATGCCGCTTTGCACCTCGTCCCAGCGCGTCAGGTCGCGGCGGAACGTCGTTGAATTGCCGACAGATTTGATCGGCTCGCGGTCTTTTTCTCCGCGCACGGGGGAATTGTCCAACCCGTTTGCATAGCGGTAGAGCTGCAAGCCCATTTTACCCATCAGCGTTTCAAGCATTTCCTCGCTGCACTTGCCCAAATCGCCGATCGTGCGTACGCCGTAGCGTCCCAAAAGATCCTGCGCGCTGCGCCCGACGAAAAGCAGGTCACCGACGGGCAGGGGGGTGACGATCTCACGCCAGTTCTCGCGCGAGATGACTGTGGTGGCGTCCGGCTTTTTATAGTCGCTGCCGAGTTTGGCGAAAACCTTGTTGAAGGAAACGCCGACAGAGATGGTCAGGCCGAATTCCTGCCGGATACGGTTTCTCAGCGTGTCGGCGAGCGCTTTGGCCTCCCCGCCGAAAAGGTGCAGGGAACCTGTCACATCGAGCCAGCTTTCGTCGATGCCGAACGGCTCGACGAGATCGGTGTATTCGCTGTAAACGGCGTTGATCTTCTTCGAATATTCATCGTAAAGCTGATGATGCGGCGGCAGCAGAATGAGACCGGGGCACTTCTGCCTGGCCTTATAAATGGTTTCTGCCGTTTTTACGCCGCAGCGCTTGGCCGGTTCGTTTTTGGCAAGAATGATGCCGTGGCGCTCCGTCGGATCACCGCAGACCGCGACGGGAAGCTGCCGCAATTCCGGCCGGCTCAAAAGCTCGCAGGAGGCATAGAAGCAGTTGCAGTCGCAATGCAGAATGATGCGATCCATCGCGATCACCTCGTTTCGGTGACAGTATATCACAAAACAGAGAATAGAACAAGTGTTTTATAGCGAGGCGAGCAACGCTTCAAAATCCTGATAGGGAATTTCCCACTTTTTCCGCGGGAGGGGATTTCCGCCCAGCAGTGCCATGAACTGCGCCGCCAAAGCCGGCCGCCCCAGTTCCGAGGCCATGTCGATCAGATGATACTGCTCCTCACCCACATAGGCGCTCTGAAAGACGAGGCGCGACAGCTTTTCGTCCCGCTGCAATTCGTCCAGAAGCTCCGTGGAAAGGTCGTCCATTCCGCAAGGGCAGCAGCTGCTCAGCAGCCATCTTGCCTCCCGTGGGGCTTTCAACCGGCTCCCCGCCGCGTACAGCAGTGCGCTCCACATGGCGATGCCCTCGCGGTGATCTTCACCGTAGACCCGCTCGAGGATCTCCACCGCGCCCATGGCGGAAAGTTCCTCGACGTCCCACGCGTCAAGGGTTTTAGAGAATTTGCGCAGCAGCAGCGCCGTGTCGGGGTCGGCATTTTCTGCAAGGCTCTCTATCGTCAGCTTCGGCTCTTCTTCCACGTCCGCCGTCAATACGATTCTGGGTCTTGGCAGGTTGCCGCAGTCGCAGCAGTAACCGCATTCCCAAGAGTCCTTTCTGACCATCACGGGCGCGCCGCAGGTTGGACAGCGCATGCAATCTCCCCCTTTTTTCTAATAACATAGTCTGCATTGGACAAACAGATTGCCAAGACGATTTACTCATTCTCCTTTGAAGATACTTTGCATTTATAGGCTCATCATATGCTTGAAACGGCAAAAGAATATACTTGGCTGTTTTCCTTATATATGCCAAGCGTCAAACAATCAGACTCGAAGCCCGCCCTCCGAATCGTATCGTTTTCCTGTTGATCCTGACACCGTTGACGATCTGGCAGTCAGCATCGGTGCTGATCAAATCTTGCTCGTAATACCGCCTGCATGGCGCGGTTGCAAGAATTATTTGCGATGCGGCGAGCGATTTTTTGCATCTTTGGCCCGAACAGATTTCATTGCCTCGTGCTCTCGGAAAAGCTCGTCGTGCAGCTTGATCGAGCTCCACGCGGCGTTGTCCTCCGTGACGACAGCCTTGAGCGGAATGAGCACACGGCTGCGGCGCAGGGCAGAAAGCAGCGTGTCGAGCTGTGCGCCGGTAAGGCCGCAAAGAACGAGCATCTCGTCCGAAAAACTGCCGGCAGCCGGCTCCTCAGCGGGGGAAAACCCCTCCAGTCCGCAGAGATAGCCGACAGGGTGAGAAAGCTCTTCCGGTGCAACGGTTCGTCCGCTTATGCCGAGTTTAAAGAGAGCGAAACGGATCTTTTGCAGTCGGGCGGCATCCTTGACATTGTAAAGCAGTGCGCCTGCCATCATCAAAACCTCCTCAGCACGGCTGTGCAGCCTTCTGCGCCATGATGTCGGGATCAATGCAGAAATAGGTGAATTCCCCCGTGGCGAGGAGTTTTTCGCCCTCGCCCAGAATATCCACATCGACAAGACAGGTCGTTCTTCCACGGTGACGGACGCGCGCGTCCGCACGCACGATGCCGTCCGTCTGGTTGCGGAGAAAATGCATCGCACTGCTCTGCGTGACATACGAGCGGCCGTCCGTGTGGGCGGCGTAGCCGGTGGCGTTGTCCGCCATCGTGTAGATCGCACCGCCGTGTACGATGCCGTATGGATTCTTGCTCTCGGGACGGATCTTGAGCTTAAAAACGGCGTGGTCGGGCTCAACAAATTCCGGCTCGATATGATTGTATGCGGCGAAGAAATTTAATTTGTTCAATTCATCCATCGGATGGGAAACTGCACTTTGTACCATGAAAAGCGGCTCCTTTGACATAATTCCTCGCTATCCTATCATAATTGCGCGGTAAAAGCAATGTTTTGACAAAAATGATGCGGTGGTGCGTCAGTGGCTTGAGAATGTGTGAATATCGAAAAAATGGAAAATAATTTGTATAAAATGGTCATTATTAAGAGAAAAGATGAAAAAACTTGTATTGCTTGCCCACTTCCATTTTGAGCGGAAGCCTGTTATACTACATAATAAGATAAGCGCAATTTACAATTGAAGGGGAAAACCCTATGATATATGAACATTCAGAGCTCTCTCGCCGCGCAGCGGGGCCGAGGATCGCAGCCATCGGCGGCGGTACCGGCCTTTCTACGATGCTGCGGGGACTAAAAAAATATACCGACCGGCTGACAGCGATCGTCACGGTGGCAGATGATGGCGGCGGCAGCGGCGTGCTGCGCCGGGAAATGGGCATTTTGCCGCCGGGAGATGTCCGCCAGTGTATGCAGGCACTTGCCAATACCGAACCGGTGATGGAGCGGCTGCTTGATTACCGCTTCCCGGAGGGGCAGCTCAGGGGACAGTCGTTCGGCAACCTCCTGCTTGCGGCGCTCAACGGTATGGCCGGGAGCTTTGAAGAGGCTGTCTCCATGATGGGGCAGGTGCTTGCGATCTCCGGCCGCGTGCTGCCGGTGACAAACGCGGACGTGCAGCTGGAAGCTGTTTTTGAAAACGGCGCGCGCGTTGTGGGGGAGTCGAACATTTTCGATGCGAAAAAGCGGCAGGATTGCCGCATTCACCATGTTTCGCTCCTGCCGGAGCGACCGAAAGCACTGCCGGACGCGTTGGAAGCCATTCAAAGCGCTGACCTTATTCTACTGGGACCCGGCAGCTTATATACGAGCGTGATCCCCAACCTTCTGGTCGACGGAGTGGCCGATGCGATCCGCACTTCGCACGCGCAGAAGTTCTACATCTGCAATATTATGACGCAGGACGGCGAAACGGAGGGCTATACCGCTGCCGATCATCTTGAAGCGCTGCTGCGCCACGGGCGAGAGGGGCTTGTCGACCTCTGCCTTGCCAACAATGCGCCCATTCCGTGCGCGCTTGCCGCGCGCTATTCGGAAGAGGACGCGGAACTGATGCGAATCGACCGCGCACGCATTGCGCATCTGGGCATTGCGCTGGCGGAATACCCGCTGCTCTCGGCGGAGGGGGGATACGCCCGTCATGATCCTGCGCTATTGGCGCAGGCGGTTATGGAGTTGTACCGCGCACGCACGGTGCGTATTTATCGCGGTACGCAGCAGTACATTACAGAAAGACAGGAGAAAGAATGATGCTCAACAGCAAAGAGTTTGTTCGGGAGCTGCAGCTCCGGCACGAAAGTGCGTGGATCAATCCAGATACGACCACAGCGTCCGCGGCGCTCGCCGCCTGTTCGCTCACGCTCACCGATGTAGACGATGCTGCGGCGCGCCTGGAGCGCTTTGCGCCGTTTATCAAAAAGGCCTTTCCCGAGACTGCGGATCATTGCGGCCTGATCGAATCCCCACTGACGGAGATCGAAAAAATGCGCGCGTGGCTTGCGGAAAACGAGAATGCACAGCTCGCGGGAAAACTGTTTTTGAAGCGCGACAGCGACCTGCCCGTTGCGGGCAGTGTAAAAGCGCGCGGCGGCTGCTATGCGGTGCTCAAGCACACAGAAGAACTGGCGCTTGCAAACCACCTGATTAAGCCGAATGAGGATTACAGCGTGTTTGCCTCGCGCGCGTTCCGCAGCTTTTTCTCGCGCTATGAGCTGCATGTCGGTTCGACCGGCAATCTGGGGCTGAGCATCGGCATCATGGGCGCAGCGCTCGGCTACAGGGTCACTGTTCACATGAGCGCAGACGCGCGGCAGTGGAAGAAAGACCTGCTGCGCGAAAAGGGCGTAACGGTCATTGAGTACGGCGCGGACTATTCCTGCGCAGTGCAAAAGGGCAGGGAACTCGCAGCGGGGGATCCGATGCGCTATTTTATCGACGATGAAAACTCTGTCGATCTCTTTCTCGGCTATGCCGTGGCTGCGCGGCGGCTCAAGGCACAGCTTGCCGGCCTGAGTGTCCCTGTGGACGCGGAGCATCCCTTGATCGTGCATATTCCCTGCGGCGTCGGCGGCGCGCCGGGCGGCATCTGCTTTGGCCTCAAGCAGGAGTTCGGCGATCATGTACACGTCTTTTTCGTTGAGCCGGTGGAGGCGCCCTGTATGCTCCTGGGCCTTTCCAGCGGTTTGCAGAACAACATCTGCGTGCAGGACATCGGCCTGAGCGGACGCACCGCGGCAGATGGCCTCGCCGTCGGCCGCCCTTCGGGATTTGTGGGCGAGGCAGTCAAGGCGCTTGTAAGCGGCGGCTTCACGGTGTCTGATGAGCATCTTTTTACCTATCTTCGGGCGCTGTACGCGGCGGAGGGACTTTTTGTTGAGCCGTCCGCCTGCGCAGGCTTTGCCGGCGCGGCGGAGCTTTCCAAAATGACAGATTATCTCGAAAGCAGCGGCCTTGGTACGCATTTTGCGAACGCGGCGCACATCGTCTGGGCGACGGGCGGCGCGCTCGTGCCGGAAGGCGAACGCGAGACCTATCTTGCAAAATGAAAACAGCAAAGCAGGGCTTCCCGCATTGCGGGAAGCCCTGCTTTTTTCACGGATTCATTCAAACAGCTTGGCGCTGCGGTTGAGATATACAAGCTCTATGATCTCGACCACGCCCAGAGCGATGGCAATGGCGAGAATAAGCAGCAGCAGGACGGTCAGGCTGCCGTTGTAAAAATAGAAGAAGGAAGCCGACGACAGAGTCAAAAGCAGGATCAGAATGAGAAATGCGCCGAGAGCGCCGATGATCACGACCTGCCAGGTGCAGAGTGAACGCCATTTTGCCGCCATCGCGTCGTCTGCGCCGTCAAACGCTTCGGCGCAGGCGGTGAGCTGGTGGTACGCCGCAAGTGTGGCAAACAGGAAGACTAATCCCAGCAGAATAATCAGAACGACCAGAATCGCAGAGACATCCGATGCCATTATCCACTCCTGCACACTTGATATATTGAAAAGCGTAACGAACGGCAGCACGATCAGCGGCGGAAGGTTAAAGTACACGGCCTTGCGGAAGCGGGGGACGGCTGCGCTCAGCTTCCAGAGCACAAAGAGTGTGAGAACGCTGACCGCAAACGACATCGCACTCAGCACAATGCCGAGTGACGGGATCTTGTCACCGAGCTTGAAGGTATTGTTCAGGAGGTTGATGACGATATTGGCGATGCCGAGGCGGAAGAGGTTCTGGAATCCCTTGTGCAGCAGCGGCGCATTGGGCAGCTCGCGCAGGGGAATGACCGGCAGCGCGGGAGAGGGAGCGGCGGTACTCTCTGCGGGGGCGGGAACGGCGACGGGGGAAACTTCGGGGACAGGTGCGGGACTTGGCGTCTGGTTATTTTCCATCATGGCGGGTCTCCTTTCGTTCTTTTGGGCCTTGCGGTACAAGGTATCCTGCGTTTCTTTATTTTTGTCTAAGCGGTGCGGGCGGCTACGGCTCGACTTTCTCGCCGGTTATATCGTTCATTGAGGTGGGCTCTTTTTCCTCTGGCTGGGGAAAGTCAGCGGGCCGTTCAGTGATTGCTGCGCTTTCTGCCAGACGGAGCATTGCTTCCCGGTCGCCGCAGGCGTCAAGCGAAAAATGCAGATTGCTCTTTTCGTCGATCCACTCAAGCGTACTCCACAGCGTGGGATCGCTTGGAAGAAAGAGCTTTCCCTTGCAGCCGTTGACCGTGACCTCAAAAATCTCGGTGTCCTCGCCCATGTCATAGTAACTGAATGCGTTATCCTGCATGTAAATGCAGCTGAAGATAATGAGATCGTCGCTGCTTTCATAACAGAGCTGGCGGAAACCGGAATCTTCGTAGCTCATCTCTGCATTCAGTGCGTAACCGTCCGGCAGGGCGGTGAGCGTATAGAATGGCAGCTTATCAGCAGGGGCATCGCCGGCATATTGGTAGGAGACCTGAGAGCCTGTCCAGGTTTCTATCCAGTGGATCAAGCTTGCCCGCGCATCGGGGCTTGCGGCGGTGAAGGCTGCAAACAGAAGTGATGCGGCAAGCAGCACTGCGGCTGCCCGTTTGGCGGTTTCGGCAAAAAAGCTGCGCTTTTTCGGCCGTTCATAGTACAGCGCTTCTTCCACATATTTTGCACCGATCTCATTCATGGCGTCGGAGAAAAGTTCGACCGTCATGCCATCACCTCCTGCTCGATCAAATAAGTTTTGAGCTGCTTGCGCATGCGCATCAGCCGCAGTCTTGCGTTGCTCTCGGTGATGCCGAGAAGGCGGCCGATGTCGGCGAAGCTGTCAGCGTACCAGTAGCGGCGCATGAAGAGCACGCGGTTCTCCTTGCTCTGCGTGTCGAGGAAGCACTCGATGACGGCGGCAAGCTCCTTTGCCTCGCAGTGCTCCTCCGTGCGCCGGGGGGAGGCGAGGAATTCTTCGATCTCCTCCATACACACGTCGTAGTGGCTGTTTCGTTTCATTGCCGTGTTGGCACGATAGCGCGTGATCGAGCAGCGCCGGACGAGCGTGCCGACAAACGCCGAAAGGGATTCCGGCCGCTGCGGCGGGATCGCGTTCCATGTGCTGAGGTAGGCGTCATTCACACACTCTTCGGCGTCCTGCGCGCTCTTGAGGATGTTGTCCGCGAGCTTGTGGTAAAGCTTACCGTATTTTTGGTCCAGCTCGCTGATGGCGTCCTCCGAGCGCGCGAAGAACAGCTCGACGATCTGCGCGTCCTCCATCGTGCGGCACCTCCTTCCTTAGTACAAAGAGTTTCTTTCCTCTTTAGACGCAGTTCCTGACAAAACGCTTCATAAAAATCAAAGTTTTTTTCCTGTTCGGCAGAGCGCGGTGGGCGCTTCCGCGCGGCGGCAGAAAGAAAAAGGCGGCTCCGCACCTTTTGGTGCAGAGCCGCCTTGTGCCTCAAAGGTGCTGCTTTACATGTTCGCAGATCGCGTCATAGGTCTGCTGGCTGATGTCGTGCTCGATCTTGCAGGCGTCTTCCTCGGCGGTCTTTTCATCCACACCGAGTGCAACGAGAAATTTCGTGAGCGTGTGGTGCCGGTCGAGCATTTTTGCAGCGATGGCCATGCCGCGGTCTGTCAGCGTGATGAGACCGTCGCGGTCCATCTCGATATAGCCGTTTTCGCGCAGACGCTTGGTCGCATAGGTCACGCTGGGCTTGGTCACGCCGAGGTGCTCTGCCACATCGACCGAACGGACATAGCCGTGCATTTCCTTCATCATCAGCATGGACTCGAGATAATCCTCGGAGGCCTTCTGGATTTTCATAGGCGGTTTCACCAACTTTTTGTCAGATAGTATTTACAGATTAACATACTCAAACTAAGAAAGCAAGCGCAAAAAAAATATCTGCGTAACCCCTTGACAAATGAGGTTAGAGCTATTAAACTAACGAGCGAAAGTTAAAGAACACTAACTGACGCCTGCAAAAGCAATCGAGTTTGCGACGGCAGAAAGTGTCGGATCAAGAACATGCGGAGGGAGAAAAATGATGCCGCTTACATTGGCAAACGCCGGAGAAGAAAATACCATTCTCAGAGTCGGCGGGAGCGCGGAAGTGAAAAAGCACCTTGCAGATCTCGGCTTTGTCGCCGGGGCAGCTGTGAACGTTGTGTCGTCGCTCGGCGGGAATGTGATCGTCAAGGTCAAGGAGAGCCGTGTTGCCATCAGCGAAGAAATGGCGAGAAAGATCATGATTTGAAGAAAATTCTGAATAAAAAGGAGAAAGATGATGAAAACACTGCGTGAAGTTAGAATCGGCGAGACCGCCAGAGTTGTCAAGCTCCACGGCGAAGGTCCCGTCAAGCGCCGCATCATGGATATGGGCATCACCAAGGGTACCGAGGTCTATGTCCGCAAGGTGGCGCCCCTCGGTGATCCGATGGAGGTCACAGTGCGCGGCTATGAACTGTCGCTGCGCAAGGCGGATACCGAAATGATCGAAGTTGAATAATTTATTTCTACATAAGTTAAGGAAACTTAACAAGAAGGAGCAGTAAGAAAGATGGAAAAGCAGATCAAAATTGCCCTTGCAGGCAACCCCAACTGCGGTAAAACGACGCTTTTCAACGCCCTGACCGGCTCGAATCAGTTTGTCGGCAACTGGCCCGGCGTCACCGTGGAAAAGAAGGAGGGCAGACTGAAAAAGCATGATGATGTGGTCATCATGGACCTTCCTGGTATTTACTCCCTGTCCCCCTACACGCTGGAGGAAGTCGTCGCCCGTAACTACCTCATCACCGAGCGTCCCGACGCGATCCTGAACATCATCGACGGCACGAACCTCGAGCGTAACCTGTATCTCACCACCCAGCTCACTGAGCTCGGCATCCCCGTGGTCATCGCCGTCAACATGATGGACATTGTCCGCAAAAACGGCGATCAGATCAACATCGGGGAGCTTTCCCGCGAACTCGGCTGCGAGATCGTCGAGATCTCCGCGCTCAAGGGCGACGGTGTCATGGACGCTGCCGAGGCTGCCATCCGCGCCGCCAAGGGCACCAAGACCGTCCCGATGCACACCTTCTCGGGGCCCGTCGAGCACGCCATCGCCCACATCGAAGAGGCGGCCGTGCACTCCATGCCGGAAGAGCAGCAGCGCTGGTACGCGATCAAGATCTTTGAGCGCGACGACAAGGTGCTCGAACAGCTCAAGATCCCTACGGAAACACTCGATCACATTGAAGAGGACATCAAGGCCGCTGAAACGGAGCTTGACGACGACGCCGAGAGCATCATCACCAACGAGCGCTATGTGTATATCGCTCAGCTCATCAAGGGTTGCTACAAAAAGAAGAGCACCGAGAAGCTCTCTGCTTCCGATAAGATCGATAAGATCGTCACCAACCGATGGCTGGGACTGCCCATCTTCGCGGTCGTGATGTTCTTTGTTTACTACATCGCCATGGTCGCCGTCGGCGCTCCCGCGACCGACTGGGCGAACGACGGCGTGTTCGGCGACGGCTGGCACCTGCTCGGCATCGGCTCCGCCGCCTACGGCGACGCGAGCGACGAATATACCGCTGCGACCGAGGCTGCTGACGCGTTCGTTGGCCTTGACGCGGAGGAAGAAGGTTTCGATGCGTCTGCTGCGCTCGATGCGCTGAAGAACTTTGAACCCATTGAAGACACCGCCACGGTAGAAGTGGAGGACGAGGAGACGCTCGCCGTCAGCGAGAAGACCGCCTACTACGATACGCTGCCCGAAGGCGCGGACAAGATGGACGATGTTGTCCAGATGACCTATGTGGACGCTGCCAGCTACTTTGAAGACAATGGCTTTGACGCGCCCGACCCCGCCGACTACGGCGTGTGGGTGCCCGGCGTACCGGTGCTGCTCGGCAATGCGCTTGACGCCGCCGGTACGGCTGACTGGCTCAACGGCCTGATTCTCGACGGTATCGTTGCCGGTGTCGGCGCGGTGCTCGGCTTCGTGCCGCAGATGCTCGTGCTGTTTCTGATGCTCGCCTTCCTCGAGGCCTGCGGCTACATGGCCCGTATCGCTTTCGTGCTCGACCGCGTCTTCCGCAAGTTCGGCCTTTCCGGTAAGTCCTTCATCCCCATGCTTATCGGCGTGGGCTGCGGCGTTCCGGGCATCATGGCCTCCCGTACCATCGAAAACGAGCGTGACCGCCGTATGACGATCATGACCACCACGTTCATCCCCTGCGGCGCCAAGGTGCCGTTCATCGGCATGATCGCCGGCGCCCTCTTCGGCGGCAGTGCCTGGGTCTCCACCTCCGCTTACTTCATCGGTATGGCAGCCATCATCATCTCCGGTATCATGCTGAAGAAGACCAAGATGTTCTCCGGTGATCCCGCTCCGTTCGTCATGGAGCTGCCTGCCTACCACTGGCCGACCCTCGGCAACGTGCTGCGCAGCATGTGGGAGCGCGGCTGGTCGTTCATCAAGAAGGCCGGTACCATCATCCTGCTTTCCACTATCTTCGTGTGGTTCACCACCTACTTTGGCTGGGTCGACGGCACGTTCCAGATGCTTTCCGAGGATCAGATCGACTACTCTATCCTCGCTAAGATCGGCAACCTGATCGCCTGGATCTTTATCCCGCTCGGCTGGGGCAACTGGCAGGCGACGGTCGCCTCCATCACCGGCCTTGTCGCCAAGGAGAACATCGTCGGTACGCTCGGTATCCTCTACGGCGGCGGCGACGGCACGGTGTATCAGAATCTTGCCATGCACTTCACCGGCATCACAGGCTATTCCTTCCTTGTTTTTAACCTCCTGTGCGCCCCGTGCTTTGCCGCCATCGGCGCGATCAAGCGCGAGATGAACAACGCGAAGTGGACATGGTTCGCCGTCGGCTATCAGTGCGGCTTTGCTTACCTCATTGCCCTGATGATCAACCAGTTCGGCAACGCCTTCACCGGCAGCCTGAACGTCATCGGCCTGATCGCTGCCATCGCGGCGCTCGCCCTGATCATCTACATGCTCTTCAAGCCCTATAAGGAAGCTACCAAGCTGAGCGATAAGCACTGACGCATTCAATATGATATTCCCCGAAAGGAGTGATTTCCATGTTGCACTGGATTACCGAAAATCTATCAACGATCATCGTCTCTGCCATTCTGCTTGCCATAATCATTGCTACCTCTGTTTATCTGATCCGGCAGAGAAAGAAAGGGAGAAGCTCCTGCGGCTGTAACTGTGCACACTGCGCTATGCACGGCACTTGTCACAGTAAGCAGCAATAAAAACGGCAGGGGGTGCGGGCAAATGAGCCTGCGCCCCCTGTCGTTGTGCGTTTTTGCGCTTTGCGGTGGGTATTTTTTTGCTCTCGTCCACATAGGCTATGGCAGAAATGGACGGGAGGCGAACGAAATGAAGCAGCGCAGACGGCGGTGGACAACATACAGCGGGCGCGGAAAGCGCGTGGCGGCGCGAACGCACACCGCACGCGATAAAGCAGCGGCTGCGCCGCGTATGCTCTTGCAGCTCATCGTCTGCGGGGTGCTGTTCGTGGCGCTCGTTGGCCTCAAACTGCTGCTGCCGGGGAATCTGAGCGCGCTGCGCGGTACATTGGGGCAGTGGCTTGTGCGCGACGCGGACTTTGTCTCGGCGTTTTCCGCCGTCGGGCGCGCGGCGTCCGGCGAGCAGGACTGGGGCGACTCTTTGTCCGAGGCCTATGTTGCGGTGTTCGGCGGAGAGAGCGGCGCACAGGAGGTTTCGGGCAATCTGATCGGCATGACGGTTTCGGAACAGGAGCTTTCCGGCTTTGCAAATACGCGCGCGCTGCCGCCGCTTGCCGTGGGGGAGCAGCGCATTCTGGGCATTTCGTATACGGCGCCGCTCAGCGGCACGGTGACATCGCCGTTTGGGTGGCGGGAAGATCCGAACGGCGCGGGCGAGTGCTTTCATTATGGCATGGATATTGCAGGTGAGGAGGGGGCTTCCGTTCTCTGCTTTGCCGACGGCACCGTCGGCACGGTGGGGGAGAGCACCATTCTCGGAAACTATATGACAGTCAACCACGAGAGCGGGATTTCAACGCTCTACGCCCATTGCAGCGCCATCACCGCGAGCGCGGGACAAAGCGTCAGAAAGGGTGATGCGATTGCCAAAGTCGGCGCGACCGGCAACGCCACGGGCGCGCACCTACACTTTGAAGTGCACGATGGGGAGAAGTATCTGAACCCTGTTTACTATGTGGTTTTCTGAGCGCGGGCTTCGCGTTTCACGGAGTTTCTGGCTGCTTGTGCTGCTTGCGGCGGTTGTCAGCCCACTTACGGTCGTGCTTTCGGTGCTTTTGGCCGCTGCGCTGCATGAGTGCGGCCATTTGCTGGCGCTCAGGGCATTTCATGTGCCGGTCGAGGGGCTGCATCTCTCTGCTTTCGGCGCGGTGATCCATGCGCGTGGAGCGCGGCGGCTCTCCTATGGGCGCGAACTGATCGTCACGCTTGCCGGCTGCGGCATGAACCTCGTCTGCGGCTTTCTGACGGCGCTTTTCGCGCTGCAAGTTTCATGGGAGAATGGCTTTGTTCTTGCGGGCGCACACCTTCTGCTTTGCGCGTTCAATCTGCTGCCCGTTCCGCCGCTCGACGGCGCGCATGCGCTCTGCCTTGCGGTTTCTTCGTTGTTCGGCCCAATTGCGGGCGACAGGACGGCGGTGCTGGCGGGAGCGATCGTTTCGCTTGCGCTGCTGGGCGCTGCGCTGTACTTCTCCGTGTGCCGGCGCGGGGGCGCGCTGTTCCTTTTTGCCTCACTTGCCCTGTTTATCCGCGCCGTTTCGCAACTGAGGCTTGCGAAACGGGTCATAAAAGTGTAGAATAGCCGAAAATGGAGTGTTGTGCCCATTTTCGGCCTTTTTATTATTGTTTACTTTGAGGAGAACTTTCGTGGATAAGAGATTGGAACGCATTTTGCCCCGCGTGCAGAAGCCGGCGCGTTATGTCGGCGGGGAATTCAATGCCATTATGAAGGATAAAAGCAAGGTCGACACGCGCGTCGCCTTCTGCTTCCCCGATACCTATGAGATCGGTATGTCGAATCTCGGTATGCGCATTCTCTACGGCGTGATGAACAACATCGAGGGCGTGTGGTGCGAGCGCTGCTTCGCGCCCTGGGGCGATATGGAGCAGGAGATGCGCCGGGCCAATATTCCGCTCTACGCGCTGGAGTCGTTCGACCCCATCCGCGATTTTGACATCATCGCCTTTTCCGTCGGCTATGAAATGGCGTTCCCTGCGATGGTCGACATGCTGGACTTAGCAGGCGTGCCGCTGCACGCGAGCGAGCGCACGGCGCTCACGCCGCTCGTTGTTGCGGGCGGTACGGCGATGTACAACTGCGAGCCGATCGCCGACTTTATCGATCTTGCCTTCATCGGCGAAGGTGAGGAGATGGACGTCGAGCTTATCGAGCTGCACCGTCAGGCGCGGCGCGAGGGCTGGAGCAAGCACGATTTCCTCGTGCGCGCAGCGCAGATCCGCGGCGTCTATGTGCCGAGCCTTTACGACGTCGACTACAACGACGACGGTACGGTCAAGTCCATCACACCCAAGGACGGCGCGCCCAAAACGGTGCTCAAGCGTATCGTGCAGGACATGGACAAGGCCTACTATCCGACGAAAACCATCGTCCCCTCGACCGAGATCGTGCAGGATCGCGTTTCGCTCGAACTGTTCCGCGGCTGCATTCGCGGCTGCCGCTTCTGTCAGGCGGGTTACGTCTACCGCCCGGTGCGCAATCGCTCGGAGGAGCTGCTGCGCGGCTACGCCATTGAGGCGGTCGAGGATTCCGGCTATCAGGATATGACGCTCTCGTCGCTTTCCACCTCCGACTATCCGCAGCTTGTCGAGCTGTGCGATGACTTAGAGGACTTCTGTGCACAGCGCCACCTGACGCTGGCGCTGCCGTCGCTGCGCGCCGACAACTTTTCCATGGCGCTGATGGAGCGGCTGCAAAAGGGCAGAAAAACGGGCCTCACGTTTGCACCCGAGGCGGGCACGCAGAGACTGCGCGACGCCATCAACAAGAATCTGACGGAGGAAGATCTGCTCGAATCCTGCCGCCGCGCGTTTGCGGGCGGATACAGCGCGGTCAAACTCTACTTCATGCTGGGCCTTCCGACGGAGACGGACGAGGACGTGCTCGGCATTGCCGACATTGCGGCGCATGTGATGCACGCCTGGCGCGAGAGCGCCGTGAACAAGAGTCGCGGCGTTCGCATCACGGTGTCGACCTCGTGGTTCGTGCCCAAGCCCCACACGGCCTTCCAGTGGGAGCCGCAGATCCCCATTGAGGAATACGAGCGCCGCGTCAAGCTTCTGCGCGAGGCGATGACCACCAAATCCGTCACCTACAACTGGCACCCTTCGCCCACGAGCTTTATGGAAGCGGTCATCTCCTGCGGCGACCGCAGGCTCGGCAAGGTCATCGAGAGCGCATGGCGCAAAGGCGAAACGCTCAGCGCGTGGGAGGATTACTTTGATCTGGATCGCTGGATGGCGGCCTTTGAAGAGTGCGGACTCGACCCGCATTTTTACGCCAACCGCCGCCGCAGCGAGGCTGAGATCCTGCCGTGGAGCATGATCTCCACCGGTGTTTCGCCTGCGTACTTGAAGCGCGAGCACGCGCTGACATACGAGGGCGTGACCACGCCCGACTGCCGCACGCACTGCAATGTCTGCGGCGCAAACTGCCTCGTGGGAGGAACGTGCAATGTCTAAGCTGAGACTGGTTTTTGTCAAGGAACATCAGGCGTCCTATATTTCGCATCTCGACGTGATGCGCACCTTCCAGCGCGTGTTTCCGCGCGCGGGACTTTCCATCAAACACTCCAACGGCTTCCACCCGCACCCCATTCTATCCATTGTGCTGCCGCTGCCCGTGGGACAGTCGAGCGAATGCGAGATCCTGGACTTTGAAAGCGTGGAGGAGAGCACCGGCGAGGGGGTTGCCGAGGCGCTGAACACCGGCATGCCCGCGGGACTCCGCGTGCTCGACTGCTACGGCGTGACGCGCCCCGTGCGCGAGATGGTCAACCTGCGCGCGCAGCTCGAAATGGAGTACGACAACGGCGTGCCGGAGGGGGCATGCGAGCGCATCCGCACGCTTTTTACGCAGGAAGAGATCTTTGTTGAAAAGCGCACGAAGCACAAGGGTATGACCGAACTGAACATCGCGCCGCTTCTTCGTTCGCTGACGCTGACGGAGGAGGAGAATCTGATCCGCGCCGATGCCGTCGTCGCCGCGCAGGATCCCGGGCTCAACCCCGCGCTCATCGGCGCGGCCGTCGCGCGGCACCTGCCGGAGATCGCGCCGGACTTTGTCCGCGTGCGCAGAAAAGAAGTTTACGACAAGGATATGAACGTTTTCCGCTGAGAAAAGCACATTTTTTCTCTTTTTGTAAAAAGTGCTTGCAATTCGTTCTGCCGTATGATATGCTACCATAGCTTGAAAAGGGCGGTCCTCTGCCGTGCGCGGGTGAAAGAATCCCAAAAGCGCCACAGAAAAGCGGTCAAGAACGCCTATAAATAGGAGGAAATTACCCATGGATCTCATCAAAGAGCTCGAATCCCAGCAGCTGAAGAAGGAAATGCCCGTTGTCAACGTTGGCGATACCGTCCGCGTTCACGTCAAGATCAAGGAAGGCTCCCGCGAGCGTATCCAGGTCTTCGAGGGCATCGTTATCGCGAAGAAGCACGGCGGTCTTGAGGAGACCTTCACCGTTCGTCGTCTCGCCTACGGCGTCGGCGTCGAGAAGGTGTTCCCCGTCCATTCTCCCCTCATCGAGAAGGTCGAGACCGTGCGCAGCGGTTATGTCCGCCGCGCCAAGCTCTATTACCTGCGCGGCCGCGTCGGTAAGGCTGCCAAGATCCGCGAGAAGCTGTAAGACAGATTCTTTGAGAACAAAAAAGCGTGGTTTTTGCAACCACGCTTTTTTTGTTGCCTTTTTCAAAAAGCGTGCTACAATAATACATTAGAAAATCAGGCGCATTTTGCCGCAAAGAGGAGCATCGCTTTTCTTTTGCGCGGGCGCTGCATTGAGGAGACCAAAATGGACGAATTTGATCAGAAATTGGAGATCAACGAGCAGGCGCAGGAGGAGATCGTGGAAAAGATCCCCGGGCGCGACGTGTATGAGACTGTTTCTTCGCTCGTTTCGGCGCTGCTGGTCGTGGTGCTCGTGTTTACGTTCCTTGTGCGCTTGATGGGCGTTTCCGGCCCGTCGATGATCCCGACACTTCAGGACGGCGACCGTCTGCTCGTGGTGAATTCGCTGCTTTGCGGCAAGTATGAAGTCGGCGACATCGTTATTGCCCGCAAGGAAAGCTTTGACGATAAACCCATCGTCAAGCGCGTCATCGCCACCGCGGGACAGACCGTGGACATCGACTTTGACTTGGGACAGGTCTATGTGGACGGCGAACTTCTGGACGAGGATTATATCAACGACTATACGTATCGCGAGGAAGGCACCGTGTTCCCGCTTACCGTGCCGGAGGGCGAGGTGTTCCTCATGGGCGATAACCGCAACCATTCGAACGACAGTCGTGACTCGTCTCTTGGCACGGTGGATACGCGGCTGCTCATCGGCAAGGCAGTCTTTCTCGTCTTTCCCGGCCGAGACTACCTGACCGAGCAGCGCGAATTCGGCCGCATCGGCCTTTTGAAGTAAAGGGGGGGCAGAGAAAATGCAGTTGGATTCTCTCAGCTGGTTCCCGGGACATATGACCAAGACCCGCCGTATGATCACGGCGGAGCTCGGCAATGTGGACGCTGTGTGCGAGATTTTAGACGCACGCATTCCCATGAGCAGCCGCAACCCCGATGTGGACGAGCTGACGGCGGGTAAACCCCGTTTGATCGTTTTGAACCGCGTCGATCAGGCAGACCCGGAAATGACGAAAAAATGGGCGGCGTATTTCCGCTCGCTTGGCTATGCCGTCATCGAAACGGACGCCAAGCAGGGCGGCGGCGTGAAGCAGTTTTCTTCCGCCGTGCGCACGCTGCTGCGCGATAAGATCGCCTCTTACGAGGCCAAGGGCCAGATTGGCCGCGTGCTGCGCGTGATGGTGCTCGGCATTCCGAACGTCGGCAAGTCGACCTTCATCAACAAGGTCTCCGGCCGCAAGAGCGCCAAAGCGGAGGATCGCCCGGGCGTGACGCGCACGAAGCAGTGGGTGCCGGTCGACAAGACGCTCGAGCTGCTCGACACGCCGGGAATCCTGTGGCCGAAGTTTGAAGACAGCGGCGTTGGCGTGCGCCTTGCCTTCACCGGCGCGATCCGCGACGAGGTCGTCGACATTGAGGAGCTTGCCATGCGCCTGATGGACTACCTCGGCAAGAATTATCCCAAGGCGATCGAGGAGCGCTATAAGCTCACCGTTGCCGAAGAAGACGACGGCTACGCGCTGCTCGAAAAAGCGGGGCGCAAGCGCGGATTTTTGATCTCCGGCGGCGAGGTGGACACCGAACGGATGAGCCGCATTCTGCTCGATGAATTCCGCGGCGGCAAGCTGGGGCGCTTTACACTTGAGCTGCCGCCGGAGGGGGAGAGCGCATGAGCGTCGACCTGCATTTTGAGGAGAAAGCCCGCGCGGCGGGCTTTTCTGCCGTCTGCGGTGTGGACGAGGCGGGCGCGGGGCCGCTGATGGGGCCGGTGTATGCCGCTGCGGTCATCTTGCCGGCGGACTGCGTGATCGAAGGACTGGACGATTCCAAAAAGCTGACGGAGAAAAAGCGCGAGGCGCTTTTCCCCGCTATTTACGAAAAGGCCGTCGCCTGCGCCGTCGCGTCCGTCGACGCAAGCGAGATCGATGCGACGGACATCCTCAGCGCGCGCATGAAGGCGATGCAGCTTGCCATCGACGCGCTGGAGGTTCCGGCGGACTACGCGCTCATCGACGGCAACCGCGACCATGGTGCATCGGCGAAGATCACCACGCCGCACGAGACTGTCATCGGCGGGGACGGCGTGAGCCTTTCCATCGCGGCGGCGAGCGTGCTGGCAAAGGTCAGCCGTGACCGCTACGTGGTCGAGGTGCTGGATCCTCAGTACCCCGAGTATCAGTTCGCCAAGCACAAGGGCTACGGCACAAAGCTCCACTACGAAATGCTTGATCGGTACGGGCCGAGCCCCGTACATCGCAAGACGTTCCTCAAAAAGTGGGAGGCGCGGCGATGAGCACCAAGCAGGACGGCGACTGGGGCGAGGCACTGGTCGCGGAATACCTCGAAGCGCGCGGCTGCCGCATCGTGGAAAGAGAGTGGCGCTGCCGCTTCGGCGAGATCGACCTCATCGCCGAGCAGGAGGGGACGCTCCTGTTTGTCGAGGTCAAGCTGCGCACCAATTTGCGCTACGGGATGCCGCGCGAATCCGTTACGGCGAAAAAACAGGAAAAGCTGCGCTCCGCCGCGCTGCTCTATTTGAGCATGCACGGCCTTGACGCGCCCGCCCGCTTCGATGTGGCGGAGGTCTACACCGACGCGCGCCATAGCGCGCGCTCCACGCGCATCGAATACATCGAGAACGCATTTTGACTTGAAAAAAGAAGGGAGGCAGGCGATGGCTCTGTATGCGATCGGCGATCTGCACTTATCGCTCGGCACGAACAAACCCATGGACGTGTTCGGCCCCAAGTGGGCGAACTATGTCGAGCGCATTCGGGAAAATTTCTCGAAGCTCAACGATGACGACGTCATCGTCATCGCGGGGGACATCTCGTGGGGGATGTCGCTTGAGCAGTCGCTGCCCGATTTTCAATTCATCGACGCGCTGCCGGGGAAAAAGCTCCTTTTGAAGGGCAACCACGACTACTGGTGGGGGACGGCTGCGAAGATGAAAAAATTCTTTGCCGAGCATGATATTATGACCCTCGACATTCTCTATAACAACGCTTTTTCCTACGGCGACCACGCCATCTGCGGTACGCGCGGGTGGTTTTACGAGGAGGACGCTGCGGGAACGCACACGGGCAAGATGCTCGCGCGCGAGGCGCTGCGGCTGGAGGCGTCGCTCAAGGCGGCGGAAGGAAAGCCCATCTACTGCTTTTTGCACTACCCGCCCATCTATCAGGGCTATCAGTGCCCCGAGATGCTTGAGCTTCTCGATAAGTACGAGGTCGAGCGCTGTTATTACGGGCATCTGCACGGCTATACGCACCGCCGCGCGTTCGAAGGAATGCGGGGAAAAACCGAATATGCGCTGATCGCGGCGGATTATGTCGCCTTTCAGCCGGTAAAAATTTGCAATTAGGACATAAAATGATGCAAAAAAGGGTAGATATTCCGAAGAAGCTATGGTATAATTCTACTTTGCAAAAGCATCATTGTCCTACTTATGATGTTAAACGGAGGAAAAAGAAATCATGACTGTCAAAAATGTTGAAAAGCTGGAAAAGAGCAGAGTCGCGGTGACCGTTGAGGTCGGCGCGGAGGAATTTGAAGCCGCTGTTGCCAAGGCTTACGCCAAGGCGCGCGGTAAGCTCAGCATTCCCGGCTTCCGCCCCGGCAAGGCCCCCCGCAAGATGATTGAGAAGCTCTACGGCGCGGGTGTTTTCTACAGCGATGCCGTTGACATCGCCCTGCCCGAGGCATATACGCAGGCCATCGGCCAGAGCGGCCTCGACGTTGTCGGCTATCCCGAGGTCGAGATCGTGGACGACAAGATCGACGAGAACGGCTTCACCTTCAAGGCGACCGTCGCCGTGTATCCCGAGGTCAAGCTCGGCGAGTACAAGGGCCTGACCGCGGAGAAGGAAGAGGTCAAGGTCAGCGCTGATGACGTTAAGGAGCGCCTGAACGAGATGGCCGAGCGCAACGCCCGTCTTGTCTCTGTTGACCGCAAGGCCAAGAAGGGCGACATCGCCGTCATCGACTTCGAAGGCTTCGACAATGGCGAGGCGTTCGAGGGCGGCAAGGGCGAGAACTACGAGCTCGAGCTCGGTTCCGGCAGCTTTGTCCCCGGCTTTGAGGATCAGGTCATCGGCATGAAGGCCGGTGAGGAGAAGGATCTCGACATCACCTTCCCCGAGGATTACCACAAGGATCTGGCCGGCAAGAAGGTCGTTTTCCACGTCAAGGCCAAGGAGATCAAGTGCAAGGAGCTGCCCAAGCTCGATGACGATTTTGCCAAGGACGTGTCCGAGTACGACACGCTCAAGGAGCTCAAGGACAGCATCAAGCGTGAGATCACCGAGCAGCGCGAGCAGGCCGCGAAGTTCACGGTCGAGAGCAGCCTCATGGAGAAGGTCGCCGAGGGCATCGAGTGCGACATTCCCGACGCGATGATCGAAGAGCAGTGCGCCCGCTTCCTCGAGGATTTCAAGCAGCGCCTGCAGGCACAGGGTATCCCCTACGATCAGTACTGCAAGATGACCAACATGAACGAGCAGAAGTTCATGGAGGACGGCAAGGAGCCCGCAATGCGCCAGGTACGCATGGATCTCGCTGTGAACGCCATCATCAAGGAAGAGAACCTTGATGCGACCGACGAGGAAGTGGAAAAGCAGTACACCGACCTCGCTGAGAAGTACAGCATGGACGTGAACGAGCTGAAGAAGTATCTCGACCCCATGAGCGTCCGCGCCCAGCTCATCCGCGACAAGGCCATCAGCGTCGTCGTGGACAGCGCGAAGATCGAAAAGAAGAAGGCTCCCAAGAAGGAAGCCGAGGGCGAAGCCGCTGAGGGCGAGGAAAAGCCCGCCAAGAAGACCGCTGCCAAGAAGACTGCCAAGAAGGAAGAAGAAAAGGCTGAATAATCGGCAAAAGCGGCCATAATAGATAGAAACGACGATCAACCACAAATGCCTGCCATTTGTGGTTGATTGTGTACATACCATTTTTTTGAACAGGGTATGAACAAGGAGGTTACCAAAATGAGTTTAGTCCCTTACGTCATTGAACAGACCAACCGCGGTGAGCGCTCTTACGACATTTTCTCCCGCCTGCTGGAAGATCGTATCATCTTCCTCGGCGAAGAGGTCAACGATGCGACCGCGAGCCTGATCGTCTCGCAGCTGTTATTTCTTGAGGCCAAAGACCCCGACAAGGACATTCAGCTCTATATCAACTCCCCCGGCGGCAGCGTGACGGCCGGTATGGCGATCTACGACACCATGCAGTATATCAAGTGCGATGTGTCCACCATCTGCGTGGGTCTTGCCGCCAGTATGGGCGCGTTCCTGCTCTCTTCCGGCGCTAAGGGCAAGCGCATTGCGCTGCCGAACGCGGAGATCATGATCCATCAGCCCTCTGCCGGTACGCAGGGTAAGGTGACCGACATGGAGAGCGACGTGGAGCACTTCCTGCGCATCAAGCAGCGCTTGAACAAGATCCTGGCCGAGAACACCGGCAAGACGCCCGAACAGGTCAAGCTCGACTCCGAGCGCGACCACTGGATGACGGCCGACGAAGCGCAGGCCTACGGCCTTGTGGACAAGGTTATTTACAAGAGATAAGGATTTTTGCATGATGAGTGAAGATAAGAAGAAGGAACTTCGCTGCTCGTTCTGCGGTAAGAGCGAGCGTGAAGTGCATCGCATGATCCAGGGCCCCGGCGTGCGCATCTGCGATGAGTGCGTGCAGCTGTGCATGGACGTGCTGGAAGACGGCTACGAGCCGCATGACGAGCTGGAGGCACCGGATTCCATTCCCACGCCGCGCGAGATCCACGAAGTGCTCGACCAGTATATCATCGGGCAGGAGGCGGCGAAAGTTGCGCTGTCCGTGTCCGTTTACAACCACTATAAGCGCATTTTCTTCGGTGGCGGCGACGAAGTTGAGCTGCAAAAGAGCAATATCCTGCTTCTTGGCCCCACCGGCAGCGGCAAGACGCTCTTTGCGCAGACGCTTGCCCGTATCCTGAAGGTGCCGTTTGCGATCGCAGACGCGACGACGCTCACCGAAGCGGGCTATGTCGGCGACGATGTGGAGAACATTCTGCTTCGCCTCTTGCAGGCGGCGGATTACGATGTGGAGCTTGCCGAGCGTGGCATCATCTATGTCGACGAGATCGACAAGATCGCCCGCAAGAGCGAGAATACCTCCATCACGCGCGACGTTTCCGGCGAGGGTGTGCAGCAGGCGCTGCTGAAGATTGTCGAGGGTACGGTCGCCAACGTCCCGCCGCAGGGCGGGCGCAAGCACCCGCACCAGGAATTTATCCAGATCGACACGCACAATATTCTCTTCATCTGCGGCGGTGCGTTTGAGGGCATTGAGAAGATCATCGAAAGCCGCCTCGACCGTAAGTCGATGGGCTTCGGTGCAGAACTCAAGAGCAAGAACGACGTGGACGAGAGCAAGATTTTGCGCGAGGTGCAGCCGCACGATATCCTCAAATTCGGCATCATTCCCGAACTGGTTGGCCGACTTCCGGTTATCACGGCGCTTGACGCGCTCACACGCGAGGATCTCGTCAAGATCCTGACGCAGCCGAAAAACGCGCTCGTCAAGCAGTATCAGAAGCTTTTCTCCTACGATGGCGCTGAGCTTACGTTTGAGCCCGGCGCGCTCGAGGCGATCGCTGACAAGGCCATTGCGCGAAAGATCGGTGCGCGCGGTCTGCGCGCGGTGATGGAGGGACTTTTGATGCGCGTGATGTACGACATTCCGTCTGACCGCACGATCGACCGCGTGACCATCACGCTGGGCTGCGTGGAGGGGACGGAAGAGCCGATAATTTCCCACCGCACGAACAAAGAAGGGGAGGCGCCTCAGCCGCCGCTGCAGGCAGATCCCGCTTCGTAAGGAGAAAGCATGGAACCTGTAACAAAAAATCTTCCGGTCATTGCCATGCGCGGGCTCAACGTGTTCCCGCGCATGAATACGAGCTTTGATCTTGAGCGCCCGATCTCGGTGCGCGCGCTCGAGCGCGCCATGGAAAACGGGGAGGAGATCTTCCTCGTCACGCAGAAGGAGATCGGCGTGGAGCAGCCGGAGGAAAAAGACCTGTATGAGATCGGTACGGTTGCGCGTGTGACGCAGATCCTGCGCGTGACCGACCATGTGCTGCGCGTGATGATGGAGGGCGCATGCCGCGCCCGGCTCAAAAGACTCTGGCAGCGCGAGCCGTTTTTGCAGGCGCAGGTGGAGCTCGTTGAAGAATCCGCAGCGCCGCGCAGCGGAAAGCGGACGGAGGCGATGCTGCGCCAGACCTATGCCAGCGTGACGGAATATGCCGAGCTTGCACAGAAGCTGCCGGACGACGTCTATGCCGCTATCCTCTCGACAAACGATCCCGGCTATCTTGCTGATTTTATTGCCCAGCAGCTCAACCTGCGCTATCAGGACAAGCAGGATATTCTGAGCGAGCTGCGTCCGCTGCCGAGATTGCAGCGCATGAACGAGATCCTGCGCCGCGAGATCGAAGTGACCGCCATGGAGCAGGACATCGAGAGCAAGGTCCGCTCCCGTGTCGGCAAGATCCAGAAGGATTTTGTCCTGCGCGAGCAGATCAAAGTCTTGCAGGACGAGATCGGCGAGGGCGGCGAGGACGAAGAACTCGACGAATACCGCGCAAAAATCGCTAAGGCGCACCTGAACGAGGAAACGGAAAAGAAACTCCTCAAGGACGTTGACCGCCTTGCAAGGCAGCCCTTCGGCAGCGCCGAAGCAAGCGTGCTGCGCAACTATCTCGATACCTGCATGGAAATGCCCTGGGGCGAGGAGACAAAGGAGCGCGCGAGCGTGGAAGCCGCGCGCAGGATCCTTGACCACGACCACTATGGACTGCAAAAGGTCAAAGAGCGTATCCTCGAATTTATTGCTGTGCGCCAGCTCAACCCCGAGGCAAAGGGGCAGATTTTATGTCTCGTCGGCCCTCCGGGCGTCGGCAAGACGTCGATCGCACTGTCCGTTGCCAAGGCGATGAACCGCAAGGTCGCGCGGCTGTCACTCGGCGGCGTGCGTGACGAGGCGGATATCCGCGGCCACCGCAAGACCTATATCGGCGCGATGCCCGGCCGCATCATCGAGGCTATTTCCCGCAGCGGCTCGATGAATCCGCTGCTCGTGCTCGATGAGGTAGACAAGCTCTCGAGCGACGGACGCGGCGACCCCGCGAGCGCACTGCTCGAGGTGCTTGACAGCGAGCAGAACTACGCCTTCCGCGACCACTATCTGGAGATTCCCGTCGATTTGAGCCGCGTGATGTTCATCATGACGGCCAACACGCTCGACACCATTCCCCGCCCGCTGCTCGACCGCATGGAGATCATTGAGATCCCGAGCTATACGGACGAGGAAAAGGTGCAGATCGCACAGCGCCACCTTCTGCCCAAGGAGCGTCAGGCACACGGACTGACGGCTTCGAGCCTGCGCGTGGAAGAAAGCGCCCTGCGCGCAGTCATCGCGCGCTACACGCGCGAAAGCGGCGTGCGGTCGCTGGAGCGCCAGCTTGGCAAGATCTGCCGAAAGGCCGCAATGCAGCTCACAACAAGTGATGTAAAGCGAGTTACCATTACAGAGAAGAACCTCGCAGATTTCCTCGGCACGCCGCGGAGCACGCAGGATAAGATCCCGGAAAAGGATCTTGTCGGCGTGGTAAACGGCCTTGCGTGGACGGAAGCGGGCGGTGAGATCCTACCGGTTGAGGTCGGTGTGATGGACGGCAGCGGCAAGCTGGAGCTGACGGGCAACCTTGGCGACGTGATGCAGGAGAGCTGCCGCGCGGCGCTCTCGTGTCTGCGCCAGCGGGCGCTGGAGCTCGGCATTGCAGCGGACTTCTATAAAACAAAGGACATTCACATTCACTTCCCCGAGGGCGCCATTCCCAAGGACGGCCCGAGCGCCGGCATCGCCATCGCAACGGCGGTGCTCTCGGCGCTGACGAACCGGCCGGTGCACCGCGAGATCGCCATGACCGGTGAGATCACGCTGCGCGGCCGCGTGCTTGCCATCGGGGGACTGCGCGAGAAGACGATGGGCGCGCTGCGCGCGGGCGTACATACCGTCCTCCTGCCGAAGGAGAACGAAAAGGATCTCGACGAGATCGACCCGCTGGTGCGCAAGAAGCTGCGCTTTGTGCCGGTGGAAACGGTGGACGCCGTCTTTGCTGAGGCGCTCGTTCTGCCGGAAAAATGCACCGCTGCCGCACATGAGACTTACCTGCCCGTGCAGGAGGCAGCGCCCGGTGCGCTGCGTGCGGGCGAAATGAGCTGAAAGGAAACGAAAACCATGGCGATCAATTTCAACAGGGTGGAATTTGTCCTCTCGGCGGCGTCGGAAAAGCAGTTTGTGCGCGACGGAATGCCACAGCTCGCGTTTGCAGGGCGGTCGAACGTCGGCAAATCCTCGGTCATCAACCGGATCGTGAACCGCAAGAACTTTGCCCGCGTGGGCGCGTCCCCGGGCAAGACCTCGCAGATCAACTACTTTAAGATCGACGGCAAGCTCTACCTCGTCGACTTGCCGGGCTATGGCTACGCCAAGGTCTCCAAGGCCGAACGCGACCGCTGGGGCAAGCTCATGGAGGACTACTTCCAGAGTGCGGGACTTATTCACCTCGGCGTGCAGATCGTTGACGCGCGGCACAAGCCGACGGCGGACGACGTGACAATGCACGACTACTTTGTGCAGACCGACTGCCCCGTCGTGATCGTGGCGAATAAGCTCGACAAGCTCAAAGCGCGCGAGATCGAGCCGAATCTCGCGAAGATCCGCGAGACGCTCTCTCTGCGCGACGATGAGATCATCGTCCCGTTCTCTGCGGAAAAGGGGACGGGCAAGGAGCAACTCATCAATGCGATCCTTGACCATCTGAATGGCTGAAAAGGAATAATACTTCACAGAAAAGCCTCTGTATGGAATGACCATACAGAGGCTTTTTATCGTATTTCCTGGGAAATCACTTGCGCAGTGTCAGGAGTGCGTTGCAGTGGGAGAAATACTCAAACGTCAGCGCGGGGAATTGTGAGTGGAGCTCGTCGTAGACGAAGTAAATTTCATCCTCGTCCCATTCACTGCCCGCCGCGTTTCGGCACGCTTCGAGCTCGTCACGGGTGCGGAAGGCGACGTCGCCGATGAAAATGCAGCCGTCCTGCTTCAAAAGCGGTAGGAGTGCGCGCAGAAAGTCAATTTTCTGCGCGTCCGTCAGATGGTGGAGCGAGTAGGTCGCGATGATGGCATCATACTGTCGCGGGCAGAGCTCGGGCACAAGCCCCTTGGAAAAGTCGCCCTGATAGAGCTTGGCTTCCGGCATTTTTGCCTGCGCCAGCTCGATCATGCGCGCGGAAAAATCCTGTCCATAGATTTGACAGCTCTGCTCATAGAGCCTTGAGGTCAAAACGCCCGTGCCGAAGCCGATATCCAGCACATCGCGCCCGCTCTGCGCGAGCACGCGCTGATAGAGCGCGTTCATCATGGCACGATAGCCCGCGAAGGGGTAGCGGTCGTTTTCGTCGGAGAGGCCGACGCTCTTGTCGTAGCCGTCGGCCCAGAGGTCGAAGCCGGTGTTGTTCAGCATGTCAGTCCTCCTTTTCGTTCGGCGGAGGAAGACCCAGCTCATAGAACGCCACGGCGCTTGCCGCGGCGACATTAAGCGAGTCGACGCCGTGATACATCGGAATTTTGACTGTGTAGTCGCAGCTTGCAATGGTGGTGCTTGCGAGGCCGTCACCCTCCGTGCCCATGACAATGGCAAGCCTTTCCTCCGCGGCGAGGCGGGGGTCATCAAGCCGCACGGAGTCGTCGCGCAGCGCCATGGCGACCGTGCGAAAGCCGAACGCGCGCAGGAGCTGTGTCCAATCGCCTTCCTCGGGGAGATATGTCCACGGAATGAGGAAGACATTGCCCATGCTCACGCGCGAAGCGCGGCGATAGAGCGGGTCGCTGCCTGCGCAGGTTAACAGCACGGCGTCCATGCCAAGTGCAGCGGCGGAGCGGAAGATCGCGCCGATGTTCGTCGGGTTCATTACGTTTTCGAGCACAGCGATGCGCCGTGCGCTGCGGCAGACTTCTTCGACTGACGGCAGCTTCGGTCGACGCATGGCGCAGAGCATTCCGCGCGTCAGATGGAAGCCGGTGAGCTGTGCAAGCACGGATTCTTCAGCGGTGTAAACCGGAACATCTTGACAGCAGCGCGCGAGGATCTCACGGCCCTTGCCCCCGATGTGCTGGCGCTCCATCAGAAAGGAAACCGGCTTACAGCCCGCATCGAGCGCGCGGCCGATGACGAGCGGACTTTCTGCGATGAAAAGCGCGTTTTCCGGATCGGCGCGGTTTAAGAGCTGATTTTCCGTCAGCCGCGCATAGAGATCGAGCGCGGGATCGGAAAAATTTTGAATTTCAATGATGGATGCCATAGTCGATTCCTTTCCTGCGCTTTTTGCATTTACTTATTCGGAGAAGGTCATACCCCCTTCTTCTTGCCGTCCACGGCGATGAAGAACAGCGAGCTCACCGCCAGCAGGTAGGGGTAGAACAGGTTTGGAATGATGTCGAAGGCGGAGATGTTGTAACCAAGCTCGTGCGCTGCGGAGATGGCAACGAGCATCTGCGCGCCGTAGGGAATGATGCCCTGGAAAATGCAGGAGAACGTGTCGAGCAGGGAGGCGGCCTTGCGCGGCGTGATGCCGTATTCCTCGCTCATTTCCTTGGCGATGGGGTTTGCCATGACGATGGCAACGGTGTTGTTCGCCGTGGCAATGTCCATCGCGCCGACAAGCAGCCCCATGCCGATCTGGCCGCCGCGCTTACCGCGGAACGCCCGGCGAATCCAGCCGAGCAGCGCCTCGAAGCCGCCGAATTCACGGATCAGCGCGCAGATGGCAGAGACCAGGATCGCGACCATCGACGTTTCGAACATACCGGCGGCGCCGCTGCCCATATTCTCAAGCAGCGCCTTGACCGCGAGGATACCGCTCTGGCCGGTCGCGCCGGTTGCCAGCGCGATGACCGAGCCGGAGACGATGCCGATGAGCAGCACGACAAAGACATTGATGCCGATGATGCCGCCGATGAGCACCAGCACATAGGGAATGATCTGAATGAGGTTATAGGGCGGGATCTCTGCGGGTGTGACGTCGGCGCGGAGCGTCAGCACGAGAATGAGCGCAAGAGAGGCGAGCGCAGCGGGAAGCGCGATGTGGAAATTCTCGCGGAATTTATCTTTCATCGCGCAGCCCTGGCCGTTGCAGGCGGCGATGGTGGTGTCGGAAATGAAGCTCAGGTTGTCGCCGAACATGGCGCCGCCCATGACGGACGCGATGCACAGCGGCAGGGAGTAACCGCTGGCTGCGGCGATGGGAATGGCAATGGGCGTGATGAGCGTGATGGTACCGACGCTCGTGCCCATTGCGGTGGAGACAAAGCAGCTGACGACGAAGAGTACTGCCACGGCGAACTTTGCAGGAATGAGAGAGAGCATGAAGTACGCAACGCTCTCCGCGCTCGAACGGCCCACCACGCCGACGAACATGCCGGCAGCGAGGAAGATGAGCAGCATCGTGACGATATTTTTGTCGCCGATGCCCTTGCCCATCAGCACGAGCTTTTCGTCAAAGGACAGGGTGCGGTTCTGGCAGCAGGCTACGAGCAGTGCGATGAGGAAGATGACAACGATGGGAATGGAATAAAAGCCCATCGGGATCTTGAGCACGTACTCAAAGACCAGACCGAGACCCAGATACAGAACCAGAAAAACGAAGATCGGCAGCAGCGCTGCGGGGTTGGATTTTTTTGCATGGCGGTATTCTCTCTTTCTCCGAAACATAAAAAAAGGCTCCTGCGAGGAGCGTTTGTGCGATGCGAATTATTATAAGGAGTCAAAATGGCCTTGTCAAGTAAGACTTGCCGGAAAACGCGGCGTTCTCCCGGTGGAAGAACGCCGCAGCGCGGATGGTATTTATGAGATGGACACGACGAAGCTCCAGACGGGCTCGGCAAGGTAGTAGCCGAGGACGGCCGAGGCAAGATTTGCCGCAACAGCATAGAGTGCGGCGCGGCCCTTGCTGTGGCCGGTGAGCAGGCCGCGGCCGGCGTAGAGATAGATCTCGATGAGCAGAATGGCTGCCTCCATTGGGAGAAGAAACAGGAAATAGTTCCAGAGGGCTGCGCCGTTTTGCAGGTTCAGAAAGCTGCTTGCAGCCGCCAGAACCCCCTGTGTGACGAGGTTGACAAGCAAAAATGCTTTCCAATTCTCTTTCCAGGAATACCGAAACAGAAGCAGCAGAATGCCCTCGATGAGGAGCGTCGGCACGAGCGTTGCAAGAAATTGCAGCAAATAGCCGGTGACGGTCGAGGGAACGGTGACAGTGGTGCTTTCTGCATCATCTGCCCAGTGAACGGTCACACTTGATTGCAGCACCTTGCGCTCAAGCGCTTCGGAGAGCCAGACCTTGCCGGACTGCGTGACAAGGATGATGCGGTAGGTGCTCGGTACGCCGTGATAGCCGAAAATGTGCAGATCGTTGCCGAAGGCATCCGTCCCTTCCGCGTACAGCTCGCCCCACATCGGCGCGCCGGTCGTGCCCTGCGCAACGCAGGCGTGCCAGCCTGCGGGAATATTCTCGCGCAGGAGCGCCAGGAGATCGGGGTCGAGCGTATCCTCTTTGCCGTCGTAGTTCCAGTCGATGCCGTCGATACTGTTTCCATCTTCCTCGCCCCAGTCGCCCTCGGCGAGCAGGTCGAGGTAGTAGAGTTCCTGTGGCGCGTTTTCGACGCGCACAGTGAGCTGGGGCTTCGGCCCTGAGTCAGCAAGGGCGAAGGTCGTGAGTGCAAGGGACGCGAGGAGCGCGCAAACAAACGCGCGAAGGGATGCTCTTTTCATCGAAAATCCTCCTTTTTCTGCGGAATACATCTCTCTTCCGCTTCTTTAGACGCGAAAGAGAGAAAAAAGTTCCCGCATTTCGATTTTAGCACGAAACGGAGAAAAGGACGGCTTTTGCGAGCCGTCCTTTTGGATCGGAATGGTCACTTCTTGTCAAAGTAATAGTCGCGGAAGTTGTGGTACTGCGCGCCGTAGTAGCGCAGCAGGCGGTAGAGGCGGGGGAGCGGAAGATCACCCTTGCAGAAGAGCACGTGCGTGCCCTTGAAGGCCTTGAGCTCTTCGGCAAGCTCGCTGTTTTTTACATAGCGGCGCAAAATGCCGGTCGGCACGTTCTGCCAGAGAGCGACGGTGTGGTTATAGATGCACTCCTCGCGCTTGCCGTAGACGATGTCATCGGTCAGAAGTTTCATCATATTGAGCCCTGCGGCGCGGCAGAAGTAGCTGCTGCGGCCGAGGCGCGGGTTGATCTCAAAGAGCACATAGCGCCCCGTGCGGCAGTCGTACTTCATGTCGATGTTCGAAAAGCCGACGTAGCCGAGCTTTTCAAGGAATTCCTGCATCTTGTCATACAGCGCCTGGTCGCCGCGGGAAATGATGGCGGCATAGTTGCCGACGGACTTGGGGTCGTAGTATTCAAGCACCGGCTGGCCGAGACACATCGCGCGCACATGGCCGTCCAGATCGGAATAGCTGTTGAGCACGCGCATGGCGTCGTCGCCGCCGGGAATAAACTCCTGCAAGATGAGCTTGCCGCGATAGTCCGAGCGGTTCATATTGCGAACCATTTCGAGGTATTGCTCCTTCGTGTCGAAGAAGAATACCTTCTTCTGGCCTTCAAAGTGGCAGCGGAGATAGTCGAGCGCGTTGGAATTTTCGGGCTTGACGACGATGGGAAAGTCAAACGGCAGCCGCTCGGCGACGCTCTCGCGCTCCTCGGGAGAGGCGACGACGGTCTTGGGATAGTCCATGCCGTACTGCTCGCAGAGGGCGTAGAACTTGTCCTTCGTGTCGAAGGTCTCAAGAAGCTCCTCGGAGATGAAGCGGTTCGCGATCAAGCCCTCAAAGTGGTCGTAGTGGCGGCAGAGAAGGCTCGTATAATAGTCTGAGCAGGGGATAACGAGCAGCTTTTCATAGTCCTGCGCGCACTGCTTCAAAACCTCGAGCAGCGCGTTGGGGAAAACTTCCTCGCGCTCAAAATCCGGAATGATGCGGCAGAGAAACAGGTGCGAGTGGCGCGTGGGCACAAGCTGCTGCGTGCACAGCAGCAGCGGTGTGACGCCGTAGGCCTCGCGGAAGAGGCGCGCCGTGCCGTAGGCGTTTTCATCGCTGCCGAGGATGATGGGAAGGAAATCCTTTTTCATCTGTTTGCCGCTGCTCCGGGGCGCTGTGGGGTGCGCAGCGTCGTACTCAGCAAGATATTTTTGCGTCAGCTCCACATCGGAGGGGTAGGGAACGTAGGCGCTGCCGCGCTTCATCGTCGTCTCCTCGCCCTTGCCGGTCAGGAGGATGACGCGCGCGTCCTTGCCGTCCAAAATCGCGCGGCGGATGCACTCGCTGCGGTCTTCCAGTACAAGGTGCGGGCAGGCCACGTGCTTTTCAATGTCGGCGGCGATCTGCGCGAACGGCTCCTCACCGGAGTCCTCCTCGGTGATAAAGACGAAGTCGCAGTTCTCTCCGCTCAGTTCGCCTAAGTCTTTCCTGCGCTGGAGTGCGTGGGAGCCGGGGCAGCCGAAGACGGAGATCATCTGGCGGCCGGGGTATTCGATCTTCGTTGAACGGTAGAGCGCGTCAAAGCTCATGCGGTTGTGCGCATAGTCGACGATGACGGCGACCTTTTTGTCGCGGCTCTCGTAGATCTGCATGCGGCCTGCGGCGCGTGCCTTGCGAAGGCCGGAGCGCACATATTCCTCCGGCACATCAAACGCCATGCAGATCGCCATGGCGGCAAGGGCATTGGAGATGTTGAAAAGGCCGGGCATCGTGATGGAAAATTCACCGTTGTACTTGAGCGAGGAGACTGTAAAGTAGAGCCCGTCGCTGCGCTTTTCCACATGCCGGCAGGAGACGGTGTCGCTCTCATGCGAGCCGAACGTGATGAGGTTGCAGCGATCCTTGGCGTACTCGATGACGCGGTCTGCGTACTTGGCGTCGGTATTGACGCAGCCGAAGCGGCAGGAGTCGAAAATTTTAAGCTTGGCGGTGAAATAATCTTCAAAGTCGGGGTGCTCGATGGGGCTGATGTGGTCGCTGCCGATGTTCAAAAATGCGCCGACGTCGAACGTGATGCCGCGCACGCGGCCGTATTTGAGCGCCTGGGACGAGGCCTCCATCACAAGATGCGAAATGCCGCTTTCATAGGCGTTTTCAAAGTGCTGGTAGAGCTCAAGCACCTCGGGCGTGGTGATGTGGGACTCCTCGGTGCTCTTGCCGTCGTAGTTGTCGATAGAGGAGAGAATGGCGCACTCGGGCATCGACTGCGCGCGCAGCCAGTCATTTAAGATGTAGCGCACGTAGTAGGCTGTGGTGCTCTTGCCCTTTGTGCCAGTGATGCCGACGCTTGTGAGCTTGTCCGTCACATGGTTATAAAAGAGCTGACCGAGCACGACGAGGGAATAGCGAATGTCGTTGACAAGAAGACAGGGCGCGTCCAAATTGTGCTTTTTCTCGGCGACGTAGGCGATCGCGCCGCGCGAGAGTGCGTCGCACAGGTACTCTTCCTTGAAGTGTGCGCCCTTGCAGATGAAAAGCGCGTCCTCGCTCAGTGCGCGCGTATCGTAGGTGAGGCAGTGGATCTCACGCGCGGCGAGCTCGTCGCTCGCGGTGCTTTCGACCAGAATGCCCGCGTCGCGCAGCGCATCGACATATTCTCTCAGTGTGTGAACGGTATTCATAAATAGCTCCTTTGGGTCTTGCTTTTTCGGCAGGACGGGATAAAATATAGGCGATATCGCGTCAGATCGACACGATATTGGCAAGCAAACTCATTTCCGAAGGGGGAAACGACATGACTTATCAGCAAGTGCTGGAAAACGCAAGGACCTGCATCGGCCCTTACTGCAAGGCGTGCAATGACTGCAACGGCAAGGTCTGCCGCAACACGATGCCCGGCCCCGGCGCCAAGGGCGAGGGCACGGGCTTTATCCGCAACGCAGAAAAGTGGCGTGAGATCTGTGTCAACATGGACACCATCTGCGAAAATTCACAGGTGGACACCTCATTCACGCTCTTTGGCCGGACGTTTGAGATTCCGGCGTTCGCCGCGCCGGTGGGCGCGATGCGTCTTCACTACGGGGACAAGTACGACGATCTTACTTATAATAATATCCTTGTGCGCGCGTGCGCAAACGCGGGCATTCTCGCTTTTACCGGCGACGGCACCGACCCGAAGGTGGTCGAGGGCGCGTCTGAGGCGCTCAAGGCGAACGGCGGCTGCGGCGTGCCGACCATCAAGCCGTGGGATATGGATACAATTCGCGAAAAGTTCGCGCTCGTGCAGGAAGCCGAGCCCTTCGCCATCGCGATGGACATCGACGCGGCGGGCCTACCGTTTTTGCAGGGCTTGACGCCGCCAGCGGGCAGCAAGAGCGTGGAGGAGTTAAAGCAGATCGACTCCTGGGCGCAGCGCCCGTTCATTCTGAAGGGCATTATGACCGCCCGCGGCGCGGAAAAGGCGCTGGAGGCGGGTGCGAGCGGCATTGTCGTGTCGAACCACGGCGGCCGTGTGCTCGACCACTGTCCCGCCACGGCGGAGGTGCTGCCGGAGATCGTTGATGCGGTCGGCGGCAAGATGACGATTTTGGTCGACGGTGGAATTCGCAGCGGCATGGACATCTTCAAGGCGCTCGCGCTCGGCGCGGACGCGGTGCTCATTGGCCGTCCCTTCGTTACTGCCGTGTACGGCGGCGAAGAAGAAGGCGTGCAGCTCTATGTGCAGAAATTGAAAGCCGAGCTTGCTGATACGATGCGTATGTGCGGCGCGCATTCGCTCGCGGAGATCAAGCGCTCCATGCTGTTCGGCTTCTGATGGGCATATATCACATAGTATAGCACTGCAAGAAAAGGCTGACAAGGGAAAATCAGAAGAAGGGGACGGCGAAATTGAGCCGTTCCTTTCTTTTGCTGTATATAATATTATTGAAAGCAGGAACAAAATTGCCGCGCTGAACGTCTGAGAAAATATAGAGCCCCTTCTAAACCGTTTGATTTGGAGGAAAGTGCAATGAAAAAGGCAACGAGCCGTATCTGGCTCATCACACTGACAGCGCTGGCGCTGCTTTCTCTCGGCGGCTGCGCGCAGGAAAAAGAGGAGAATACCGAAGAAAACGACCCGCAGGCGCGGGAGGCGATCCTGCAATGCTGCGAGTTGATCTTTGGCAGCGCAGAGGAAACGGGAAATTATCACATCCGCGTGACGGACGAGCGGGACGGCGGGCGCGTGGATGAATACGACTGCCCGCGCGGTGCGGACGAGCAGGGCTATGGCAATTCGCCGGTATATGCGCTGAGTGAACCGTCGATGTACGGCGACGAGCCGTGGTATGCGGCGGCGGAGCAGGACTGGGACGATTGCCGCAACGGGGTCGTTGCGGAGATTTCTTATGGGAAAGATGCGATCGCGTTCATTCCGCCTTGGGGAGCGATAAAAACAGATGCGGAGTACGAGCATCCGGGCGGCAACGTGCTGCGGCTGACGCAAAACGGCGAGACTACCTATTATAAAAGCAATACGGCGCACGCGGCGCAGCTCCTCTTCGGCTATGCACAGGAAGCGGTGATGGAAAAGCTGTACGACCTGCACGTTCCCGGAACGGAGACAGACTACGAGAATATCGCAAACGAGTTCTGCGCGCAGTTCGCCGCCGGTCTGAACGCCGCGCCGCGCTGGTTCAGCGGGAAACCGGATGACGCGGTGGCAGCGGTGAGGGAGCGCGTGTTCGACGCGTATTACGGAACGGACTACCCAAACTTCTGCTTTGGCTTTGGTGTGATGATGCGCTTTGATGACCCGGAGTCCTCGCAGCGCTATCAATGGGAGGCCGGCAGCGGCATGAGCGAGCCAACGGGCGAAGGCGAGTACGGCGATTATTATGGCTGGGGGATGGCTGCGGACGCATGCAGAGATGAAGCGGGAAACTGGTACGTTGCTGGTACATGGACTGGCGGAGGAGGCGTCCGCCTGCCGTATATCGGGTACGGCTGGGATTCCGGACAGCAGAATGCGACGGCATCACAGCTTGTGGAGTGCTGGCTTCTGTCGGCGGGCGAGTCGCACGAGTGGCGGCTCCCCAATATGCTCTACGCCCGCCCGGGCGCGGAGCTGCGCGAGGCGTTCGCCGCGCTCACGCCCGAACAGGCGGCGGAACTGGAGGAAGGTCTGCGCGCCGTATGGGACGATCCGCTGTATGCAGAGAGTTTTCCGGGCGGCTTTGATGCAAAGTACAATGCAGACTGAAAAGCATTGATGCAGAAACAGACACCGGTGCTGTGGGAAAGCAACAGGAGAGGGCGGGAAAGCGGCCTCTCCTGTTGTTCGTTTCTTGCTGCCTCAAAAGGAATTTGAAGAAAAAACGAAAAGTTTGGAAAAAACTGTTGACAAAAAGGGATGTACGTGCTAAGATAACACCTGTTCCGCGGTTGGAGCGTGCACCTTGTAAATTAAACAACGA
>PPYE01739733.1_pt1 | contig 100342 bp, 102 predicted proteins | sample 1559881 | NCBI WGS metagenome assembly PPYE01 (sample SAMN08240022, study PRJNA423297) | Human gut metagenome, whole genome shotgun sequencing project.
TGGGGTCAGCGCCGGTTTTTGACCAGTTCCCGGCGAGGGGTAAAACTCCGTCGGCCTTAGCGTCCCAGAGCTTTCCGGGATTTTGGAGAAGTGCGGCTCGAACTCCGGCCTCACGCTCCCAAAGCAAGCGCGCTACCAACTGCGCTACACCCGGTTATGAAGTTTTCCAATTGTGGTCAAACATGTGGTCAACGCCGATTTTTGACCAGTTACCGGCGAGGGTGAAAGTGCTGTCAGCCCAAGTGTCCCAAGGCTTTTCGGGTTTTTCGAGGGCTGTGGCTCGAACCCGAGCCTCACGCTCCCAAACAGGCACACTGTCGAGTCTCGCTCTCCAGCTTCTCTTTACAGGGAAATGGTAGGAGTCAAAGCCATTGACTCCTACCATTTTACCGTTTTTTCTTCTGATGTCAAGAAATTTTCTGTTCTGCAGCAGCTGCATCGCTCCAGCACAGCTTGATTCCAGCGATCGCCACTGCGAACACGAACCAGAAAATGCACATGACCCGGGGATAGTTCCAAAGATAATCCGCCAGGCCGCAGACCAGCGCTCCGCACATAGCCGCGCAGGCCGCACAGGTGATCGTCCGCGCTGCCGAATCCGCACAGTGCCGCGCCGCATAGGCTGCACGCTTGATATTCCACAGCATGGAACTGAAAAATCCGACGATTCCCAGCAGGCCGGCCTCGATCCACACCTCCAGGAAGAAATTATGGGCGTGGACAAACGGTGCCGATCCATGGTAGAGATTCATGTCGCTGATATACGACTGCACGGCAGCCGTGCCCAATCCGGCACCGGAGACCGGCGACGTACGGATCACTTCCAGCGCCGCCTTATACAGCGGCAGACGGCTGGCCGTGGAAGTATCCTTCGGGTTGGTAATGGTCAGGATCCGGTTCCAGATGGTATCCGGCAGCAGGGGGATGCACACGATACACAGTGCTGCAAACGCCGGGATCAGCTTCGGCTTCCACAAAAACACCATGACCACCGTGGCGCAGGCCATACCGACCCAACTGGCCCGGGAATAGGTCATGCCCAGTGCAGCTGCGCCCACACCGAATGCAGCAAAAGCCGCCAGCTTGGAGATATTCCGCTTGGAACACAGCGCCAGGGCCAGCACCAGCGGCAGCAGCAGGATCAGCACTTCCGCAAAAGTGTTGGGGTTATCAAAAATGGAATAGACCCGGCCGGGCATTCCCTCGTTGAGCTTCAGATCCACATAGGAGGCGTTGACCTCCACGCCCTGGATACGCTGGTACACGCCATACAGCGACGTTGCCATCACACAGAACCCCGCGCCGGCCACCAGCCGCTTGAGATCTTCGCTGGAGCGGACCGCGCTGACCGTCACCAGCACGCACAGAGCCGCGGAGATATGGTAAATCAAAAAGCGCATGGACGAGGACGGCTCATAGGAAAACAGCACTGCCAGGAACATGGCGCCCAGCAGCACCAGCGGGTAAAACCCGATCCGCTTCAGGTCCAGCCGCATATCCGCGCCGTGCCGCATGGCGCCCGCATGGAACAGCACAAGCAGCAGGGAAAACGCCATCAGCGTATATGCATTGTTCCACCGCTCGTAGGGAATGATCCAAAGGGCCATGATCAGCCAGGACTGGGCAATGGCAGTTTCTTCTCCGATCTGAAATGCAAGACGTGCAAAGAAGCTGTCTTCAAATGTAGCCTGAAAAGCCGTATACAGCTTATGCAGCAACCAGCCGGGGAAATTCACCACCGCCATGAGTACGCGGCAAAGCAGGCTCTCCGGCCAGGCGCGGGCCACCACGCCTTCCCTGCAAAGCACCCGCAAAACCGCACTGGTGTCGATCTGACGATTGCACCAATCTCCGATGTCGTCCAGGATCCGGCACAGGCGGCTTTCCTTATAGCTGGCCGCCAGAGCCAGGCACAGCCGCCAGAGCAGGCTCTCTTGTATCACTAACATGCATGGTCTCCTTCACAGTCTGTTTTTGATCCGGTAGAGCAGCGTCAGCAGGAAAAAATGCCGTCCCCGGATCAGGTCCGCCACCATCTGCTTATTGCGCCCCAAACCGGTGGGCTTCACCGTCTCGATGGCACGGGCCATTTCAGGGCGGGCACACAGCGCTTCTACTGCGGCGCGCCGTTCACGGACGCTTCTGGGGTTCCCCACCGCAAATTCATTGCCCACCGCGATCAGCAGCCCCGCCCAATCGGACATCTCCCGCCACTGAGGCCGGGCTTCCTCCAGGCCGTAGCGCGCTGTGAGCGCCTCTTTGCGCTCCATGAACCGGCCGAACACCTGCATCAGATCCCGCATGTATTTATGGGTGGCGGAATTGGGATTGAGCAGATATTCATATAGGGGCTGCTCCGTGACGGCCAGCTTCTCCGCATTGCAGAAATACTCCATCAAAAACAGCTCGTCCTCCAGGTACGCGCCCTCAAAGGTGATCTTTACCTGACGAATGATCTGCGCGGAGAACAAATAGCGCCAGATATAACCGTTGAACACCGGCTGTGTCAGCCGGTCTCCCAAAAGCGGATATACGATCCGCTTCCGGATCCCCTGCCGGTCATAGATCCCCTGCGGCAGCAGCAGCTCCGGGGTGCGCTCTCCGGCGGGTGTCAGGTTCCAGTGGGCACAGCCCGCCGTATCCGCTCCGGTGGAATCCAGCAGCTGCCACATAACTGCCAGCGCCTCCGGCGCGAACCGGTCGTCCGCATCCAAAAAAGCGATGTACTTCCCTGCCGCCTCCTGCAGTCCCAGGTTCCGGGCGCTGCTGACGCCGCCGTTTGGCTTATGGAACACCCGGATGCGCGGGTCCTCTGCCAGACGATCACACAGGGCGGGGGTCGCATCCGTGGAGCCGTCGTCGATCAGCAGCAGTTCCCAATCCGCAAACGTCTGCTGCCGCACGCTCTCCACGCACTGCTCCACAAAACGCTCCGCCTGGTACAGGGGAACGATCACCGAAATGCCGGGCAAGTGCCTTCACTCCTCTCAATTGCGGCCTTTCCGCGTAGCTTTGACAATGTTTTATTGTACCCGATTCCGCTCCGCAGGTCAAGGCGGCTTTTCTCCCCTCTTGTCCCTGCATGTGTCGTATGGTATGCTGTCTTCAGTTCAAATCCACAAAGGAGGGCATCTTATGCCGCAATCTTCCCAGGATATTCTCTTCATGGAGGAGGCTTTGCGCCTGTCCAAAGCCGCCGCACAGCACGGCAACGAACCCTTCGGCGCCATACTGGTCAAAGACGGTGCCATCGTTTACAGCAACGAAAACCAGGTGCACAGCGCCAGCGACCCCACCTTCCACGCAGAGGCCGGCCTGCTGCGGCGCTTCTGCGCCGAGACCGGTATTACGGATCTGCGGGAATACACCCTCTACTCCAGCTGCGAGCCCTGCTTCATGTGCAGCGGCGCTATGGTGTGGACTCGTCTGGGCCGGCTGGTATACGGCGCCAGCAACCGGGATCTGTGCTCCATTTTCGGTGAAGAGGGCTCGGACTGTTCCCATCTGGTCTTCTCCCACTCCGACCATCAGCCTGAGGTGACCGCAGGCGTGCTGCGGCAGGAGTGCCTGGAAGTCCTGCGGGCCTACTTCCGCCCGTGAGAAAAGCGGCCCGAAGGCCGCTCCCCTAAAACTCCGCCGCGTCACATCCGCGCCCTGCCCGCTCCAAAAGCGCGCTGTAATCCGTGCCTGTCCCGCCGCCGCACAGCAGCGCCCCGCGCTGTTCGTCGCTCAGGTGCTCGAAAAACTCACCGGCGGACAGGTCTGCCTCCAGCAGACGCACCAGCGCACCGGGAAGCTCGTTCCATCCGTACATGCCTGCTCACCTCCCGGCATAGGGTGCCCGGCGCGCCGCGTTCCATGCGAAATATGGTGAAAAAAAGAAGCAGCAAATGCTGCTTCTTTTTTTGCATGTCAGCCTTCCGCCACGGCAGCCTTCAGCTGCTCCACACGGTCGGTCTTTTCCCACTTGACGCCCAGGTCCTCCCGGCCCATGTGACCATAGGCCGCCAGGGGACGGTAGATGGGCTTGCGCAGGTCCAGATCCCGGATGATGGCGGTGGGACGCAGGTCAAACACCTTGCGCACGGCCCCTTCCAGCTTGTCGTCGCCCACAGTGCCGGTGCCGAAGGTATCCACCAGGATGCTCACAGGATGGGCCACGCCGATGGCGTAGGCCAGCTCCACCTGGCAGCGGCGGGCAAGTCCGGCCGCCACGATGTTCTTGGCCACATACCGGGCAGCGTAGGCCGCGGAGCGGTCCACCTTGGTGGGGTCCTTGCCGGAGAAGCAGCCGCCGCCGTGGGGGGCGCTGCCGCCGTAAGTATCCACGATGATCTTGCGGCCGGTGAGGCCGGCGTCCGCTGCGGGACCGCCCTTGACGAAGCGGCCGGTGGGGTTGATGTAATACTTGGTGTTCTCGTCCAGGAGGCTTGCGGGGATGACCACCTTGGCCACCTGGTCGATCATATCCTGACGGATCTGCTCCAGCGTCACATCGGGGTTGTGCTGGGTGGAGATGACCACCGTATCCACCCGGACGGGGCGGTTGTTCTCATCGTACTCCACGGTGACCTGGCTCTTGCCGTCGGGCCGCATGTAGTTCAAAAGGCCGCTCTTGCGCACCTCAGCCATGCGCTTGCACAGCTTCTGGGCAAGAGACAGGGGCAGGGGCATCAGTTCCGGCGTCTCGTCGCAGGCGTAGCCGAACATCATGCCCTGGTCGCCGGCACCGTGGCCCAGCTCCGCATCGGCGCTCTCCTTGCTCTCCAGAGACTTGTCCACACCCAGAGCGATGTCCGCAGACTGCTCGTCGATGGAGGTGATGACGCCGCAGGTATCACAGTCGAAGCCGTACTTGCCGCGGTCATAGCCGATGTCCCGCACCACTTCCCGGGCGATCTTGGCGATGTCCACATAACAGGTGGTGGTGATCTCGCCCATCACATGGATGAGGCCCGTGCAGGCCGTGGTCTCGCAGGCTACGCGGCCCTGAGGGTCCTGGGCCAGGATGGCGTCCAGCACGGCGTCGGAGATCTGGTCGCAGATCTTGTCGGGATGTCCTTCCGTCACGGACTCGGACGTAAACAGATAGTGTCTTGCCATTGTCTTTGCTTCCTTTCTTCCCTTTCAAGAGGCGAAAAAAATGCGCGTTTCGACGACGAAACGCGCATGAAAGTTCTTTTGCTCGCTCCTCATCTTTCGGTATCCGTCGGATTTGGCACCTTACAATGCAGGTTGCCGTGGTTTCATCGGGCCGTTCCCTCCGCCACTCTTGATAAGGGATATCAAATTTTCGTATTCATGTTATCATGTTTTTTTACTTTGTCAAGTCTTTTGTCCGCTTTTGCAGAAAATTGTCTCAAATTTCCATCGTTCAAAAATTATACATGACTTTTTTCTCCGCAGCGGGTATAATGCCAGTATCTATTGAAACTTGGAGGGTTTACTTTGAAAAAACTCAATGACGCCGTGGATCGCTTTGCGTTCAGCCATCCCAATTTCGGCGTCCCCAACCTGATGCGCTATATCGTGGCAGGCACCGCCGCCGTCTATTTGCTGCTGCGGATGACCAACTTTTCTCTCCTGTACCTTCTGGGCTTCAACTGGGGCGAGGTACTGCACCTGCAGGTGTGGCGGCTGGTGAGCTTTGTCTTCGTGCCCGATACTTTCTACCCGCTCAACCTCATTCTCTCGCTGTACTTTACCTATTTCATCGGAAATCTCCTGGAACGGGAGTGGGGCACGCCCAAGTTCAACCTCTACTACTTCTCCGGCGTGGTGCTGACCATCTTTACCGGCATCATCAGCTACTATGCCTTTGGTTCTCACAACTCCACCATTTACAGCACCTATTACGTCGGTATGTCCATGTTTCTGGCCTTTGCCGCCCTCTATCCGGACGCTCATGTGCTGCTGTTCTTCGTTGTTCCCATCAAGGTCAAGTGGCTGGCCCTGGCGGACGTGGCCCTCTTCGCCGTGGACATCATTGCCGCTTTGCTGCGCAGGGACTTTGTCAGCGCCCTGCTGCCACTCATCGCCCTTTTGAACTTCCTGTTGTTCTTCTGGAGCGATATGACCGAGGCTTTTGGCCGCCGGCGCCAAATGAGCCGGCACCGCAACTCCCACCAGACCATCCAGTTCAAATCCGCCGTCAAGCAGCAGCAGAAAAAGGCCGCCCAGCAGGGCTACCGGCACAAGTGCTGCGTCTGCGGGCGGACGGACACGGACTTTCCGGATCTGGAGTTCCGCTACTGCTCCAAGTGCGCGGGATACCACTGCTTCTGTCAGGACCACATTTACAATCACGTCCATTTTACGGAGTGAACGACCGGCCGCCAAAAGGCGGCCGGTTTTTTTGTGGTTTTGCCTGATTTTTTTATTTTCTTTTTATAGCGCAGCGCCGGTGGATTTGCTATAATGGGTTGTCAAAATAGTTTAAATTTAAAATAAGGGCTCCCGTCCACGCCTGTGAGGCAAGCGGACGCCCTGCCCGGAACACACGGAGGGATCCTATGCACGCAAAACGAACCCTGCTGTCACTGACGCTGGTTCTGGCACTGCTGTCCGGCAGTCTGCCTGCCGCGCAGGCCGCAAGCGATCTGACCGAGGAGGCTGCCGCGGCCGCCGGAGGCAGCGGTGAACTGACCGCTCACAAAGACCTCTATCACCAGGACGCGGAGGGCACCGTCTCCTTTGAAAACCTGGAGCAGCGGGTGCGTGAAAACGCCACCACCGTCAAAATGCTGGACGAGACCATCGCCTCCATCGACGCTACGGACTTCGATGAGATGTACGACGACCTGCGGGATGGGCTCAACGGCATTGCCGCCATTCAGCAAAGACTCATTCTGGCCGGTCAGAAAAGCTCTTATACATATGATAAGCTGACCGACCAGTACGCCTCCATGGAGCAGACCTTTGACGATCTCAAGGATGGAAAGCTGCAAAAAGACGCGGAGGCTGCAAAACGCCAGTTGGAGGACGCCAAAAACCAAACCGTCCTGGGCGCCGAGACCCTGTACATTGCCATTTTGGAAATGCAGAATACCCGCCAGGGGCTTCAGCGGCAGTTGGATGCTATGGACCGCAGCGTGGAGGAAATGGAGCTTCGCTACCAGCTGGGGCAGATCTCCGCCCTGACGCTCCAGCAGGTCAAGGACGGCCGTACCCAGCTGCAAAGCGGCCTTGCCACCCTGGAGATGAACCTTGGCAACTACACCCGCCAGCTGGAGGTGATGCTGGGTCTTCCCCAGACCGGAACCCTGACGCTGGAGGAGGTGCCCCGGGTGAGCCCGTCCCAGGTGGAAAGGCTGTCTTTGGAGGACGGTCTGGCCGCCGCCAAGGAAAAAAGCTATACCCTTTACGCCGCCCAGCGGGATCTGGACGACGCCAAGGAGGCCTATGACGACGCCCGGGACCGGTATCACGCCAACGACTATGAAATGAAATCGGCCGAGCACACCTACACCGCCGCTCAGTACACCTATCAATCCAGCGTGGAGAGCTTTGAACTGAGCTTCCGCACGGCCTATGCCGCTGTGGCCGACTATCAGCAGGTCCTGGAGGCATCGGAATCCGCCCTCTCCTATCAGCAAGCCAGCTATGCCGCCTCGGAGCTGAAATACCAGCAGGGCACCATCTCCAAAAACACCCTCCTGACCGCACAGGATGACCTGCGCGCCGCCGAGGACGCCGTGACCACCGCCCGGCACAATCTGTTTTCCGCCTACAATTCCTATCTCTGGGCCGTTGAATACGGTATTTTGAACTAACGGAGGCCATTCCATGAAGCTGAAACATATTTCCGCCCTGACACTTTCCGCTCTGCTGCTGCTCAGCGCCGCCGGCTGCGGCGAACAAGAGCAGGAGGAAGCTGCCCCCGCCGGTGTGGCCGTGCAGGTGGAAGCGGTATCCCGGGGCCCCATCTTCAATGAGAATACCGTCTCCGGCCAGCTGGCGGCAGAAAACCAGTCTGTCATCACCATGTCCACGCCCGTCAAGTGCACCGCCGTCTACTATTCCGCCGGCGACACGGTCTCCGCTGGAGACATCCTGTGCACCCTGGATATGGAGAGCACTCTGGCCTCCTACAATGCCGCCAGCATCAGCTACTCCTCCGCCGTGCAAAGCTACGCTGACCAGTCCCAGGTCTTCGCCGAACAGATCAGTCTGTACGAAAAAAATCTGGCGGATCTGAAGGCTCTGTATGAGATCGGCGCCGCCTCCCAAGCGGAGATCGACCAGGCGCAGCTGCAGCTGCAGTCCGCTATCGCCACCCGCAACTCCACCCTGGCCCAGCTGGAATCCGGTATGGAAAACGCCCGCTCCGGCCTGGAGCAGCTGGACACCGCGCTGGAAAACGTGGACAGCGCCGGCAATGTCATCGCCCCCATCAGCGGCGTGCTGGCCAGCCTGAGCGCTGTGGAAAACAGCTTCGTCTCCACCGCTGCGCCTCTGGCGGTCATCGACGACGCCTCCCAGATGAAGATCACCGTGTCCGTTTCCGAGGCGCTGGTGCCCCAGCTCTCTATCGGCGATGAGGCGGATGTGAACGTCTCCGCCGCCGGCGCTTCTTTTTCGGCTGTGATCCGCTCCGTGGATCAGACCGCCAACCCCCAGACCAAGCTCTATGCCGTCACCCTGGATGTGCCTTCGGAGGCCACCGGGCTGCTGTCCGGCATGTTTGCCGATGTGACCTTCCGCACCGGCGGCAGCGAGGATGCCGTGGTGATCCCCACGGAGGCCATCCTCACCAGCGGGGATGCCCAGTATGTCTACATCGTGGAAAATGACACGGCAAAGCAGGTGGCCGTCAGGACAGGCATCATCGGCTCCGGCGTCACGGAGATCACCGACGGCCTTTCCGGCGGCGAAACGCTGGTCACCGTGGGCCAGTCCTACCTCCATGACGGCGACGCCGTCCGGATCGTGACGGGGGAGGCGTAAGCGCCGATGGATACCGCAAAATTCTGTATCCGGCACCGGGTCGCCACGCTGCTGGCCGTCATTTTGATCACCGTTTTCGGCATTCTCTTCAGCACCCAGCTGCAAATGGCCCTCATGCCGGACATCGAGGCCCCCATGGCCATCGTCATGTGCTACTACAACGGCGCCAACCCCAGCGACATGGAGGAGCTGGTCACCCGTCCTCTGGAGTCCGCCATACTGTCCGTATCCGGTGTGGACAGCGTATCCTCCACCTCTTCCGACGGGGTGTCCCAATTGCAGGTCACCTATGTGGACGGTACTAACCTGGACATTGCCGCCACCAAGCTGCGGGAGCAGTTCAACCGTTTGTCCCTGCCGGACGGGGCCATGGACCCGGTCATCGTGAATCTGAACATCAGCGAGCTGATGCCCACCGCCATCATCGCCCTCAAGGGCGATGACCTTGCCCAGCTCCAGGCCCTGGCGGAGGACACGGTGGCCCCCGCCCTGGAGCGCATCGACGGCGTGGCCCAGGTCACCATCTCCGGCGGCGTCACCCAGCAGGTGGAGGTGCGGCTGGACGCTGCCCGGGCCGCGGGCCTGGGGCTTAGCAACAGCTACGTCTCCCAGTTCCTGGCGGGCCAGAACCTGATCTACCCCGCCGGCAGCGTGGAAAACGGCTCCAAGACCCTCACCGTCAGCACCGATGCCAAGTTCCAGAGCGTGGATGACGTGGCCAACACCCTCATCACCCTGCCTACCGGCGGCACGGTGCGGCTGAAGGAGGTGGCCGACGTCTCCCTGGTCTCCCAGGAGAGCGACTCCACCGCCAAGGTGGACGGCACCGCCTGCGTCATGCTCCAGGTCTCCAAGCAGTCCGGCGCCAATGAAGTAGCCGCTGCCGAGGCCGTGCTGGAACGGCTGGAATCCCTCAGTGCGGAAAACCCCGCCGTGCAGTACACGGTGCCCTACATCGCCAGCGACTACATCAACCTCTCCGTGGACGCCGCCTTCCAGAACATCTTCCAGGGCCTGCTGCTGGCGGCCATCGTGGTGTTTCTCTTCCTGCGCCGGGGCGGCGCCACCATGACCATCGTCATCTCCATGCCCGTGTGCATCCTGTCCGTGTTCATCCTCATGAACGCCCTGGGACTGACGCTGAACATGATGAGTCTGGGCGGCATCGCCATGGGCGTGGGCATGATCGTGGATAACTCCATCGTGGTTCTGGAAAATATCTACCGCTTCGCCGCCGACGGTCACGACCGCATGAGCGCCTGCGTGGAGGGCACGGCAGAAGTGACCTCCTCCGTGCTGGCCTCCACCCTGACCACGCTGGCCGTGTTCGTGCCGCTGGGTCTGGTGGACGGCATCGCCGGCATGATGTTCCGGGACTTCTGCCTCACCATTGCCTCGCTGATCTTCGCGTCGCTGGTGATCGCGCTGACACTGGTGCCTCTTTTGTGCTACTTCCTGCTGGACGAGGAGAAGATCCGCCGCCAGCAGCTGGCCAAGGCCAACAAGACCCCCGGCCCCCTGGCCGCCCGGGCCAGCGCCGCAGCGGAAAAGCTCAGCGCCCTTTACATGCGTCTGCTCACCTATTTTACCTATCACCTCAAAGCCGGCATGCTGGTATCTGTGGGGCTGGTAGTCGTCTTCTCCCTGACGCTTTTTTCCACCAAGACCGTTCTGATCCCCGATATGGATCAAAGTCAGGTATCCATTTCCATCTCCATGCCCATCGGCTCCCAGGCGGATGAGACCGCCGCCATTGCTGACCGGGTCTCCGCCGTGGTATCCCAGCAGTGCCCGGAACTGGAAGGCATGTACTACATCGCGCAGGATGAATCCGCCACCATGATGGTGAACCTGGTGAGCAAGAGCGAACGGCAGCGCAGCAGCGCCGATGTGGCCAACGACCTGCGCACCGCCCTGCAGGATATCGCCGGATGTGAGATCACCGTGGACGCCTCCAGCTCCATGGGCATGATGAGCGGCTCCGACATCAATGTGGAGATCCGGGGCAATGACTATGATACCCTGGGTATGATCGCCGACGACCTTACAGAGCGCATCTCCCAGCTGCCGGATGCCGCAGAGGTGCAAAGCTCCCTCAGTGAGCAGGTGCCTCAGGTAAAGGTACAGATGAACCGGGAGGCCGCGGCCCAGTACGGGCTCACCGCTGCCACCGTGGGTGCCGCCGTCCGGGCGGAGCTCACCGGCACCACCGCCACCACCGTCACCATCGACAATAAGGAGCTGGACGTGGTGGTCAAGGGCGACGGCGCAGCCGCCGCCAGCCTGGACGCTTTGCGTTCCATGGCCATTCCCTCCTCCTTCGGCGGCTCCGTGCCTTTGAGCGCCGTAGCCAACGTGACGGTGGAGCAGGCGCCCCAGAGCATCACCCGTGCCAACCAGTCCCGCCAGGTGACTATCACCGGCAAGACCATCAGCGGCGACGCCACCGCCATGACCCAGGCCATTCACTCCATTCTGGCCGAATATCCCATGCCAGAGGGCTACACCGCAGAGACTGCCGGCAGTTACGAGGACATGGTGGAGAGCTTCACCAGTCTGCTGCTGGCCCTGGCCGTGGCACTGGGACTGGTGTACTTCGTGCTGGCCGTCCAGTTTGAGTCCTTCCTTATGCCCATTATGGTCATGATGATCCTGCCGGTGGCCTTCACCGGCGCCCTGTTCGCCCTGCCGCTGACCGGGCGGGATCTGTCCATGATCACCCTGGTGGCCATCATCATGCTGGCCGGTACCGTGGTCAACTCCTCCATCATTCTGGTGGAGTACATCCGCATCCGCCGCCGGCGGGGCGAGGACCGGGAGACTGCCATCCTCCATGCCTGCCCTTTGCGTGTGCGCCCTGTGATGATGACTACCCTGACCACGATCCTCGCCATGATCCCCATGGCCCTGGCCCTGGGCGACACCAACGAAATGATGAGCGACATGGGCGTGACCATGATCAGCGGCATGACCATCTCCACCATCGTCACCCTGGTCTTTACGCCTGTGTACTATTCCGTCATCGATAATCTCTCCCACCGTTTTGGGAGAAAGAAGCGCTCCGATGCCGCCTCCGCATGACCGATGAAGCACAAAAAGACACGCGCCCAACGGCGCGTGTCTTTTTGCATCTTTCCGACAAAGACGCCCTCCCGGCGGAGGGCGTCTTGTCTTATTCCTGGCTTTCCAGCTCCAGCACACGCTTTCCGTGGTCGCTGAGCATGGGCAAAAGCTGCTCATAGTCCAGATGATACACCTGCGCACCTGCGGCATAGCAGGCGATCTCATAGGGCGAATAGCCGATGGTCATGCCGTCTTCGTGGAACGAGACTGCATAGCTGCTCCAGTCTGCGGCGATCTCCCGGTAGTCCGACCAAAGCATGGTCTCCGCAGCCACGCCCTCCTCGGCAGCCCGCTTTTCCGCCTGGCGCACGATCTCATCGCCCACCGCCTCGGAAAATTCCTGGCTGTCCGATGCCAGCGTCTCCACGGAGAAAAAATCCCCGGTGCTCAGGTCGAAATTCCATGCCAGCAGCATCTGGTTGGGATGTGCCCCGCCGGTATAGCTGTCATAGCTGGCGGACACGCTCACCAGATGCTCCGTCTGATAGATCGTGCATGCAAGGGTCTCTGTGTAGGCGCTGGTCTCGCTCCACTCCTGGCCGCTTTCCGTCCGCCACTGACGGTCCTGCTCCGCGTAGCCGGCCAGCTCCTCGATGCGCGCTTCCTCTGTCCACGCCTCATAGCGGCTGTTGAACGTCTCCACCGCCGCAAGCGCCGTTTCCTCCTCGGGAGTCCGCGCCTCCTCCACGATCGTCCCGTCGGAACGTCTGGCCGTCAGGACCGGCACATCATAGGAATAGGATACCAGCGGCACGCCGTCCTCATCCAGGATCGTATCGGCGTGGGTCTTCGTCTCGGCGGTGTAGGTGATGGCCTGGGGCGCTGCCGCCATAGGAAGGGCGTTTTTCACATCCAGCACCGTCTCCCCCGCGCAGGCCGTCAGAGTGCCCAGCACCACCAGCAGCGCAATGATCGCCTCCATATCCATGCTCCTTTCCAAGCGCGCATCGCTCTTATAGAATGACCGGCCCCTCCCGCCACTCGCCGCCGCCCCGGGCGGCACTGAGACTGGGATATGCCAGTGTATAGAGATCTGTTGCCCGGACCTCCCACGCAAAAAGCCGCTGTGCCTCCGCAGAAAGCTGCCGCACATCCGCAGGCTTCGTGAGCACCGGCAGGTGCGCCGTTTCGCGCATCCTTGCCAGCAGTCCCCGGCCGCGGGCGTTTGCCGCCAGCAGCCTAAGATACGGCGGATGGGCGGGGAACTGATTTGGGTCCAGCCCCAGATAGGCCCACAAAAGCATGCGGCGCAGGCGGGTATAGGCATAACGGCGGGTCTTTGCCCGCTGCAAAACCGCCTCCAGGGATGTCTCCTCCCGGACTGCCTCGTACAAGCGGCGGTATAGCCCTTCGCCGCCCTCGTCCAGCCGGGCAAGCTCCTCCAGAGACATGGCCCGCAGGCGAGCCAGGATGGCCCGCTCCGCATTTTCTGCCAGTACCGGCGCCCGGCCGGCGCGCTCTTCCCGGATATACGCCTCCGCCATGGCAGGCGGCAGGCGGGAAATGAACTCCTCCCGCCGGCCCTGCCGGACAAGCTGCCGCAGCATGGTGGCGGAGGGATGTCCGGCGGCCGGCGCTGTATCGTGATAGCCCGCTCCCTGGCGGGCAACGGTCAAAATCTCTATGGGACTGTCCAACAGCAAAAGCTGCCGGCAGTACTCCACGGCCAGAATATTGTTGGGCGTTTCCAGCAATGCCGCCTCCTCCGGCAGGCACTGTGCTACCGCCCGCTGCCGGGCCTCGGCAAATCCAACGCCCCGCTTGAGCTGTCCGCGCAGGGACTCCTGCCAGTCCGGGGCATTGAGCGCCATGGCCAGACGCCGCAGCGCAGCGGCGTCTCCGCATTCGCTGCCAAAAGCCAGGTGCGTCACGAGCCCCGTGGCCGCCAGCGTCTCCACCGCGCCCCGGGCAAACCCCTCCGCCGAGGAAACGGCCCAGGGAAGCGGCAGCTCCAAAACCAGGTCCACGCCGCTTTCCACCGCAGCACGGGAGCGTGCATGCTTACGCAGCAGGGCGAAATCGCCCCGCTGCACGAAGTTCCCGCTCATGACAGCGATGACCGCCGTGTCCGCCCCCAGGCGGCGGCGTGTCTCAGCCAGCAGATACAGGTGACCGCTGTGCATGGGATTGTACTCTATGATCATACCTGCAATCTGCATAGATTTCACTCCTGATTTGGTGACAAACGGTGACATTTTGGTAAAACTGGTGGTTGTAACCTGGAAAAACTCTGGTATAATGAATATTATGAAGGATTCCGTCCGGATGTGTCAGAGCCTTCTTATCGGTTATTTTATATCAATTACGGAAATCCCGCAAGGTTTTCCAAAAAGAAGAAAAAAGAGGAGTCGTGAATCATGAACATTCTCGTCATCAACGCAGGCAGTTCTTCCCTGAAGTATCAGCTGCTCAACCCCGAGACCGGCGTGCTGCTGGCCAAGGGCCTGTGCGAGCGCATCGGCATCGACGGCAAGTTCACCTACAAGCCCCAGGTGGAGGGCAAGGAGACCCTGGACGCCGTGGATGTGGCCATGCCTACCCACTCCGAGGCCATTCAGGCCGTGCTGAACGCGCTGGTGGATGAAAAGAACGGCGTGATCGGCTCCATGAAGGAGATCGACGCTGTGGGTCACCGCGTGGTGCACGGCGGCGAGGCCTTTGCCGGCTCCGTCCTCATCACCGACGAGGTCATGAAGGCTCTGGAGGACTGCATCCCCCTGGCCCCCCTCCACAACCCCGCCAACATCACCGGCATCAAGGCCTGCCAGGAGTGCATGCCCGGCGTGCCCATGGTGGGCGTGTTCGACACCGCCTTCCACCAGACCATGCCCGCCAAGGCCTACATGTACGCCCTGCCCTACGAGTACTATGAAAAGGACAAGGTCCGCCGCTACGGCTTCCACGGCACTTCTCACAAGTACGTGGCCGGCCGTGCTGCCGCTATGCTGGGCAAGAAGCCCGAGGAGCTCAAGCTGATCTCCTGCCACCTGGGCAACGGCTCCTCCGTCACCGCCATCGACGGCGGCAAGAGCGTGGATACCTCCATGGGCTTCACTCCCCTGGCAGGTCTCCCCATGGGCACCCGCGCCGGTGACCTGGACGCCGGTATCCTCCAGTACCTGATGAACAAGTACGGCATGAACATCGACGAGATGCTCAACGTGCTCAACAAGAAGTCCGGCGTGCAGGGCGTGTCCGGCGTCTCCTCCGACTTCCGCGATCTGGAGAACGCCCACAAGGAGGGCAATGAGCGCGCCGGCCTGGCCGTGGATATGTTCAACTACGGCGTCAAGAAGCTCATCGGCGCTTATGCCGCTGCCATGGGCGGTGTGGACGCCATCATCTTCACCGCCGGCGTGGGCGAGAACTCTGCTTCTCAGCGTCTGGCCATCGCCTCCGGCCTGGAGTTCATGGGCGTGAAGATGGACGCCGATGCCAACAACATCCGCGGCAAGGAGGCCGTCATCTCCGCTCCCGACTCCAAGGTGAAGGTCCTGCTGATCCCCACCAACGAGGAGCTCATGATCGCCATGGACACCGCCGCCATCGTCAAGGGCTGAGCGGAAACGTTCCAACTATGAAAAGAAGGGAAGCGGAGATCCGCTTCCCTTCTTTTTGGATTGCCACGCATCTCTTCCTATGATAAAATGTCCCCGCGCCGGATCTCCGGCAGCCAGATATTTTACGGAGGTACCAGAGATGAAAAGTGTCAAACCCGGCCGGGGGCCCTCGGCCATGGGCGCTGTGGGCGCTGTACTAGGCGTGGTGTTCGGTATCATCTGGACCGTTGCCGCCGTATCCATGGGCGCCCCCATTTTCTTCCCCCTCTTCGGCCTGGTATTCATCACCATCGGCATCGTCCAGGCCATCTACAACTTCATGAACGCCACCGGGGAAAACCGCTACTCCGCTTTTGACATCGTGGACGAAAACGAGGAGCCTGATCCGCTGAACCGGCGCTTTTCTGCCGCCTCTGCTCCGCAGGAGCCTCCTCAGGAAACACAAGGCGGCCCCTCCGGCCCCCTGCACTACTGCCCCTACTGCGGCGCGGAGGTGGGCGACGGCTTCTCCTTTTGCGGCAAGTGCGGCAAAAAACTCCCCGACACCCTTTAAGGAGGACCTTCCTGTATGAAAATCGGCCTGCAGCTGGCTATGCCCTCAGAATTCCGCGCCCTGCCCGGCGCATCTTCCCTCACGCCCTTTGAGACCGTCTCCGGCGTGGACTTTTACCGTTTCAGCCCCGACATCATCGCCTGCACCGGCGGCGTGGGCAAGGTGAACGCCGCCATGGCGGCGGAGATCCTGTGCCTGAAGTACGGCGTGGATCTGATCTTGAACACCGGTGTGGCCGGGTGCTTCACCGACCTGCCCACCACCTCCGTGGTGGTGGCCTCGGAGCTTGTCCAGCATGACGTGGACACCACCGGCGTGGGCGATCCCATCGGCCTTGTATCCACGGTGAACCGGGTGGAGTTCCCCACCTGGCAGCCGGAGCACTGCGTGGAGCTCCTGCGCCGCGCCGGCATCGAAGCCGTCACCGGCCGTGTGGCCACCAGCGACGCCTTCCTCACCCGGGGAGAGCGGTCCCAGTGGGTCTACGACACCTTCCACCCCCTGCTGGCGGAGATGGAGGGCTGCGCCATCGCCCAGGTCTGCCTGCGCAACGGCGTTCCGTTCGTGGCGGTCAAGTCCGTTTCCGACCACCCCTTCTTTGAAAACCAGGCCGAGGAGTACAACGCCTTCCACGAGGCCCTCGCCGCCGCGGGACAGGCCGCCATGGCCCTGGCCGCCGCTCTTGCGGAGGAGCCCGCGGCGAAGCTGTGAATCCATCCGGGAATTTTTCCTTTTTTTCGTAATTTTCCGAGAAAATCTATTGACATTCCAAAAATCCACTGATATACTTGATAAGCCGCTTTGAATGGGTCTATAAGTGTGCTCCGGCACCGCCCCCGACAGCGAGCCCGTAAATGAAGGAGTTGAAATCAACAATGAACGCTATCATCGTTACCGGCGGCAAGCAGTACAAGGTCTCCGAGGGCGACGTGGTCTACATCGAGAAGCTGGACCAGGAAGCCGGCGCGACCGTGAAGTTTGACCAGGTCCTGGCCATCATCGACGGCGAGAAGGCCACCTTCGGCACTCCCGTTGTGGAGGGCGCCAGCGTGGAGGCCACTGTCGTGAAGAACGGCAAGGGCAAGAAGATCCGCATCTTCAAGTACAACCCCAAGAAGGGTTACCGCAAGCGTCAGGGCCATCGTCAGCCCTACACCAAGGTCGAGATCTCCAAGATCTCTGTGTAAGGTATGACCACCGTCACATTCCGCATGGAGGGCGACCGGATCACCGGGTTTGACTCCAAGGGCCACAGCGGCTACGCCGAAGCGGGCGCAGACATCGTCTGCGCGGCCATCACCAGCGCCATCCGCCTGGTGGAGGCAACCATCAACGACGTACTGGGTCTGGCGGCATCCGTGAAGGTGCGGGAAGAAGACGCATCCATTTCCCTGCGGCTGCCCGGCGGCCTCTCCCCTACGGCGGAGAGCACCTGCCAGACGCTGATGACGGGATTGATGGTCTACTTTGCCCAGCTTCACGACGAGTACCCTGCAAACATCGAAGTTCTGGAAGAGGATTGACCTCCTCCCCATCTAAAATCTCAAGAAAGGATGGTCCCGATCATGATTCGTATTGGTCTTCAGTTCTTCGCCCACAAAAAGGGCGGCGGCTCCACCAAGAACGGCCGTGACTCTGAGTCCAAGCGCCTTGGTCCCAAGCGCGCCGACGGCCAGTTCGTCAAGGCCGGCAACATTCTTGTCCGTCAGCGCGGCACGCACATTCACCCCGGTGTGAACGTGGGCATCGGCAGCGACGACACCCTGTTCGCCACCGCGGACGGCGTGCTTCGCTTCGAGCGCAAGGGCAAGGATCGTAAGCAGGCTTCTGTTTACACTGCCGAGTAATGTCACTGGAGAGCCCCGAACAGCTTGTTCGGGGCTCTTTTTCCCAAAGCGGGGCGTCCGCATCCGAGGGCACGGTACACCGTGCCTTGGGATGCACACGCCCCATTTCATCCATACTACTTTCGGAGGTGTGTTTCCATGGCAGCATCATTCATCGACAAAGCCCGGATCACCGTGCGGGCCGGCAACGGCGGCAACGGCGTGGTGGCTTTCCACCGTGAAAAATACGTAGCCGCCGGCGGTCCCGACGGCGGTGACGGCGGCAAGGGCGGCTCCATCATTTTGCAGGTGGACGACAACATGTCCACCCTGATGGATTTCCGCTACAAGCGCAAGTATGTGGCGCCCAACGGCGCCGACGGCCAGGGCGGCCGCAAGTCCGGCAAGGACGGCGCCGACCTTGTGATCCGTGTCCCCCGGGGAACCCTGGTCCGCGACGCGGAGACCGGCGAGATCATCCAGGACATGAGCGGCACGGAGCCCTTTGTGCTGTGCAAGGGCGGCCGGGGCGGCTGGGGCAACATGCACTTTGCCACCCCCACCCGCCAGGTGCCCCGCTTTGCCAAGGCAGGTCTTCCCGGCGAGAGCCACGACGTGATCCTGGAGCTCAAGCTCCTGGCAGACGTGGGCCTCATCGGTTTCCCCAACGTAGGCAAGTCCACGCTCCTTTCCGTGGTGTCCAAGGCCCAGCCCAAGATCGCCAACTATCACTTCACCACCCTCTATCCCAACCTGGGCGTGGTGTGGGTGGACGAGGGCGTCAGCTTCGTCATGGCCGACATCCCCGGCATCATTGAGGGCGCCAGCGAGGGCGCGGGCCTGGGCCACGATTTCCTGCGTCATGTGGACCGCTGCCGCCTTCTGGTGCATGTGGTGGACGTGTCCGGCAGCGAGGGCCGGGACCCGGTGGCGGACTTTGACGCCATCAACGAAGAGCTGGTGCAGTACAGCCCCGACCTGGCCACCCGGCCCCAGATCGTGTGCGCCAACAAGGTGGACATTCTGGAGCCCGGCTCTGACAATCTGGAGCGGCTGCGCGCCCACGTGGAGGCAAAGGGCTACACCCTGCTGGAACTCTCCGCCGCCGCCCACCAGGGCACCCGGGAATTGGTAGGCAAGATCGCCGAGCAGCTCTCTACGCTCCCCCCGGTCACCGTCTACGAGCCGGAGTATGTGAAGCGTCCGCCGGTGGTGGATACCTCCGCCCCCCTGGACATCCAGCGCGCCGACGACGGCACCTGGATCGTGGAGGGCCCCTGGCTGCAGCGGCTCATGGGCAATGTCAACTTCTCCGACTACGAAAGCCGCATGTGGTTCGACAAGTCCCTGCGGGAGTCCGGCCTGTTCCAGCGGCTGGAGGAGATGGGCATCCAGGACGGCGACACCGTGTCCATGTACGACTTTGAATTTGAATATCAGCGCTGAAAAAGAGCCGGGAGGAATTTCCTCCCGGCTCTTTTTTCTGTTCTTTAAATATCCACCTTGGGCGACGCCTTCAAAACGCCTGTATGGGGCCCGGCGGCAAACCAGGCGGCGATCTCCTCCAGCGCCTGCGGGTCCACCCGGCTGCCTCCCTTGGAAAACAGCTCCGCCATGTCCCGCTCCTGGGCCGTGGCGCTGTCTCCCTTCTGGGCGATCTTCCCGGTAACGGAGCTCGCCATTTTTTTCATGAGCATCCGGCTGAAAAAGCCCAGCTTCTCCGGTGCGTAGCCCCCCTGCAGATAGAAGATGCGGGCACCGCCGTCGCTGGTGCCGCCGTTGATCTTCGCCTCCGTCCACAGGTCGCCGTTGCCGCTGGGGGACATGCCCACGATGGCCGCGCCCCGGATGGTATAGCGGTCCATGGCCCGCTCCAGTCCCTTGACGGAGCCCGCCATCAGCCAGCCCATGTAAAAGACCTCGCTGTCCCGGGGCAGCTTCCCTGCCGCCTCCTTGAGCTCATAGGCCGGTACGCCGGTCTTTTCCGAGAGCAGCTGGGCGTACTGGCGGGTAAATCCCGTCTGGGAGGTATAAACAATGGCTTTCATTGGCGTTTCTCCTTCTTTTTCGCATTGCGCTTCTTTTCCCCCTCCTGCTGCCAGTCCTCCAGCGCCGCCTGGGCGTTGGTGCGCAGCAGCAGTCCGACGGCGTAAAACAGCGCGTCCCGGGTGTCTTTATCCATATCCTTCATGGCTCGGGCCATGGCTCCCGCCGATTTGAGGCGGTCTTCTTTCAGGTCCGTCAGCGTCTGGGCCCCGGAGGCGGTGAGTACGGAAAACAATCCATCCACAAACCGCTCCCGCTGCTCCATGGGCATCTGGCGCACCCAGCTGTGCAGCGCCTTGTCGTAAAGGCGGCTGTGCCGGTCCACGCTGCCCAGGCGCACGAAATGGTCTCCCAAAACCTCCCAGGAAAAGCCGTCGTGCTGCCAGAGACCCCGCTGGCTGCTCTCCACCACCTCATAGTCCTCCTCGTGCTCCAGCAGCATCCCCACCACGGAAGAGGAGGGCACAATGGACACGATCCGGTCCGCCACCTTTCGGTGGGCCGGCAGTTCTCGCAGGTCATGATGGAAACCGGGGCCGTCATTGGACCAGATCCGCTCGATGCGCCGCTGGACGGCCGCCGTGCAGAATACGGCGGCATACACTGCCAGGTTGCCGCCCTTGGAGTGTCCGCCCAGGCGCAGCTTCCGCCGCGGCAGCTGCTTTGCCACCTGGCGGGCATACTGCACGGCCATGGCCTGGGCCGGGACCTGAGGCATACAGGCCATGTGCAGGTCCTCCTTCCAGCCGGCCAGGGTATCGTCCGTCCCCCGGAAGGCCATGTACAGCCGCCCATCCCCCGTGTCCACCGTCAGGGCCGCGAACTGCTCCGCCCGCTCGTTATCCAGCCAGTCGGCAAAGCAGTGCAGCTCCATGTCCCGGAACCGGGGGCTCACGGCCATTTTCCGCAGCATGACAGGGATATCCGCCGGCACCAGCACGCCCATGTCGATGTTCTCCGCCTGACCGTAGCGCCGGAAAAATGTCTCCGCCGCCTGGTGCAGCGGCACGCCGCCCTTCTCCCCCGGCGGCGGCACGATGCCGCCGAAATCCAAAAAGGAAAGCTCCGACAAGATCAGATTGTCCACCTCGTTGAACGGAGCCTGCGCCAGCGTCAGGTCTCCCCGCCAGTCCAGATAATCCAGAAGATTTGCCATATACGCCTCCTTGTCTGATGGCTCTATTATATGCCACAAGCCTGCCCCGCACAAGAGGTCTATCCATCCCGCCGCCGTCATAGAGTGTGCTATCTGATTCTATACGACTGAAGAGGTGGACAATGATGACAAGCGAATGCTGCAACGACATTGTGCTGGAGGGGAAGGTCCTGACGGCACCCGCGCTCTCCCACGAAAATCACGGCGTGCGTTTTTTCCGCTTTTTTCTGGAGGTGCCCCGGTTGTCCGGCCAGGCGGACACGCTGCCGCTGCTGATCCCGGAGCCCATGGTGCAGCAGGTGTGCCAGGGCGAGACTCTGCGCCTGCGGGGACAGCTGCGCTCGTTCAACAACCGCAGCGGCGTGGGAAGCCGCCTGGTGCTGACGGTCTACGGACAGGAGGTGCTCCCTCCCTGCGGCGAGGCCGCCAACCACATAGCGCTCACCGGGAGCCTTTGCAAAGCGCCCATCTACCGGCGCACGCCCCTGGGCCGCACCATCTGCGATTTGATGCTGGCGGTGCCCCGCCGGTACGGCCGCACGGACTATCTGCCCGTCATCGCCTGGGGACAGCTGGCCCAGCAGGTGCGGTCCTTGCCCACCGGTGCCCGCATCTGCCTGGAGGGGCGGCTCCAAAGCCGCATTTATCAAAAGGTCTCGGAATCCGGCACGGAGGAGCGGGTGGCCTACGAGGTCTCCATGATGCGCCTGGAATCCCAAAATAAGGATCTGTGATTTTGTCACTTTACATTTTCCCGCTTCCCGGGTATGATGGCGGTATTCCACTGAAAAAAGGAGTCTTGCATGGGAATTTCCGTTCAAACCGGCGTATCCGCCGTCACCGTATTCATTCAGGGCGCGCTGAGCTTCCTCTCCCCCTGCGTGCTGCCGCTGCTGCCGCTGTACGTGAGCTATCTGGCCGGCGGCGCCGGAGAGGATGACGGCAAGGGCGGACTGCGCTATCCCCGGCGGCGGGTGTTTCTCAACACGCTGTTTTTCGTTCTGGGCATCAGCTTTGCCTTTTTCCTGCTGGGCATGGGCCTGAGTGCTCTGGGCACTTTCTTCCGAAATTACCAGGTGTGGTTCGCCCGCATCAGCGGCCTCATCATCATTCTTTTCGGTCTCTACCAGCTGGGTCTTGGCAAGCGGGCCATGTTTTTGGAGCGGGAGCACCGGCTCCCCTTCCGGCTGGACAAGGTAGCCATGAATTCCGCCACCGCGCTGGTGCTGGGCTTTACGTTCAGCTTCGCCTGGACCCCCTGCGTGGGGCCGGCTCTGAGCAGTGTGCTGCTGATGGCCTCGTCCTCCGGCTCCTCCACTGCGGGCTTTTTGCTCATCGGTCTTTACACCCTGGGTTTTGCCCTGCCGTTTTTGGCGGTGGGCCTTTTCACCGGGACGGTGCTCAACTTCTTCCGCAGCCACCAGTCCATCGTTCGCTGGACGGTGAAGCTGGGCGGCATTTTGCTGATCGTCATGGGCGTTCTCACCATCACCGGCGCTGCGGGCAGCCTCTCCGCCGGACTTGCCGCCCAGGAGCCCGCCGCTTCCCAGGAGTCAGCTGCTTCTCAGGAAGAAGAGCGCCCCTCCGTACCTGCGCCGGACTTTACCCTCACCGATCAGTTCGGTGAGAGCCACACCCTCTCCGACTATCAGGGCAAAATCGTATTTCTCAACTTCTGGGCCACCTGGTGCGGTCCCTGCAAGTCCGAGATGCCGGATATCCAGGCCCTCTACGAAGCCCACGGCGGCAACGCCGAGGACCTGGTGGTGCTGGGCGTGGCCCAGCCCGGCGCAGGCCGCGAGGGCAGCTGCGAGGACATCGCCGATTTCCTGGCCGAGGGCGGCTACACCTACCCGGTGGTCATGGATGAGGACGGCACCGTCTTCGCCCAGTACGGCATCCGGGCCTTCCCCACCACGTTCATGATCTCCTCCGACGGCACCGTCTACGGCTATGTGGAAGGCGCCATCTCCGCCGAGATCATGGAGGACATCGTCCGCCAGACCGTGGAGGCGGAATCCTGACCCACCTGCGCAAAAGAGCGCCGGAGCAAATGCTCCGGCGCTCTTCTTATTTGGTAGGGAATCCGAATGTATGGCGCATGTCGAACAAAAAGGCCAAAAAGCTCTTGGGATAGGGGATGAAGCTCCCCTCAACCACCAGGGCGTAAAGCTCCTCCAGCGTGACCCATTGCACCTGACTGACCTCCTCCGCCTGGAGCGTCAGCTCCTCCAGGGGGATATCCCTGATGGTGATAAAAAAGTCATCGAAGCCCGCGCCGAAGTTGACGGTCACGGTGGGCCGCACCCCGGTCAGGTCCAGCGGATAGCCCAGTTCCTCCCGGAACTCCCGCTCCGCCGCCTGACGGCTGGTCTCTCCGGCGTCCACACCGCCGCCGATGCTCACGTCCCACTTGTCCGGCCAGACATGCTTGATGGGCGTTCGCTGCTGGATCAGCATCCGTCCGGCGCTGTCGAACACGCACACATGCACCACCGTCCGATACTGGCCCGGTGCCTTTTTCCCATACCGCTCCGCCGTCATCCCCAGAGGCGCACGGTTCTCATCATACAGATCTACCAGTTCCATCGTATCTCCTCCCTCTCACTGACGGCGGGCCGTTTGATAATCATCGCCCCGCCGGTAAAAGGGGCAGGCGCTGTTGGCGCCGCGGAGAAACCGCTCCATCTCGTCCTCATCCAGATCCACGGTGCAGTAAAACTGATCCTCTTCCTCGTCATAGTCATAGTAGACGCACTCTTCGCAGTTGCCCGCCATACTGACCCTCCCTTTCAGATCCTTGCATTTTTAAATCAGTATAGCATACAAGCCGTCCACATCCAAGTGCTCTTTGATGACCAGCGCCTCCACCGCCTCCCGGGCCTCCGGCGGCGCCGCCCAGCACATGCCGCATCCGGCGGTGATGACCCGGGGCACGGGAATGAGCCGCCCCGGCACGCCTGCGGCCCGCGCGGCCCGTTCCATGGCCATGGCGCCGGTGGTGGTGTGAAAGGTCACGATGCACTTTTCCGTCTTTTCCCGCATATTACCGCGCTTCCTCCGCCAAAATCCGCACGGCCTCCGCCGCAGCGTCCGTTTCGGCCTCCGTATTGAACCAGCCCCAGGAGAACCGGACAGCCCCCTGGTCCTCCGTGCCCAGGGCGCGGTGCAGCCGGGGGGCGCAGTGGGCGCCGGGGCGGGTGGCGATATCGAACCGCTCCGAGAGCTGATCGGAAACTTCCGCCGAGTCCTCGTCCCCGATGTTCAGCGATACGATGGCCGCCCGCTCCGCCGCGGAAAAGTCCCCGTATACCCGCACGCCGGGCAGGTCCCTCACAGCCTCGTAAAACCGCCGGGCCAGGGATTGCTCGTGATGCCGGATGGTATCCGCCCCGGTCTTCTCCAGAAACTCCAGCGCGGCGCCCAGGCCAGCAAGGCCGTGGCTATTCAGGGTGCCCGCCTCCAGCCGGGTGGGGTATTCCTCCGGCTGGGTCTCGGAAAAACTCTGGACCCCGGTGCCGCCCACCAGCAGCGGCCTAAGCTCTATCCCCGGGCCCACGCACAGTCCGCCGGTGCCCTGGGGCCCCATGAGCCCCTTGTGACCCGTAAAGCACACCACATCGATGTGCATCTGTTCCATGGAGATGGGGAACACGCCTGCGGTCTGGGACGCATCCAGGATGAATAAAAGCCCGTGGCGGCGGGCAAACTCTCCCACGAATGCAATATCCGTCACATCGCCGGTGAGGTTGGAGGCGTGGGTACACACCACTGCCTTGGTCTCCGGCCGCAGCAGCCGCTCAAAGTCTCCGTAGTCCAGCTGTCCGTTCCGGTCCGCCCGGACAAAGTCCACCGCCGCCCCCTGAGCCCGCAGACGATAGAGGGGACGCAGCACGGAGTTATGCTCACGGTCCGTGGAGATCACATGGTCTCCCGGCCCCAGGGCGCCGGCAATGGCGATGTTCAGCGCTGCCGTAGAGTTGGGCGTGAATGCCACCCGCTCCGGCTGTCCGCCGAACAGCGCTGCCGCCTGGCAGCGGACGCCGTACACCGTCCGTGCGGCGTCCAGGGCCTCCGGGTGGGTGCCCCGCCCGCTGTTGCCGCATGCGTCCAGGGCCGCCAGGATCGCCTCTGCCACGCCGGGGGGCTTGGGCCGGGACGTAGCCGCCTGGTCCAGGTAGATCATGGCCGGACGACCTTTCCCGCCCCGGCCAGCTTCTCAGCGATGGCATACATATTGGTGACGGAGCCCACGGCCAGTTTCTCCGTCAGGCCATAGTAATTGAGACAGGTGCCGCAGGTGAGGATCTCCACGCCCCGCGCCTCCAGGGCCTGCAGGTCCTCCAAAGAGTCGGAGCCCTCCACCGTGAGACGGGCGCCGCCGTTATAAAAGAGCACCGTCTCGGGCAGTTGGGGCAGCTGGCCCAGGGCAAACAAAAAGCCCTTCATGAGCGTTTTGCCCAGTTCGTCGCTGCCTTGGCCCATGACATCCGTTCCCACGGCCACCACCACGCCGCCGGACTGGACCGCCGGGGCACAGTCGGCGCACTGGATCTCCTCCACCGGCGCGTCCCCCATGGGCTCCGTGACGGTCATGGTCACAGCAAAGAGCTTCTCTCCCCGCTGCTCCGCCACAGAGGCCAGGTGGTGGCCCGCGGCGCATCGCTGCAGATTCTGCACGGCGATCTCATTGTCCACCAGTACCTCCAAGGTTCCCGGCTCGCGCATGGCCCGCAGGGCCTGGGTGGCCTTGACCACCGGAATGGGGCACTGCTCCCCTACCGCATTTACCAAAATATCTGCCATGGTTCTCCCTCTTTCCCGCTTGAAGCGTATTCTTTCATTTTATTGTAATGCCCCCTCCCCTCAAAAACAAGGGTTATTTTTTCAAAAGAATATCCCTTTCCGGAGCATTGCCGCCCCTCCTGGAGAAAATTTCTTGACAGCGCCCGGCGCGCAACATAAAATAAGGCATATTCGCGCCCGGGGACGGGCGTCTTACAGAAGAAGCGAGGTTCTGCACATGAAAACACCTTTTGTCACCAAGGCGCAGCTGGATGCCATCACGGCCCGCTATCCTACGCCTTTCCATATTTACAACGAAGCCGGTATCCGGGAAAACGCCCGGCGGCTGAAAGCGGCCTTTGCCTGGAATCCCGGATTCCGGGAATACTTCGCCGTAAAGGCCACTCCCACCCCCGCCATCCTCAAGCTGCTGCACGAGGAGGGCTGCGGCTGTGACTGTTCCTCCCTGACGGAGCTGATGCTCGCTCAGCGCTGCGGCGTCACCGGCGAGGAGATCATGTTCTCCTCCAACAACACCTCCGACGCCGAGTTCCATCTGGCCCGGGAGCTGGGCGCCATCATCAATCTGGACGATCTGACGCTGGTGGACGCACTGGCCGGCGCCGTGGACCGCATCCCGGAGAAGATCTGCTGCCGCTTCAATCCCGGCGGCGTATTCACCCTGGCTCAGACCCGGGAGGGCTTCCAGGTGATGGACAACCCCGGCGACGCCAAGTACGGCATGACCCGCGCCCAGATCGCCCAGGCCTTCACCCGCCTCTCTGCCATGGGCGTACGGGAATTCGGCATCCACGCCTTCCTGGCCTCCAACACGCTTTCCAACGAATACTATCCCGCCCTGGCCCGGATCCTGTTCCGTCTGGCGGTGGAGCTGCGGGACGAGACCGGCGTGCGCATCTCCTTTATCAATCTCTCCGGCGGCGTGGGCGTACCCTACCGGCCCGAGCAGCCGGAAAACGACATTGCCGCCATCGGCGAGGGCGTGCGGGAGGCCTACGAGGAGATCCTTGCTCCCGCGGGCATGGACGATGTGGCTCTTTATACAGAGCTGGGCCGGTTCATGCTGGCCCCCTACGGCCATCTTGTCACCCGGGCCGTGCGGGAAAAGCATATCTACAAGGAGTACATCGGCGTGGACGCCTGCGCCTGCGACCTGATGCGCCCGGCCATGTACGGAGCCTATCACCATATCACCGTCATGGGCAAGGAGGACGCCCCCTGCGACCACAAATACGACGTGGTGGGCAGTCTTTGCGAAAACAACGACAAGTTCGCCGTGGACCGGATGCTGCCCAAGATCGACATGGGGGACCTGCTGGTCATCCACGACACCGGCGCCCACGGCCACTCCATGGGCTATAACTACAACGGCAAGCTCCGCTCGGCAGAGCTGCTGCTGCGGCAGGACGGCTCTGTGGACCTGATCCGCCGGGCAGAGACCCCGGACGACTACTTCGCCACCCTGGTCTGGTAAAAAGAAAGCAGAGGACTTTCGTCCTCTGCTTTTTCTTTGACCAGGCTCACTTTTCGGGCACGATCTCGATCCAGTATCCATCCGGATCGGAGATGAAGTAGATCCCCATGGCGGGGTTTTCATAGCACACGCAGCCCATGGCCTTGTGCTTTTCGTGGGCGGCGTCATAATCCGGTGTGGTAAGGGCCAGATGGAACTCGCACTCGCCCAGATCATATTTCTGGGGGTGGTCCCGCAGGGCCGTCAGCTCCAGACGGAAGCCGGTTTTGCCGTCCCCCAGGAACACGATGGTAAAGCTGCCGTCCTCCGCCACAGTGCGGCGCACCTCCGTCAGGCCCAGGGCCTCACGGTAGAAAGCCAGGGACTTGTCCAGGTCGGAAACATTGAAATTAAAATGATTGAATGAAAACATGCGATCACCTCCTGGTCAGTATAGCATCTCCGCTCCCGGCACCGCAAGATATTTTCTGCTCTCCAACATGTGCATTTGCTGACATTCACAATTTGGCGGAAAAAGTATGTGGAATTTTCTGCGGTTTTCTGTTTGACGTAAACGTTTTGCCGTGATACACTTTCCATAGTTAGAACGAGCTAACTTTTAGGAGGAGTTTCTATGACCTTGGATCTGCTGCCTCTGGGTCAGGAGGCTGTCATCACCGCCGTGGGCGGCGCGGGGGCGCTGCGGCTGCGGCTTTTGGATATGGGGCTGATCCCCAAGACCACTGTGCGGGTGGAAAAGGTGGCTCCCCTGGGCGACCCCATTGAGCTGCGAGTGCGGGGGTATTCCCTGTCGCTGCGCAAGGAGGACGCCCGCAACATCGAGGTGGAGGTGAAGGCCCCATGATCTTCGCCCTGGCCGGCAACCAAAACTGCGGCAAGACCACCCTTTTTAACCAGCTCACTGGCTCCAACCAGCACGTGGGCAACTTCCCCGGCGTCACCGTGGACCAGAAGTCCGGCGTCATCCGCGGGCAGAAGGACTGCACGGTGGTGGATCTGCCGGGCATCTACTCCATCCGTCCCTACACGCCGGAGGAGATCGTCACCCGGGACTTTATTTTGAATCAGAAGCCCGACGGCATCATCAACATCGTGGACGCCACCAACATCGAGCGCAACCTCTATCTGACGCTGCAGCTCATGGAGATGCAGATCCCCATGGTGCTGGCGCTGAACATGATGGACGAGGTGTCCAGCGGCGGCGGCACCATCGACATCCACGGCATGTCCAAGGCGCTGGGCATCCCCGTGGTGCCCATTTCCGCCGCCAAGAACGAGGGCGTGGACGAGCTGGTGAAGATCGCCGTGCTGACGGCGAAAAAGCGGGTCTACCCCGCCGTGTACGACTTCTGCTCTCCCGGTCCCGTCCACCGCTGCATCCACGCGGTGGTCCACCAGATCGAGGACCATGCCCAGGCGGCGGGACTGCCTGTGCGCTTTGCCGCCACCAAGCTCATCGAGGGGGACGAGGACATCCAGTCCCGTCTGGACCTGGACCAGAACGAGCTGGAGCTCATCGAGCACAGCGTTCAGGAGATGGAGACGGAGCACGGCATGGACCGCAACGCCGCCCTGGCGGACATGCGCTATGACTTCATCGAGGGCGTGTGCCGCAAAACGGTGGTCAAGTGCCACGCCTCCCGGGAGCGGGAGCGCAGCGAGGCCATCGACCGCATCGTCACCAACAAGTATCTGGCACTGCCGCTGTTCTTCGGCATCATGCTCTCCATCTTCTACCTGACCTTCAACGTCATCGGTTCGTTTCTCTCGGATCTGCTGGCGGCCGGAATCGACCGTCTCACCGCCGCCGTGGACGCAGGGCTCACCGCCTACGGGCTCAACCCGGTGGTGCAGAGCCTGGTGGTGGACGGCGTGTTTGCCGGCGTGGGCAGCGTACTGAGCTTTTTGCCCATCATCGTGGTGCTTTTCTTCTTTCTCTCCATTCTGGAGGACACCGGCTACATGGCCCGTGTGGCCTTCGTCATGGACCAGCTGCTGCGCAAGATCGGCCTGTCCGGCCGGAGCATCGTGCCGCTGCTGGTGGGCTTTGGCTGCTCCGTGCCCGCCATCATGGCCACCCGTACCCTGGCCTCCGAGCGGGACCGGCGCATGACCATCCTGCTGACGCCTTTCATGAGCTGCTCGGCCAAGATCCCCATTTACAGCGTGTTTGCCGCCGCCTTCTTCCCCGGCCACGCGGCGCTGGTCATGCTGGCGCTGTACCTGACCGGCATCCTGGTGGGCATCATCGCGGCCAAGGTACTGGGCGCCACCGCCTTCCGTGGCAACCCCGTGCCCTTCGTCATGGAGCTGCCCAACTACCGCTTCCCCTCCGCCAAGAGTGTATGGCAGCTTTGCTGGGACAAGGCCAAGGACTTTTTGACCCGGGCTTTCACCATCATCTTCGTGGCTACCATCATCGTCTGGTTCCTCCAGACTTTCGACACCCGCATGAACCTGGTGGCTGACAGCTCCGACAGCCTGCTGGCCACTGTGGGTGCGGTGCTGGCTCCCGTGTTTGCCCCGCTGGGCTTCGGCGACTGGCGGGTCTCCACCGCCCTTCTCACCGGCTTTATCGCCAAGGAGTCCGTCATCTCCACCCTGGGCATCCTCACCGGCGCCGGCACAGATGTGTCCGTGGCCGCTCTGGGCAGTCTCTTCTCTACGGTCACCGCCGTGAGCTTTTTGGTATTCACGCTGCTCTATACTCCCTGCGTGGCGGCCATTTCCGCCGTCAAGCGGGAACTGCGCTCCGGCTGGAAGGCCGCGGGCGTTGCCCTGGGACAGTGTGTGATCGCCTGGATCGCGGCCTTCGTGGTCTACCACGTGATCCTCTTGTTTTTGTAAAGGAGGCACTCCATGGAACTTGTGATCCTCGCCGGACTTGGCGTATGGCTGGTGCTGGCTCTGCGTGCCTCTTTCCGCTCCAAGGGCGGATGCGGAGGCTGCTGCGAGCACTGCAGCGGCTGTGCCCACCAGAAAAAGTAAAAAAAGGACGCGGAATGATCCGCGTCCTTTTTTTATTTCACCGCGCTCTGGCGCACCCGCTCCAGCGCCTTGTCCACCGCCGGGATCTTCATGACGATCACCGTCAAAATGCCCTCGGCCAGCAGATAGCTGTAATTGTAGATGATGGGATAGAGGGCCCTGAGGGACTGGGGGAAGTTTTCCGGCATGTAGTCCATCCAGTAGAGGTAGCCGCCCAGGGAGTGGAATGCGCCCCGGGCCAGCACCGCCACGATGTAGCCCCACAGAAGACCGTTTTTCCGGTTGCGGAAGAAGCCCGCCAGGCCCAGCGCCGCAAAGGCGAACACATAGTCACAGCACACCTGGAACACGCTGAGCACGTAAGGCTCCTGCAAAAATTGCAGCATGCCGTAGGCAAAGCCTACCAATACGCCGGTCCTGACCCCGTACCAGTTGGCCACCAGCACGATAAAGAGCATGCTCATAAGCGTGACGGAGCCGCCATAGGGCATCTGGGGCACCGGCTTGATGTACGAAGTCACAAATCCCAGTGCCAGGGCCATGGCGCAGTAGGCCAGCTGCTTGGCCCCCAGTCCCCGCTTTCCCGACGCACGTCCTGCCAGGGCAAATGCCGCCAGCAGACACACCACCATGATGGCGATGCTCACCCCATATCCGGCGGCGGTAAGACCGCCCTCTTCATTGACCAGCCAATTGAGCATTTCATTTCCTCCTTGTTTTCCGATCATGAGTCGGTTCCCGCCGGCCACAAAAAAACGCCCTCCCGGCTCGGGAGGGCGTTTTCACATCATGGAATCCCATATCGTGACGGCTCCCTACGGCGGCATTATCCGCATCAGGTACACGGGTCGAAGCTAAAAGCTCCCTCTCAGCCTGTTTTACAAGCTCCCCAGCTCACAATCTATTTGTTTGGCAGCGTCAGGATATCATGTTTTTTCCCTGTTTTCAACCCCTTACAGCCACTTTTTTCTTCTGAAGTACCACACGAGCCCCACGGCGATGGCCAATCCCACTATGGCCACGGCAGGATAACCGTAGCGCCAGCGAAGCTCCGGCATACCCACAAAGTTCATGCCGTACCAGCCTGCCAGCAGCGTCAGCGGGAGGAACACCACCGTCACCAGGGTAAAGAGCTTCATCAGGTCGTTTTGCTGGATGGCCAGCTGGGACTGATACGCCTCCCGCAGCTGAGTGACAGCCTCCCGCAGGTTCTGTATACTGCCCAAAAAACGCTCTGTCCGGTTGCCCAGGTTGGAAAAGCGGCGGACGGCCTGCCGGTCCAGAAGGCCATTGTCGTTGACGGCCAGCTGATCGAAAATGGCATCCAGCTGCTCATAGTACCGCTTGAGCCGCAGCAGCTCCCGCCGCCAGGCCACGATCTGCTCCAGGCACTCGCCTGTCAGTTTTCCCTCCAGCAGCCGGGTCTCCCCGTCGCTGATGCGGTCCTCCATCTGATCCAGATGGTCCATGTCCCCCCGGAGCAGCCGGAGGAAAAAGCCGTAGAGCAGGCGCTGATGGTCCGCCGCTTCCTCCTCCAGCTCCGCCACGATGTTCCGTGCCCGGGTGAGGGCCGCGTCATCCTCACAGAAGATGAACAGGTCCTCCCGGTCCAGGTACAGCAGCATCTGGGCGCTTTTCGTCCGTTCACTATGGACATCGTACCAGTCGAACGCCAGAAGGTCGAAGCTCTCAAATCCCTCGAAGGCCTCCGTCTGACCGTCCCCGATGTGCTCCAGCACCCGGCGGTCCATATAGGGGGCCGCCTGTTCGATCTGGCTGATGGGCAGCACCATCCGCATACGTGTTTCCTTCCTTTCTCTGCCGCTTATCTTCCTACATGCAGCGCCTCATAACGGGCCTTGCTGCTCCACAGGGCCACCAGGTACCACACGATGCCAACCAAAGCCACCACCAGGCCCAGGATGCCAAGCACAACGGCTCCCAGTCCCAGCATGGCAACGGCGTTGGCCAGCAGGGCCAGCGCCTCCCCCGCGGCCAGAGCGATCCACGCCCCGCGCACGCCGGCCGCGCCCAGGTCTGCGCCGCGGGCGCGCTCCATATCCTCCACAGCTCGGCTCACGCCCCAGGCGATGTACAAAGACACCAGGGTAGAGAACAAGCCCAGCAGCATACTCACCGGCCCGGAGGAGGTGATGGCCAGCAGATCCCCCACCCAGAGGATGGCCGTGTAGACTGCCATGCCCACGGCAAAGGGCCGCAGGGCGCCAAAGAGTTCGCTCTCACCGGACAGGGCCTCCATGCTCCGCACCAGGATCCAGTATCCCACGAACGTGGGCAGCAGATTCACCACATGACCGTTGAAGGTCAGGTTAAAATTCAAAAACACAAAGAAAAATCCCCAGAAGATCCCGCTCATGGCGCCTCCTCCTGTTCCTTGATCTTGTCCGCATACTGCTTCCCATAGCGGAGCACCAGAATGCCCGCCGCGATCTTCAGCCCTGCGTACAGCACGGGGATCAGCAGCAGCGTCCCCATGCCGATCCCAACTCCAGCAACACTCATCATCTCCGCCTCCTTACCAGATCATAAAATTCAGTACGCCCAGGCCCATCAGCAGCAGGACCACAAGGTCCAGCACGCCCCAGCCGATGAGCACCCAGCCCAGCAGGTATCCCTTCGTCTTGCCCAGATAGCCAAGACGCTCCAGAACGTCCCGTCCGCTGTCTCTGCGGGGTGCGGACGCAGTGGATCGGGCCGCCTGCGGCTCCTCCTCCGCGCCCTGGCGCAGCAGGTAGTCTGTGGTGACGCCGAACAGATCCGCCAGGGCCACCACCTTGTCTGTCTCCGGCATGGTCTCGTCCCGCTCCCAGCGGGAGACCGCCTGGCGGCTCACATCCAGCCGCTCGGCAAGCGCGTCCTGGCTCATGCCCGCCTTTTGCCGCAGCTTCTGCAATTTCTCTCCAAATGTCATAGGCACGCTCCTTATCGTTTTGTATGCCCATCTTATCAAAATCCCGGATTTATCGCCAGCAACCGGCCATGGAATCTGCGCAACCTGAGGTTGCGCTTCCCTGTCTGCCGCGTTTTGCGCTCTTTTGGAGTGTATTTTTTTATTATACCACAAGCCTGTCCCGGCGAAAAGCGGTTTGCCTCCGGCAAGCGCCTTGGGAAAAAGAAAAAAGCGGCCCACAGGCCGCTTATACCATTTCTTTATTCCGCTGGCCGGACCAGGGGCGCACCCTCCACCAGCCGCAGCGCCTCTTTGGGCGGCGCGCCCCGGCGGATCTCCTGCAGCAGCGCCGTATATACCAAACGGCGGCTGCCGGCCAGGGCCACGGCGTGATCCAGCTCGTCCCCCACAAAGCCAGCCAGCTCCAGCTGGCGGATCTGCCCTGTCACATCCACACTTCCACCGCCTTTCCCTTTTAGGATACGCCCTTTTTCGGAAAAAGCGCCATCATATTTTCGTTAAATTCCCGTAAATTCCGGCGTGACCACCGGCAGATCCACGATCTGGAGCCCCCGGCTCATGGCGTACAGGATCGTATATTGGGTGCCGCCGGGCGTACCGTCAAAGGCGGCGATCAGCAGCGAGGCGTGATCGACCATGTAGCGGTCCCGCCGCTGCATGCACGAGGACGTGTACCGCTGAGACACCAGCGTTTCGTAGTCGCACGCCTCTACCAGCCGCCGGTACCGCGCCCGCTGGTCCGCCGGCCAGGCATCCGCCTGGGTGGGGCAGGGGATCGCCGCCTCCACTGTCACATCCGGATGGGCTTCCCGCAGTGCCAGCACGCACTCGCAAAAATACAGGTCGCAGCCCATGGCCATGCCGCACAGGAAATGGCGGTATCCCTCGGCGTAGGCTGCCTCCACCGCGTCGGCCATCCGGCGCTTGAGATCCAGACAGCGCAGATCCTCCTCCCGGTAGCCCCAGGGCAGCTTGGCGGGCCGGTGTCCGGTAAAGCAGCAGGCAGATTGCCTTCCCCGCATGGCGTCCCCTCCTCCCTCTTACAGAGTTCTCCGCACCAGTATAGAACATACGTTCCTGGTTGTAAAGTATCGTTTCCAAAAAAGGAATTTTTTCAGCGATTTTGAAAAATCCACACTCGTTTTTCATTTAGGGGTTGCATTTTGGTCCTGTACGCCGTATACTATCAGCAGAAAACAACTGAATCCTTTGTCTTCAGGGCGGGGTGTGATTCCCCACTGGCGGTATAGTCCGCGACCGGCTGCTCCTGCGGCCGCTGACCCGGTGCAACTCCGGGACCAACAGTTACAGTCTGGATGGAAGAAGATGGTTGCGGCAAAGCCGCGCATTTGTGCGCTTCTTTGTTGCTTGTTCACCTTGGAGAAGTCAAAGCATCCAGGGTGTTTTCAAGCAAACAAAAGGAGTGCTTTTATTATGTCCGAACCCAATGTGAATGTACTGCCCGTCTCCCGGTCCCGGATGAACCTGCGGACCCTTTCCTCTCTGGGCATGCTGACTGCCGTGGCCTATGTGGTGATGTATCTGAGCAAGATGCTGCCCCAGGTGTCCGACTTTTTGCAGATGGATCTGAAGGATACGGTCATCTGCATCGGCGGCTTTATCTTCGGGCCCGTGGCCTCCGCCGTCATCTCGCTGGTGGTGGCCCTGGTGGAGATGTTCTCCGTCAGCGACACCGGTCCCATCGGCATGGTTATGAACGTGCTGGCCACCTGCTCTTTCTGCTGCACCGCCGCTTTCGTCTATAAGAAGATGCACACCAAGAAGGGTGCCGTGCTGGGTCTGTTTTTGGGCGTGGCGGCGCTGACCGTAGTGATGCTGCTTTGGAACTACCTCATCACCCCCCTGTACATGGGCGTGGAGCGGGATGTAGTCAAGGATATGCTGGTGCCCATCATCCTGCCGTTCAACCTGGTCAAGGGCGGATTGAATATGGCGCTGATCCTGGTGCTCTACAAGCCCGTGGTCACCGCCCTGCGGCAGGCCAGACTGGTGCCCGAGTCCCAGGCCGTGTTCCAGAAGACCGGCAAGGTCAGCACGGGCTTTGCCCTGTTCTCCTTTGCCCTGCTGGCCACCTTCGTGGTGCTGGCCCTGGTGCTCATGGGTATCCTGTAAACAAGTCCATACCTTATCGGGGAGGGACGGCGCGTCCGGCGCGCAGTCCCTCCCCCTTTTCTTTCACGAACAGATGTGCTATGATAATCCGGAAAGGGGGTGCGCCATGGACCGCGTGATCTTACACTGTGACCTAAACTGTTTTTATGCCTCGGTGGAGCTTCTCAGCCACCCGGACCTAAGGGACATCCCCACCGCCGTCTGCGGCGATCCCACCTCCCGCCACGGCATCATCCTGGCCAAAAACGAGCCGGCCAAGCGCTGCGGTGTCCAGACAGCGGAGACTATCTGGCAGGCCCGGAAAAAGTGCCCCGGCCTGGTGCTGCTGCCCCCCCACCATGCTTTGTACCGGGAATACTCCCGGCGGGTCAATGCCATATATGAGCAATATACCGATCTGGTGGAGCCCTTCGGCATCGATGAGAGCTGGCTGGACGTGACCGGCTCGCTGCACCTGTTCGGCGGGGATGCCCGCGCTCTGGCCGACACGCTGCGGGCGCGGATGAAGCAGGAGCTGGGGCTGACGCTCTCGGTGGGCGTGAGCTTCAACAAGGTATTTGCCAAGCTGGGCAGCGACTATAAAAAGCCCGACGCCACCACCGTCATTTCCCGGGAAAACTGGCGTGAGATCGTCTGGCCGCTGCCGGTGGGCGACCTTCTGTATGTGGGCGCTGCCGCCCGGCGGCTGCTGCACCAGTACGGCGTGGACACCATCGGTCAGCTGGCCGCCTGCCGGCCGGAGATGCTGGAGACCCTCATGGGCAAAATGGGCGTGCAGCTTTATGAGTACGCCAACGGCCTGGACCACGACGCCGTCCGCTCCCGGTACGAGGCGGAGCCGGTGAAGTCCGTGGGCAACGGCACCACCTTCCCCCAAAACCTCACCACCCGCACCCAGGTGCAAAGCGGCATCGCCGTGCTGGCCGACTCCGTGGCCACCCGTCTGCGCCGCTGCGGGCTCTATGCCGGCGGCATCCAGGTGACGGTGCGGGACCCGGAATTTCACGACCGCTCCCGGCAAAAGCAGCTCTCCTCCCCCACCCGATTGATCCGGGAGCTCACCGCCGAGGCCATGGCCCTGGCCGAGACCCTCTGGCATCCCCCTGCCCCCGTCCGGGCCCTGACCGTCACCGCCATCCATCTGGTGGGCGAGGAGGACGCCTATGAACAGGTGGATCTGTTTGGCGTGTCATCCGGCCCCAAAAAGGAAAAGCAGGAGCGGCTGGAAGCCGCCATGGACCGCATCCGCGGAAAATACGGTACGGACGCCATCACCTTCGGCGCCGCCCATCCCGAAAAAGAGGAGGACCCCCTTCCATGACCAAGCAAGACCAAAAACGCGCCCTGCGCCAGACCATGCGCCGCCTGGAATCCCAGCTTTCTCCCCGCTATAAGACCCAGAGCAGCGAAAAGATCTGCGCGCACCTTCTCGCCATGCCGGAGTATCAGGCATCGTCTACGATTTTTTGCTTTGTGGGCACCGCCCACGAGATCGACACCCGCCCCATCCTGACCCACGCCCTGGAATCCGGCAAGCGAGTCTGCGTGCCCCTTTGCACCGCTCCGGGCATCATGGAGCTGCGGGAGATCGCTTCTCTCACTGACCTGTCTCCCGGCGCCTACGGTATCCCGGAGCCGGACGCGGCTCGGTGCCCCACCGTGGACACGGATGAGGTGGACTTTGCCGTGCTCCCGTGCCTTTGCTGCAACCACCAGGGACACCGGCTGGGACAGGGCGGCGGATACTACGACCGCTTCCTCTCCCACTACCGGGGCGGCTCGGTGCTGCTGTGCCGGGAAAAGCTGCTGCGCCAGGAGATCCCCCTGGAGCCCCACGACTACCCCGTTCCCTGGGTATTGACGGAAACCTGCCTCTATGAGGACGGCATGCCGGAACGGCTGGGGTAATGGCTGCCATAAGGAGTTCCTGCTTGCCAAGCGGGGAAAAATCTCTTACAATGTTCCTATGAAGATCGTTTCCGGCGAATCTCAAACTATGTAAGGAGGAGCTTCCAATGATTCAGCAAACCATGGACTTCATCTCCCAGTTCGACCCTGAGGTCGGCGCCTCCATCCGGGAGGAATTTGCCCGGCAGCGCCGCAACATCGAGCTGATCGCCTCTGAGAACATCGTCAGTCCCGCCGTCATGCTGGCCATGGGCACGTGCCTTACCAACAAGTACGCCGAGGGCTATCCCGGCAAGCGCTATTACGGCGGCTGCTACGCCGTGGATATCACCGAGGATATTGCCCGCAAGCGGGCCTGCCAGCTCTTCGGCTGCAACTTCGCCAACGTCCAGCCCCACTCCGGCGCCAACGCCAACCTGGCCGTGTTCTTCGCCCTGGCCCAGCCCGGTGACACCATTCTGGGCATGAATCTGGCCCATGGCGGCCACCTGAGCCACGGCAGCCCCGTGAACATCTCCGGCAAATACTTCAACGTGGTGCCCTACGGCCTGGACGACGAAACGGAAACCATCGATTACGACAAGCTGCTGGAAACCGCCAAGGCCTGCCGTCCCAAGATCATCATCGCAGGCGCCAGCGCCTATCCCCGCTTCATCGACTTCGCCCGCTTCCGCCAGGTGGCAGACGAGGTAGGCGCCTATCTGATGGTGGACATGGCCCACATCGCAGGCCTCGTGGCCGCCGGCGTCCATCCCTCCCCCATCCCCCATGCCCATGTGGTCACCTCCACCACCCATAAGACCCTCCGGGGTCCCCGGGGCGGACTGATCCTGTGCAACGACGAGGAGATCTACAAGAAGATCAACTCCGCCGTGTTCCCCGGCACCCAGGGCGGCCCTCTGGAGCACATCATCGCTGCCAAGGCCGTGTGCTTCGGCGAGGCCCTCAAGCCGGAATTCAAGGCCTACGGGGAGCAGATCGTGAAAAATGCCGCCGTATTGGCCGATGAGCTCCAGAAGCAGGGCTTCCGCCTGGTCTCCGGCGGTACGGACAACCACCTGTGCCTGGTGGATACCCGCAATTTCCACATCACCGGCAAGGAGTTCGAGCACCGTCTGGACGAAGTCCAGATCACCGTCAACAAAAACGCCATCCCCAACGACCCCGAAAAGCCCTTCGTCACCAGCGGCATCCGGGTGGGCACCCCCGCCGTTACCTCCCGGGGCTTCAAGGAGCCGGAGATGGTGCGCATCGCCCAGTGGATGCGCCAAGTGGCCGAGGACTTCGACGGCTGCGCGGCACAGGTCAAGGAAGAGGTCAACGCCCTGTGCGCCCAGTTCCCCATCTACGACTGAACTCCCACACGATCCGGGAAGACCCGTAAATACTGCAAAAACGCCTCCGGCTGTTGGCCGGAGGCGTTTTTCACATCTCAAAGCAAATGCTGCCTTTATTCTGTTTTGCCCGGTACAGCGCCGCGTCCGCCCGGTCCAGCAGCTGGGCCGGCGGCTCCTTTTTGCGGAACTCCGCCACACCGATGCTGACGGACACCGCCTTGTGGGACTGGTTGACCTCCGTACGGACAAAGCACTCCTGAATGGCCCGGCAGGCTGCGCGCACACGCTCCTGGTCGCAGCCGCAGAAAATGACACAGAACTCATCGCCGCCGAAGCGGAAGGGCACCATCTGCTCGCCGGAGAGGTCCAGCAGCACCTGGCCCAGGCTTTTGAGGTAGCGGTCGCCCTGGCTGTGGCCGTAAGTATCATTGAGGTTCTTGAAATCGTCCATATCCAGCATGGCCAGGAAAAAGCGCATCTCCTCCCGCTCCTCCTCCATGCGCTGGAACATCTGACGGAGCGCCTGACGGTTCCATACCCGCGTCAGCTGGTCGGTCATGGACTCCTCCTGGTAGCGCTGACGCTCCCGCTCCAGATGGATCGCCGCGTCGTTTTTCTCCTTTTCCGCCAGGATCATCACCGTGCAGATCCCGTAAAAAATCAGCAGCAGCACCAGGGAAAGGCCGAAATTCACAGTGGAATCCGTGCTCTGCAGAACACTGGGTCTGGCCGGGTCCCAGAAGATAAACAGGTCCGAAACGATCTTTTCCAACAAGCAGGCCGCAGCCACCGCCCGGGTCAGCTTCTGGTCTCCATAGATCACCGTCGCCAGCATGGGAATGATGAATACCGCAAACACAGCGGGAAATACCGAGTGCACGGTATACACCACGAAAGCCATGGCCGCCATCAAAAGCGAAACCGTATAGGCCTTTTTGCGATTGGTCATGCCGCTGTGCAGCGCCTGCCTGGCGCTCAGCCACAGGCCTGCATCGATCACCAGGGGCACCAGCACATACTTTGTAAAATACACGCCCGCGCTGGCAAAGTCCACCTGCAGCGCCCGCAGCGCAAAATACATGAACACTTCCGCCGCGACGGTAAAAACCATCAAAAACAGCATCAGCTGACACTGCATCTTCAGCCATTTCTCGTCGATCCGGCGATATTCTTCCCGAATAGCCGCCTCCTGGCTTTTATTCCCGAATTTTACATCCAACGGCTATTCCCCTCTTTCCATCCAATATCTGCCATTATAGCAGATTTTTCTCTTTGTGTCACCAATGCTCTCCTCTTATTCCCCTTGCGCGTCGATTTTTTCCTTCAGCTCATTCAGATAGACCCACCGCTCCGTCTTTTCCTCCAGCTGCGCTTCCAGTGCCTGCTGGCGCTCCTGGATCTCCTGCAGCTTCACATAATCACTGCCGCAATCCGCCTGCTCCGCCTCACATTGGCGGATGGCCTCCTCCAGCCGGGCAAGGTCTTCATCGATGGTCTCATATTCCCGCTGCTCCTTGAAGGAGAATTTCAGCTTCCGCTCCCGCCGGCGCTCCTGGGCGGGACGGGGACGAACGGCCTGAGGCACCGCCTCTGCCTGCTCCTCCCGGCGCTTTTGCTGCCAGTCCGACCAGTTGCCCGTATAGCGCAGCACCTGTCCGTCCCGCACTTCAAAGATGGATTCCGCCAGCTTGTCCAGCAAAAAGCGATCGTGGGACACCGTCACCACCGGGCCGGGGAAGCCCTGGAGATAGTCCTCCAGAATGGACAGCGTGGTCACATCCAGATCGTTGGTGGGCTCGTCCAAAAGCAGCACATTGGGCGCCGCCATCAGCACGGAGAGCAGGTACAGCCGCCGGCGCTCGCCGCCGGAAAGGCGCCCGATGGGCACCGACTGCAAATCCCCCGGGAATAAAAACCGCTCCATCATCTGATTGGCGGAGAACGTCCCCTCGTCGGTCTTTACCTCATCGGCGATGTCGTGAATGAAATCGTACACCCGCTGATCAAGATCCAGCTCCCGCCCCTCCTGGGAAAAGTGGCCGATCTTCACCGTGGCGCCGATCTCCACCGTGCCGCTGTCCGGGGCCAGTTCCCCGGCGATCAGCCGCAGCAGCGTGGACTTGCCCGCGCCGTTGTGTCCCACGATGCCGATGCGGTCACTCCGCAGCAGATTATAGGAAAAGTGGTCGATCAAGGTCTTTCCTTCGTAGCCCTTGGTCACGTCATGGAGCTCGATGATCTTGCGGCCCAGACGGCTGGAGGCCGCCGCCAGCTGCACGGTGTCGTCCGTCTGGGGGGCCTCCTGGTTCAGCAGGGCCTCGTAGCGGTCGATCCGCTCCTTGGACTTGGTGGTGCGGGCCTTGCAGCCCCGCATGATCCACTCCCGTTCCACCCGCAAAATGGACTGGCGCTTGCGCTCGCTGGCCTCCGCCATCTCCATGCGCTGTGCCTTGAGCTCCAGGTACTTTTCGTAGTTGGCCTCGTAGTGGTAGAGCTTGCCCCGGTCCAGCTCCGTGATGTGGTTGACCACCCGTTGGAGGAAATAGCGGTCGTGCGTCACCATGACGAGACCGCCCCGGAACCGGCGCAGCCAGTCCTCCAGCCAGGCCACCATCTCGCTGTCCAGGTGGTTGGTGGGCTCGTCCAGCACCAGCACGTCCGCCGGATTCAGCAGCGCCGCCGCCAAAGCCACCCGCTTACGCTGTCCGCCGGAGAGGGTGCCCACCTTCTGGTCAAAATCCGGGATGCCCAGCAGATTCAGCATCCGCTTGGCCTCATATTCGTTCAGCTCCCGGAACTGGTCGCCGTGATGGAGAAACACCTGCTCCAGCACGGTGGCCTCGTCCTCCATGGCCGGATTCTGGGCCAGAAAGCTCACCTGGACATTGGGATTTTTCGTCACGCCTCCTCCGTCCGGCTCCGCAATGCCTGCCAGGACCTTCAAAAACGTGGACTTGCCGGTGCCGTTGATGCCGATGACACCGGTTTTATCTCCTTCGTTCAAATAAAAATTTACATCGTCCAGCAGCTGCCGGCTGCCGAAATTGATGGAAAGATGCTCCGCGGATAACAGCATGGAGTGCCTCCTCTGTTTGGATTGCATAGATGGAGTCATTTTATCACATTCCAGACGATTTTGCTATGCAAAGTTCTGATGATGTGTTATTGTGGAAAAAGAAAGGGGGCGCTCCCTTGGAAACCATCACCCGCACCATCCTGCCCCAGGAGGACGGCACCACTGTCCGCCACATTTTAAAGGCCGGACTGCACTTTTCCACCCACGCCGTGGCCCGGCTGACCCGGACCGAGAACGGCATCTTGCTCAATGGCTGCCACGCCCGCACGGTGGACATCGTCCACACCGGGGACATATTGACCGTGGAGACCGGCGACCACCGGCCCCCCAAGGTACTGCCCACGCCGGGCGACTGGCCTCTTCCCGTGGTCTGGGAGGACGGACACCTGCTGGTAGTGAACAAGCCCGCCGGCATGACGGCCCACGCCTCCAACTTCCTGCCGGATACCCCCACCGTGGCCGGGGCTCTGGCCTACACCCGGGGCCGGGACTTCATTTTCCACTCCGTCAACCGGCTGGACAAGGGCACCACCGGCCTCATGGTAGTGGCCAAGAGCGGCTATGTCCATGACCTGCTGCGCCGCCAGCTCCACACGGAGCGGTTCTACCGGGAGTACCGGGGCATCTGCATCGGCTGTCCCCAGCCCCCCGCGGGCACCATCGACGCCCCCATCGGCCGGGACCCGGACTCCGCCATCCGCCGCATGATCCGGCCTGACGGCGCTGCCGCCGTGTCGCACTACCAGGTGCTCTCCAGCCATAACGGACTGAGCCTTGTGAAGCTGGTGCCCCAGACCGGGCGCACCCACCAGCTGCGGCTGCACATGGCCTCCATCGGCCATCCCCTGGCCGGAGACTGGCTCTACGGCACGGAGGACACCGCCCTCATTCCCCGTCCGGCCCTCCACGCCTGTGCCCTGCGCCTGGTGCATCCGGTAACAGGCGAGCTTTTGTCACTGACCGCCCCGCTGCCGGAGGATATGGCCCGGCTGGTGGGCGAATATAACGAACATAGGGAGGAATCTTCACCATGCTGACCTGGAACGTGACCTACCGCACCAAGCCCGGAAAACGGGAGGAATTCTTCAAGGCCCTGACGGAACTGGGTGTCCGGGAAAACTCCATCCACGAGGCGGGCAACCGGAAATATGACTACTTCTTTGACGCCCAGGACCCGGACGTACTGCTGCTGGTGGAGAGCTGGGACAGCCCGGAGCTCCAGCAGCTCCACTGCCAGACGGAGCGCTTTGCCCGGCTGCAGGCGCTGAAGGCGGAGCTGTGCGAGTCCGTCACCATCGACAAATTCGACCACTGATCCCCGGCCGGGCGCCAGCAGGTGCCCGGCTGCATTTATGAATGCCTATTTGTTATTAATTTTACTTATGATGCTATGGTAAAAAAATAAGGGCTGGTTTTTCCCGGCCCACTTCCCATTTCCAGACGGGCGTGGTATAGTTTTATCGTTGTGAAGTAATACCTTTCCATATGGAACACATCTAGGAGGAGGCCGTCATGAAGATCCTGTCTGATATCGAAATTGCCCAGTCCTGCACGCCCCAGCCCATCACCGCCATCGCCCGCACCGCCGGGGTGGACGAGCAGTATCTGGAACTCTACGGAAACTACAAGGCCAAGGTAGACTACCGCCTTTTGCGGGAGGTGGAGCGGCCGGAGGGCAAGCTGGTGCTGGTGACCGCCATCAACCCCACCCCCGCCGGTGAGGGCAAGACCACCACCACCGTGGGCCTTGCGGACGGCCTGCGCCGCCTGGGTCAGAACGCCATGGTGGCGCTGCGGGAGCCCTCCATGGGCCCCGTGTTCGGCGTCAAGGGCGGTGCCGCCGGCGGCGGCTGGGCCCAGGTGATCCCCATGGAGGACATCAACCTCCACTTCACCGGAGATTTCCACGCCATCGGTGCCGCCAACAACCTGCTGGCCGCCATGCTGGACAACCACATCCAGCAGGGCAACGCTCTGGGGATCGATCCCAAGCGCATCACCTGGCGCCGCTGCGTGGATATGAACGACCGGCAGCTGCGGAATATCGTGGACGGCCTGGGCGGCCGGGTGAACGGCTGCCCCCGGGAGGACGGCTTCGACATCACCGTGGCCAGTGAGATCATGGCCGTGCTGTGCCTTTCCAGCGACCTGATGGATCTGAAAGCCCGCCTGGCCCGGATCATCGTGGGCTATGCCTATGATGGCCGTCCCATCACCGCCCACGACCTCAAGGCCGAGGGCGCCATGGCTGCGCTGCTCAAGGACGCCCTCAAGCCCAACCTGGTGCAGACCCTGGAGGGCACTCCCGCTTTCATCCACGGCGGCCCCTTCGCCAACATCGCCCACGGCTGCAACTCCGTCATGGCCACCCGCATGGCCATGCGCCTTGCCGACTACGCCATCACCGAGGCCGGCTTCGGCGCCGACCTGGGCGCGGAGAAATTCCTGGACATCAAGTGCCGCTTTGCAGGCCTCACTCCCTCCGCCGTAGTGGTGGTAGCCACCGTGCGGGCACTGAAAAACCACGGCGGCGTGCCCAAGGCGGAGCTGAACACGGAGAACCTGGAGGCGCTGGAACGGGGCCTTCCCAACCTGCTGCGGCATGTGGAGAACATCACGAAGGTCTATGGTCTTCCCTGCGTGGTGGCCATCAACGCCTTCCCCACCGACACCGAGGCGGAGCTGAAGCTGGTGGAGGACCGCTGCCGGGCTCTCGGCGTGAACGTGGCCCTCAGTGAGGTGTGGGCCAAGGGCGGCGAGGGCGGCATGGCCCTGGCCCGGGAGGTCATGCGCCTTTGTGAGACCCCCGGCGACTTCCACTACGCCTACGAGCTGGACGGCACCATCGAAGATAAGCTCACCGCCATCGCCCGCCGCATCTACCGGGCCGACGGCGTGGTGCTGACCCCCGCCGCCCGCAAGCAGGCCGCCGAACTGACGGCCCTGGGCTTCGACCATCTGCCCGTGTGCATGGCCAAGACCCAGTACTCCTTCTCTGACGACGCCTCGCTGCTGGGTGCCCCCGACGGCTTCACCATCACCGTGCGGAATCTGAAGGTCTCTGCCGGCGCCGGGTTCCTGGTGGCCCTCACCGGCGACATCATGACCATGCCGGGCCTTCCCAAGGTGCCCGCCGCCGAGAAGATCGACGTGGACGAAAACGGCAAGATCAGCGGCCTGTTCTGATTTTTCTCCTGGATACAAAAAAGCCTGTCCCCATGTGGTAGCTGTCCATAAAACAGGTTTTGAGAAACAAATACTATGGCAGTTGCCGGACAAGGGTTGCTGACAAAAGGGGTATGTGTCATTAAGGCACATGCCCCTTTGCTTTTGCAGTTGCCTTTGTTGATGGTAGATGGATAGGATGGATTTTGTACGATTTAAGGTCGATAATCCGGAATTAGCTTACCTGTGAGCAACACAAAAATCAGGGGCAATAATGTGTCCATGCCCTTGCACAAGTACAGCTCATAGGTCAGTTAAATGCCGATTTCCAACCTGTTTCATAAGGGTACTTCTGAGATGTCATCTTTCAGAAAAGTAGTCAAAAATCCCTCACTTAAACCAATCCTTGTGAGGATAGGAAAGAAGTTTGCTGAAACGATAATTTTGTCCATTGTTCCGCGCTTCTGCAATCCGTGTACTGCGCTCACCGTTCCGTTCGCTATTGCATGGTTACAATTAGTTGTTCACCATCCAATGAACAGTGGAATCCCTTTCCATAAGCAGCACATCATTTACAGCGATAGAAACCTCTGAATTTGAAAACTGTTTTTGCCTGTCCTGCCGAGCAAGTAGGATAGACAAGCACAAAGAAGCATGCTATAATTTCCATAAAAGCTTTAAAAGACCACGTTAACATGTCAGGTCGCTGTCTGGCGGCACTTATTAACGGAGGTTTGGGTTATGAATAACAAGCAAACGAAAAAGGCTACGGTCGACGCAAACAATGTGATGATCCGCCACGCGGACAAGGGGCCTTCCGGGTTTTGGGTGGAGGATCACGAGGGCTGTGGCAATCCGGCGGTCTTTCCGGAATTTGAGGAGGGCTTGAAGCGAGGAAGGCTCATCCAGAAAGAACATTATTTTTGCCCATGGAATACCGCCATTATGTACGGCGATGGGCATGGCAAAATAATCACGGGTTGCTATCATAGTTGCTCTATTGACAAGGCGAGGTATTTGTCTGCTCAGGAGCTGAAAGAGATACTTGCCCGCTTCAAAACGCGCATGGAAAATGGAGATTACGATTGCGTTGACCATTTATCGCCGTTGCTGACAAAAGACGAAAGCAGACACATAGAGGATCGCATTCTTGCGGAGCAGCATGAGCGCGAACGCTGCGAAAGACAAAAGCGGCAGGATCGGCTCAAAAAAGCCGCTGCTCTGATTGCCAAGTTTCCAGATAAAAAATCGCTTTTGGCAATCAATTATGGAGAAGATACATGCGTAGATGAAGAAGATGGCCTCGTATTTTTCAATCCGGATTCTCGTAAGGATGTCGTTGGCGCAGAAAAGATGTCCTATGATGAATATCTGGATGTCCAGCTTGCTTCTTTAGGGCACGCTTATCGTTCCGGATTTGCAAACGGCATATTTAATTATCTGCTTGAATTCAAAGGACAGATTGAGAAAGTCAAGCCAAAACATATTTGCTTCAAGCGGGTCTTCATTAGTGGAATGTGCACCGATGGGACAATGTTTGATGATAAAGAGGATCACGTCTGGATGGACAAATCCGGCTTTGAAGAGTGCGCCGTTGGTGACAGTGTTTCGTTCTGCGCCGAGGTCTACCGCTATGTAAAAACCGGAAATGGAAAACTGATTGACTACGGACTGCGTAACCCGACAGGCATCCAAAAGATCGAAGCCTACGAACTTCCCAGTGATGATGAACTGATTATGCAGGAAGTTGAACAGCTTATCTGCGAGACTTGCTTTCTAAGCGAGCAGTGCAATCGCAATTACTGCACAATGGATCCAAAGAAAAAGCGTTTGCTCAAACAAGAAATGTTCCGTGCAATAAAGGCACAGACAGATAAGGAGACGCAGAAATGAAACGATTCTTTCTTATGTGGGGGCTTGTAATTGCATTGTTGCTGAGTGGGTGCGGATCGTCAGCATCCCGTGTTGAAACACTGAAAAGCTGGTCTTTCCAGTATAACGAGGGGACAAGTGATTACAGCCTTTTCTTTGGCTTGGCTGATAAAAATGATAAGTCCCTGTCAGCCGATGTCGATGTGGATATTCGAATTGTAAATGATGCGAATGAAGAGGTTTATGCTGGTACAAAGTCCGTTTCTACTGATGATTTCGGCTATTATACCAGCCAAGCTGCCGGAGAGCAATATCTTGCCAATGTGAGAATCCCTGCCGCTGAGATCAAAGCCGGAAAATCCGCAAGCGGGAAGGTTTATTTCACCGTGTACAAGGAAAACGCAGTTCAGTTTGACGAAGTAAACTGCGATGCTCTGTATTGCTTGCCTATTGAAGATGTTCAAGTGACGTTTGATTCATTTCCGCTGGATCTGAAGGTGAAGGACTTCATGGGGAGTACGGCATCCGTGATCCAAATTCAAGGAGCCGAATTTAAGTTTGACAAAGACTATTCTCCACAACTAACCATTACGATTACCGGAGAAAAGAAGAGCGGGAGCAGTGATTCCGGGTATGATATGATTAGTTATAAGCTGTATGACAGTGCGGGTTATCTGGTAGACTCCGGCAATATATACCTATCTTCTCTGAGCGCCGGAGATAAATTCAAGGATGACTCTGTTGTGATCTATGACATTACTCCCGGCGAATCCTACACATTCCAGTTATCAGAGTATAGCTGGTGAGCTTTCGTAATTTTTCACGAACATAAGGGCTTGGGACTATCCCAAAATACAAAACAGGGCGTTTCGGCGGTCAGCCGGAGCGCTCTGTTTTTTTCGGTGTGGGTGCTCACCGGATTTGCTTGCTGCTCTGCAAGGAAATCCCGGTCAACCCACGCCGTTTTTCGCAAGTGTAGCTACACTTGCTGTGCTTGCTCTTCCTCTCATAATCGCATTGACTCGAACGTTTGTTCTTGTTATAATTAGGCTGAAAGATTAAAAAAGTCTTGGAACGCAGTTGATTTTCATTGGCAAATGGCGGCATCGCCGCCTTGATTACCGGCTTGCACAGGCGAACGAGCCTGTCAAGGACGCGCGGCGAGGCGAAGCCGATTCCTTGACTGGCACGGACGGCTGTGCGACCCGGCGAACTGCCTGTAATTCTCCTGTGAATCCCGGTACATTGCCCAGTGGAATCCCGGAAATTGTCGTGATATACTGAATAACAATAGGTCATATCACGCACTTTGCTCCGGGAGATTCATGCGGCAATGCTCGGAAATCTGAATGAAAAGGAAGGTGCAAATGGATAACAAGAAACGTAACGTCCAAGTGGAATCGGACGGCAGCCGCAGTGCCCCCGTTCCTCTCTGGCAGGAGTTACCGCAGATCACGGTACGCCTGAAAGAAGGAAACACCATCTACCGCTTTACTGCCAGTTTTGACGGAACGCACACCCTTCCCGAAAAGGCGGTGAAGCTGATCGACTCCGAAGGGAGCGTGTGATCGTGACCAACAGCAACCTTGTCTTGGCAGACTGTCCTCAGATGATGGAGGAATCTACTATGAAGCAGTCTGACAAAATTACCGCGCTGTATTGCCGCCTTTCCCGTGACGATGAATCACAGGGCGACAGTAACAGCATTGTGAATCAAAAAGCCTATCTCAGCCGATATGCAAAGGAACACAGCTTCCGCAATACGGAGTTCTTTGTGGATGACGGTTACACAGGCGCAAACTTTCAAAGACCGGATTGGCAGCGCATGATGGCGCTGGTGGAAGACGGAAAGATCGGTACGGTCATCACGAAGGACATGAGTCGCATCGGCCGAAATTATCTGGAAGTGGGGATGTATACCGAGATCACATTCCCACAGAATAACGTGCGGTTCATTGCCATCAACAGCGGTGTGGACAGCGCTAACCAGCAAGACAATGAGTTCGTCCCGTTCGTCAATATTATCAACGAATACTACGTTCGGGACGGCAGCAAGAAAGTGCGTACCTCGCTCCGGCTCAAGGGAGAATCCGGCGAACACCTGACAACAATTCCGCCGTATGGCTACGTCAAAGACCCGGATAATTCAGAGCATTGGCTCGTCGATCCGGAAGCGGCACAGGTGGTCAAGCGCATCTTTTCCCTCTGCATGGACGGGAACGGTCCGACGCAGATTGCCCGGATGCTGAAAGAGGATCATATGTTGACGCCCACCGTTTATCAGGACAGGCAAAAACGAAAAGTCCGCTGTGCTTTGCCTGACAATCCATACAACTGGAACGGCAGTACCGTTGCCGCAATTCTGGAACGGATGGAGTATTGCGGGCATACCGTGAACTTCAAAACGCACCGGCAGTCCTACAAAATCAAGAAGACTATCGAGAATCCACCGGAGCAATGGAAGATATTCCGTAACACCCATGAAGCCATTGTGGATGAGGATACCTTTCAGAGGGTACAAGAGCTTCGTCGCAACAAACGTAGACCGGCAAGAACGGGCAAGAGCAACCTCTTTTCCGGCGTTGCCTACTGCGCCGATTGCGGAGAAAAAATGTACTACTGCACCTCGCGGAACTTTGAAGAACGACAGGATCATTTCGTCTGCTCTACCTCTCGCAAAAAGGGAAAAGACGTGTGCGGAACGCACTTCATCCGCGCGGTTGTTCTGGAAAAGGGCGTGCTAAGATTTCTGCAAATCCTGCTTTGGTATATCTCCGATTGTGAGGATCTGTTCCGCGATAAGCTGGGGGCAAAGCGCAAGGAGGACTTCAAGAAAGAACTCGCCGCAAAGCGCAGACAGCTCACGCAGGCACAGCGCAGAATGGAAGAGCTTGACCGTCTGTTCAAACGGCTCTATGAGGACAATATCTCCGGCAAAATCAATGATAGCCGATTTGAAAAGCTGTCCGCCGATTATGAAAATGAGCAAGCAGAACTGACGGAGAAAATGCAGCTTTTGGAGCAGGAGATTACCCAGCAGGAGAAAGAAGCCGACAGCATTGAGCAGTTCATCCTCCGGGCGAAGAAATATCCCAACTTGCAGGAACTGACGCCCGCTGTGCTGCATGATCTTGTGAGCAGGGTCTATGTTTCCGCGCCGGATAAGAGCAGCGGGCAGCGAGTGCAGGATGTGCATATCAGCCTTGCCTGCATTGGTTTCCTGCCGGAGAGCATCATTGCCGAAATGCTCACCCACGCAGCAAAAAGCAGAACAGCGTGACTTCCGCCACGCTGTTCTCTCTAAAGCTATAAACCTGTCTTATGCGCTGCTACCTTGGGGACAGGCTTTTTTTGATCGTTTAAGCAGCGGGCTTATCCCATCTGCTTGTCCACATCGGCTCTGAGGGTCCGCAGGGCCTGGATGAGGAAAATGGAGTCCATGCCGCAGGCCACGCAGTCAAAGCCCCGCCGGAAGAAGGCGGCAGACGCGGCGGCATCCCCGGCGTAGATCATGGTGCACTTGCCGTGCTTTTTGCAGGCCGCCAGAACACGGTCGATGGCCGCCTGCAAGTCCGGGTCGTCCATCCGGGCGGGCTTGCCCAGGGCCACCGACAGATCGTAGGGCCCCACAAAAATACCATCCACGCCCTCCATGGCGGCGATCTCCTCGATATGCTCCAGCGCGCCCAGGGTCTCACATTGGGGAATGAGCATGGTCTCACGATTGCAGTGGTCAAAGTACTGCTGCGTGTCCGCGCACTCCGGGTCGAAGCCGTAGCCCCCCGAGAGGGTAGGCGCAAAGCCCCGGCGGCCCAGGGGGTAGTACTTGGCATACTCCACCAGGCGCCGCACCTCGTCCACCGTCTGCACATCGGGCACCACAAGGCCCCGGGCGCCCACATCCAGCATTTTCAGGACCGACGGCCGGGTCACGTCCTTCACCCGCACCAAGGGCGTGCAGTTCCGGGCGGACAGAGCCGTGATGGCCGTCAGGGCGCTTTCCACGTCGGCGGGACCGTGCTCCGTATCCACGATGGCAAAGTCCATGCCGGCGATGCCGATGCACTGGGCCGCGGCGATGCCGCCCAGCTCATAAAAGGTACCCAAGGCGTGTCCGCCCTGCAAAAGCTTTTCCCGCAGCAGATTTTTCATGCCTTTGCCTCCTCGTTCTTCCCGTCCCGCACATGGTTCCCGCTCCAGATCCGATAGGGCTCGCTGCCCCGGGCCTCAAGCTTTTCCGTCAGCCATGCCCGGATGGCTTCCACGCCCTCCTCCGTCCAGGGGAAGGTCTCCGTCTCCACGTCCTGAGCCAGCTCAAAGCTGATATTCTCATACACCCACACCTGGATGGTTCCGTCGTTCATCCAGCCGGTGCGCTGAAAGCGGTAGCGAAAGGTGCCGATGCTGCCGGGATACACCGACGCCTTGGTAAAAAACTGCAGATTCAAAAAGTCAAACTTCCCCTCCACGGGGCATCCCTCCTCCGTTCCTCCAGCATACCAGATTCCGCCGCCGCGCGCAACCGCTCAGGGCAGGTTGGCCCGCAGGGTCTCCAGGTTCCCCTCCATCAGGGAAAGGTAGGTGGCGCCGCTGTCCATCTCCTCCTGGGAGACATTGTGGCAGGTGTGGAACATAGCGGTTTTCGTTCCGGTGGCCTCGGCAATGCTGTCCGCCACCAGATGGTTGGAAAATTCGATATACCACACGGTGGAGATGTGCTCATCGCGCACCTTGTCCGTCAAAAAGGCGATGGTGGCGGCAGAGGGCTCCGTCTGGGTGCTGCAGCCGGGGAACGCGGCGTAGTAGTCCAGATCGTATTCCTCGGCAAAGTAGCGCAGGGGGAAGCGGTCGCCAAAGACGATGGTCCGGCTGGGCAGGGAGCCGAAAAAGTCCCGGAACTGCCCATCCAGCACTTCGATCTGCCCGGCGTACTCCTCGCCCCGGGTGCGGAAAGTCTCCGCATGCTCCGGATCCAGCTCACCCATGGTCCCGGCAATGTCCCGGACGATCTGAGCGGCGTTCCGGGGAGAGGTCCACACATGCTCGTCATACTCCTTGACCTGGCCCAGCTCCTCCTCATGGTCATGGCCGTGCTTCTCTTCCTCCATGCCCTCTACGGTCTCCTCCTCCAGAAGTTCCACGCAGTCCATGAGCTTAAGGGTGCGGCCGGTGGGCTCCGCCGCCGAGAGGATGGTATCCACCCAGGCGTCAGACGCACCGCCCAGATACAAAAAGAGGTCACACTCCTGCACCGCCAGAATGTCCGCCGGCGTTGGCTCATAGGAATGGCTCTCCGTGCCCGGCGGCAGCAGCAGCGTCACCTCTGCGTCCTCACCGCCGCAGGTGCGGGCAAAATCGTAAGCAGGGAACACCGTCGCCACGATTTTCAAAGGCTGTTCTCCATCCTCCGCCTGTTGGGCGGTCTCCTTGGCACCGCAGCCGGTCAGCAGGGCGCACAGCAATATCAAGCAGAATCCCTTTTTCAGCAAGTGTAGCTCCTCCTAATTTGAGAATCGTTTTCAGTTGCACAATATACCACAGGGAGTGGGAAAAAGCAAGCGGCTCTTTTCACAAAAAAGACACCGCCCCGGAGGGGCGGCGTCTTTCGTGCTTATGAAATCTCAGATTCCTCCGGCTCATCGTCCGTCATGCGGGAATTGGGTCCGTCCCGCAGTGCAGGCGAGTGCATCTCGTGGGTGGAGTGAGGCGTGCTCTCTTTCCGGCTGGTCCGCCAGAAGGAGGTATCGATGGGGGCGCTGTCCTCAAACAGGTCGTAATAGTCCTCATCCCGCAGTGTGGGCCGCCGGTGCTTCCAGATGGCCGTGATGGTGGGATAGAGAACGATGGCGATCAATCCGCCGGAAAAGCCGTTGTTGTAGAGGTTCAGTCCCGCCACCGGGCCGCCGGTCTGCAGCACCAGAGCCGAGTGGATAAAGCCCGCCAGAATACCGAAGGGCCATCCGAAGTGTCCGGCAATAGGCGCCAGCGTGGTGCCGAACAGCCCTGCCAGCTGCAAGGAGGGGTAGTTGGGCGAATAGTGCATCCCGTATGCGCCCAGGGACACGCCCGCCATGACCGGGATGATGTTGAACGGGTGCTTTCCAAAGGCGGAAAAGCCCATGATAGTGAAGATGCCGCCGATGGTGGGGCCGTTGAGGTCGCCGCCGATCAGCAGGACGAACAGCACGCCCAGAATGCCGTTGCAGCCGATATTTACCATGACCGGCCCGGCGCCGAACATACGCAGGTAGTCGCTGGGGGCCCGGCCCGTGGTGGAGATCAGCCGCCGGTAGCCGGCCCACACCGCCCAGGGCGGAACAGGCGTTGCGAAAAAGCCCAGCAGGATCAGCGCCATGCACAAAATGCCCAGCATGATGGAAAACTTCTCGTTGTAGCCCTGGGCCCAGTACAGCACGGAGTCCGGCTTATCGCCGAAGGCCGTCAGCACGGGCACCACCATCATGGCGAACAAGCCGCAGGCAAAGCCCATATTATAAAGGTTCATGCCGTTTTGGATCTTATAAGTATAGGCCGACAGCGACGGCAGGATGAACCCGATGATGATGCCCATCAGGATGCCCAGCGGCAAACTGGCGTGGATGCTGCCCAGAGCCATGTAGCTCACCAGCGGCGCAAGCGACGTGGCCAGCAGCGACACGGAGGCATACTTGGAAAAAGGCTCCCGCTGATACTTGGCGTAAAGCCAGGTACCCAGAATGATGGGCCAAATATTGAACACGTTTTTGCCGAACAGGGAAAAGCCCGCCATGAGGCCCATCTCCACAATGGTAAAGCCGTTATAGGGATCCCCGGAAAACCGGATGATACAGATGGAGATGATGGTCACCAATCCCGCGTTGATGAGCGCGGCGCCGGGTCCTGCAATATAGACATAGTCGGTAATGAGCAGATCCTGCATGGTGACGATATGGTAGAGGCCCGTGGGGATCTCCGCCGGGTCCTGCAGAAACAGCCCCAGCACCATCAGTCCGATGGAAAAGGCAATGGTAGCCGGGAAAATCATTTGGTTTCGCTTTTGCAAAGAGGCTCCTCCCTCCAGGAAATATCTATGGCTGATTATCTGTTTTTATTATACATGGGCCGCGGAATTTGGGCAACAGTCAATTGCGCCCTTTTCAGGAAAGTTCTCGTCTGCTTTCGCAATGAGAAATTTTACCGGCAAAAAAGCGGCATATTCCCGCCGGTTCGAGTCAAACTATGCTCGCGATACCCAGTGATTCGCACAGTTTGTTATGATGAAAAGGAGAAACGATTATGTCTAGCAAGAACAGCAATAAGATCAACGTTCCCGAGGCCCGTTCCGCTATGGACAAGTTCAAGATGGAGGCTGCTGCCGAGGTCGGCGTCAACCTGAAGGAGGGCTACAACGGCCACCTGACCTCCCGTGAGGCCGGTTCCGTGGGCGGTCAGATGGTCAAGAAGATGATCGAGTCCTACGAGAAGTCCCTGTAAGCAAACGCTGCAAGCGCTCCCCTGCAAAAACACCGCCCAGGCAAACGCCCGGGCGGTGTTTTTCTGATCCTATGATTCCTTGCTCAGCTGGCCCATCCGCAGCGCCGTGGCCATGGAAAGGCGCTTGCACACGCCGCTGTCAAAGGAGATGGTGGCAATGTCCCCGGTACGCCCCAGGATGGTCCCCGGACCAAACTGCCGGTGGCGCACCCGCGCGCCGTCCACATAGCCCTGGTCCGGCTGCACCGCTCTCCTGCTGCCAGCTGCCGGAATGGCCGCCGTTTTCGCAGACGGCGGCTTCTTCTCCGGGAACAGCTCCCGGGAAAAGACGGAGCGCAGGTCCTCTTTACGGAACGTGATGACCGAAAGAGATTCCCTGGCCCGGGTCATGCCCACATAGAAAAGCCGCCGCTCCTCCTCATAGGCATCCTTTTCCTCCTGGGACGCGGCCTTGTCCGGCAGGGCCTTGGGGAAGATCCCGTCCGCCACGTCCATCAAAATGACCCGATCATACTCCAAACCCTTGCTGGAATGGATGGTGGAGAGGATCAGAGGGCTGTCCTCTCCGCTGCCGCCGGCGCGCACCACCGCCTCCAGCTCCACCAGCCGCTCCAGCAGCGCACGGGGATCGGCGGCCTGCTCTCCCAGCGCCTCCAGAAGCTCCGCCTTTCCCGCGTCCATGCCCCGTTCCTCCAGATAGGCGCCGTAGCCCATAAAGTGGACGATGCGGTAAACGGCCTTGTCCGCCCGCTCTGTCCGCAAATTTTCAAAGTGGGTCCCCAGGGCCTTGCACTGTTTCCTGGTCCACGCCGATACCGACTCCAGGCCCGCGATATAGCCCAGGATCGTCTCCCCCTCCCGGCTGCACTGCTGCACCGCCTCCCGGGCCGCCAAACGGCTGATCCCTGCGCCCAGCTTATAGTAGAAGCGCAGAAACAGCTCTCCGTCCCAGGGGTCGTCCGCAAAGCGGAACATGTCGCAGATATCCCGCACCACCCGGTTGGTAAAGAAGCTCCCCTCCACCTGGCGGCAGCGATAGGGCGTGCCGGACCGGTCCAAAAGATCGATCAGCGGCAGGGCGCTGTCGTTGTCCCGGTAGAGCACCGCGGTCTCGCGATCGCAGGTGCGGGCCAGCGTTTCCAGATAGCGGTACTGCTTTTGCCGGTTATAGACCTGGATCTCCCGCACCGGTTCCCCGGCGGGGCGGGTGGGCACCATGTGCTTTGGCTTTCGGTTTTCATTTTTTTGAATGAAGCGGTCCGCCGCCTCCACGATGCGGGCGTTGGAGCGGTAGTTCCGCTCCAGATACAGGATCTGTGCCCCGGGATAGAGCCGGTCAAAGCCGGTGAGGGCCTGGGGAAAGGCCGCCCGGAAGCCGTAGATGCTCTGGTCCTCGTCGCCCACCATGAAGATGTTTTTGCTCCGGGAGGCCAGAAGATGCACGATCCGGTGCTGGATCTTGGAAGTATCTTGGGCTTCGTCCACACAGAAATATTGATACCGCTCCTGGATCTCCCGGAGAAGCGCCGGGTAGCGGCGCAGGATCTCCAGGGCGTAGACCATCTGGTCATCGTAGTCCATGCATCGCCGCTCCCGGAGCGATGCGCAGTAGGAGCGGTAAAAAGGAGGGAAATCCACGCCCTCCACCGAGACCTCCGAGAGCTGCTCCTCCCCCAGCATCTGGTTTTTCACATAGGTAATTGCCGCGCCCAGGGCCTTGACCGTGCCCTCCGGGGCGAATTCCCCCGCCCTCCGGCGGTACAGCTCCCCCAGCAGCGCCGCCTGCTCTCCCGCCTCCAAAAGCCGGAACGCCGTGCGGCCCAGCCGCCGCTCGTAGAGGCGGATGATGCGGCTGCACACGCCGTTGATGGTGCGGAATTCCAGCCCCTCCGCCGCCCCGGCGCCGAACAGGGCGGCAAAGCGCCGCCGCATATCCCCGGCCGCCGCCACCGTGTAGGTCATGGTGAGGATCTTTTCCGCCGGGATGCCCAGAGCAAAGCGCATATAGCCGATGCGGCTGACCAGCACCGTGGTCTTGCCGCTGCCGGGCACCGCCAAAAGAAGCACCGGCCCCTCCACCGCCTGCACGGCTGCCGTCTGCTGGGGGTCCAGCCGCAGGGCGTATTTCCTTTCAAATTCCGCAAACTCCATGCTTCGCTCCATCCAGCCAAAGGCGCCGCCCGGACCATCGTCCCGGCAGCGCCTCTCACTTCTCTTTTTCCTGCTGAGACCGGACCAGGTCCGCCAGCGTATATTGGTTCACATACTGCTGCACCGCCGCGTAAAGGCCTGTCCAGAAGTCCAGCGTGGCGCAGGTATCGCACCGGGCGCAGCAGTTTTCTCCGCCCTCCAGGCAAGCCACCGGCGCCAGGTCTCCCTCCGTCAGCCGCAGGATATCCCCCAGAGGATACTCCTCCGGCGCGCGGGTCAGGCGGTAGCCCCCCTGGGCGCCCCGGCTGCTGTGGAGCAGGCCCGCCCGGCTCAGGATGCCGGCGATCTGCTCCAGGTACTTCACGGAAATGCCCTGTCGGGCGGCGGCGTCCTTCAGCGAGACCCACCCATCCTGTCCATGCACGGCGATGTCCGTCATCAGCCGCAGGGCATAGCGCCCCTTTGTGGAAATCCGCATACCGTCCCCCCCCCTTTTTTAATTCCTATTTTGCCATAGGAAATAGGGGAATGCAAGGGTTTTGCGCGCATAGCCTCCACATCTTTGCGGCAGACTAGAGGCAAACGCTCAAAACGCTAGGAGGAATCCCATGTCTCGCATCCATCGTGTTATGGCGGCAGCCGCCGCACTGTGCGCCTGCGGGGCGCTGTTTATTTTCGTCTATTCCCTCCGGGCCGGCATGCTGCCTGCTGCCGCCGACGCGGCCATCCCCGCCAGCGCCGACAACTGGGGCCTGGCCTTCCCCGAGGAGGGCAAGACCCCCGTGGGCAACGCCACCGCCGAGGACCTGGCCCAATACAACGCCTACTTTCTGGGGGACACCGGCAAAAAGGTCATTTACCTGACCTTTGACTGCGGCTATGAAAACGGCTATACCGCCTCCATCCTGGACACGCTGAAAAAGCACAACGCCCCCGCCGCCTTTTTCGTAGTGGGCAACATGGTGGAGACAGCGCCGGAGCTGGTATGCCGCATGGCCGAGGAGGGCCACATCGTGGGAAACCACACCTACCACCATCCTGACATGTCTGCCATCGCCGACCAGGAGTCCTTCCGCAAGGAGCTGGAGTCTTTGGAAGAGCTCTATAAAACCACCACCGGAAAGACCATGTCCCGGTTCTACCGCCCGCCTCAGGGCAAATACAGTGAGGAAAACCTCCGCCAGGCCCACGCCCTGGGCTACACCACCGTATTCTGGAGCCTTGCCTATGTGGACTGGTACGTGGACGACCAGCCCACAGCGGAGCAGGCTTACAGCAAGCTGCTGCCCCGCATCCACGACGGCGCCATCGTGCTGCTCCACTCCACCTCCCGCACCAACGCGGAGATCCTGGACGACCTATTGACCCGCTGGGAGGAGATGGGCTTTACGTTCGCCTCTTTGGAAGAGCTTCCCCAGCTGCAGACCGCCTGAACAAAAAAGCCGCCCGCCAAAGGCCGGACGGCTTTTCCTTTACAGGTCGCTGCCCTGCTCCACATCATGGAGGGCAAAGGCATGGTGCACCGCGTTCAAGACCCGCTTTTTGTCTCCGCTCCAAAGAGGGGCCAGCAGGTCCCGCTTGGCGCCGTCCCCGGTGAGCCGGTGGATCACCACATGGCGGGGCGTGCTGCGCACGCAGGCTTCCAGCGCGTCGATGTATTCCTCCAGGGTCAATATGGGCACCTCCCCCGCCGCCCAGTGCTGCGCAAGATCCGTGCCCCGCAGCACATGGAGCAGGTGGAATTTCACTCCGTCCGCCCCGGACGCGCCGATATAGCGGGCAGTCTGGGCCATCATCTCCCGGCTCTCCCCGGGCAGCCCCAGGATCTGATGGACCACCACGGTAATGCCCGCCGCTTTCAGCTGCGCCACCGCCCGGTCGTACACCGGCAGATCGTAGCCCCGGCGGATATAGGCGGCGGAGGCGGGATGGATGGTCTGAAGTCCCAGCTCCACCCAGACCGGCTTTTGCCGCCCCAGCGCTTCCAGCAGTGCCAGGACCTCCGGCCCCAGGCAGTCCGGCCGGGTGGCGATGGACAGCGCCGCTATCTCGTCGGGCGCCATGGCCTCGGTATAGAGGGCCCGCAGACGCTCCACAGGGCCGTAGGTATTGGTAAAGGACTGAAAGTAAGCGATATATTTGGCATCCGGCCCGGCTTTGCCCGCAACCCGGGCCTTGGCCGCTTCGATCTGCGCCCGCACCGGCCCGACCTCCGCAAAGGCCCCCGCGCCGTCGCAGAAGATGCAGCCCCGGCTGCCCAGCGTCCCGTCCCGATTGGGACAGGTGCAGCCGGAGGACAGTGCCAGCTTGTAGACCTTCGTCCCGTACCGGCGGCGCAGCGCATCATTGAGACTGTTCCAGTACAAGTCTTATTCTCCCGGAGTAAAGGTACGCAGCGTATGGCCCTCAAAATCCCGCCAGGCAAAGTGTCCGTCCTCCAGCGTCATGTAGCCCGGGGCGCTATCCTCTTTGGGCATGGACACGGAGCCGGGATTCAGATACCAGATCCCGTCGATCTGGCGGCAGGCAGGCACATGGGTATGGCCGCACAGCAGCACATCCCCGGTCAGCAGGGGCGGCAGGCAGTCCGGGCCGTACTTGTGGCCATGGGCGGCGTAGACCAGACGATTCCCCAGATCCAGCAGGGCGTACTCCGCCAGCACCGGGAATTCCAGCACCATCTGGTCCACCTCCGCGTCGCAGTTGCCCCGCACGCACAGGAGCTTGTCCCGGCAGCCGTTGAGCATGGCCGTCACCTGCTTGGGATCATACTCCCGTGGCAGGTCATTGCGGGGGCCGTGGTAGAGGATATCCCCCAGCAGCACCAGACGGTCCGCTCCCTCCTGCCCAAATGCCTCCAGCAGCTTTTTGCAGTAATACGCCGAGCCGTGCACGTCCGACGCGATCATCCATTTCATATGTGATCCTCCCGTTTTCACGCTGCGGCAGCTATTTCCCGCCGCAGCCGCATTTTTTTCATTATACGGCCCCATGCAGCCTTGCGCAAGCGCAGACGCTTTAGTTTCATATTATTTGATTTTTGGCAAATCGTTTCTTTTTTTGTATCTTTTGCAACTTACATTGCCCCTTATGAAACCGCCGCGTATTTTCAGGAAATCAATGCTTCTGCATCTTTTGCAGGTAAGCCGCTTCATCATCGGTTCTCTTTCCTTTCCGCATCGCGCCAGCACGATCCTTTTCCTACGGTTCGGTGTCCCAGATGTTTATTTAATATGATTATACCATGGTGCCGGGTTCTTTGCCATTCTGATCTAACAGAACAAGTGCAGCACGGTGAAACCACAGCGCACAAAAAGTGATGCCGGGCACCATCGAAATCGACCGTGCCCGGCATCGTTGATTTTCCTATTTCCCTGCGGGCCGCTTCTCCTCGTGCAGCCGCCTGGCAGGTACGCAGGTTATTTTGCGTTACATGGCGGCGTTGATGGCGGCGATGGCGCCGTCGGCCACAGCAGTGGCCACCTGCCGGACCTGCTTGACCCGGATATCACCGGCAGCGTAGACACCGGGGATCTCCGTCTCCATCTTGTCATTGGTGAGGATGTAGCCGTCCTCCAGGGTCAGCTCCGTGTAGAGCTGCGTGTTGGGGCCCACACCCGCGTAGACGAAGATGCCGCAGCCCGGATCCTCCACCGTCTCGATGCTCCCGTCATGCTCGCTGGCGATCTCCAGACGCTCCACCTGATCGGTGCCGTACACCGCATGGAGGCGGCTTCCAAGGCGCAGCGTGATATTGGGGGCGGAGGCCACCTTCTGCCGGAACTCCGCGATGCAGCCCAGCTGATCTTCAAAGTGGATGATGGTCAGGTGCTTGGCAAAGCCTGCCAGATACAGCGCCTCTTTCACCGCGCCGTCGGCGCCGCCCACTACGTAGACGTTCTTTCCGGTGTAGGCCGCGGCGTCCCGGGCGGCGTTCATGCCCATGCCCTTGCCTGCCAGCTCCACCTCGCCGGAGATGCCCAGCTTGCGGGGCGTACCGCCGTTTGCCAGGATGATGCGCCGGGCCTCGTAGGTCCCCTTGTCCGTGCTGACGGTCTTGACCTCGCCGTGAAGCGTTACGCCGGTCACGTTGGCATAGGCGATCTCCACACCGGCGTTCAGCGCCTGCTCTTTCATGCGCTTTGCGAACGTCTCACCGGTCTCCTGGGTCTGCAGGGCCGTATAATGGGTCACCGTAGACACCTTGCCGATGATACCGCCCACCTGGCCTTTTTCCAGCACCAGTGCCCGCTTGCCCCGGCTGACTGCATAGATACCCGCGCTGATACCGGCAGGGCCTGCTCCGATGATAATGACGTCATACATGATCGATCCGCTTCCTTTCTGTATTTCCCGGCATCCGGCCTGTGGCCGCTGCCTTTTCCCTTGCTTCGACTTGATTATAGCGCAGAGTTACGATAAAATAAAATCAAGAATTGTTATCCGACTATAACTTCAAATAATAGGTGATGCATATGCTGGACCCACGCTGGGAGACATTCCTTGTCCTGTGTGAAACCATGAATTACACCCGGGCCGCCGAGCGGCTGTGCCTGACGCAGCCGGCAGTGACCCACCACATCCACTACCTGGAAGACTACTACGGCTGCCGCCTCTTTTCCTATGAGGGAAAGGTCCTGCGTCTGACGGAGGCCGGTGTGCGCCTCCGGGAGCTGACCCGCTCCATGGCCTACAACAGCCGAAAGATCGAAGCAGTCATGTCCGCCTCCGCGCCGCTTTGCCTGCGGGTAGGCGCCTCCAAAACCATTGGAGACTACCTCATCGCCCCCAGGATCGAGCGGTTTCTGCGGTCCCAGCCGGATGCCTCGTTCTCTCTGCTGGTAGACAACACCCAGGTACTGCTTCAGGCCCTGGAGGCCGGGGAGCTGGATTTTGTGCTGGTGGAGGGCTTTTTTGACCGGGAGCGCTACGAAGCGCAGCTTTACCGGCAGGAATCGTTTTTCGGCGTCTGCCCCCCGGACCACCGCCTGGCCGGGCGCTCCGTGCCGCTGGATGAGCTGGCCGGGGAGCGGCTCATCATCCGGGAGGCCGGCTCCGGCACCCGGGCCATCTTTGAGGCAGCGCTGCAGCGGCGAAACTATACCCTCCAAAGCTTTGAGAGCCTGGTGACCATCAGCGACTTTTCCACCATCAAATCTCTGGTGGCCGACGGCCTGGGCATCTCGTTCCTCTATGCCCCGGTGGTAGAGCGGGAGCTGCAGCAGGGCACCCTGGCCCGCTTCGACCTGGCCGGACTGCCCATGGAGGGCGCGTTCTGGTTCGTCTGCCTGAAAGATAATCTTTTTGCCAAGTCCTGGGCAGACTGGATGCAGTGAGTGTACCGCCCGTAAAAACAGAGAGCCGGATGCATCCATTTGGAATGTATCCGGCTCCCTTGCCGTATAGATGGACTTTCACGCCAGGATAGTCCCTTCTGGGAACGCAGCCCGGAATACCCTGCGGACCAACGGTCCTGCCACCAAGAACTGGACTGGCAGTGCCATGACGAAATTGCGGGGAATATTCCAAAGCCAGGCAGCCGGAATCCCGCTCCAGTCGCCCGTGTGGAAGGCCCCCTCGCACGCGCCGTAAAGTGACATGATAAGGACCATGCACACCACCATGCCACCGGAAATACACAGGATCTTTTTCAGCGGCGGATCCTGGGGCCTGATGAGATAGCGGAACGCCACCCCCTTGGCAATGCGGGAAGCTGCAAACCAGTCACAGCACATGCCAAATATGTAGGCAATGGGAAATCCAATCCATGCGGCTACAATAACCTCCAGATTTAGCGTGCCATACTGCAGTGCTACGTTATAAATGCTCATCCAAAGCACCATCACAAAGCACATCATCACCGTGTAGATCAGACTCTCTCGTTTGTTTTGCGGCATATTTCCATTCCTTTCCCGTCTGCGGCTTCTGTCCGCAGAGACAATGGTAATCATATCATAGGAAAACCGCCCCTCGTAATTGTGACACCCCCCGAATGGTCTTCCATATTTTTCCTTGTTTTTTGTGTATTCAGCTCATTCTCCGGCCTTTCAGTGACCGCCGGTGCGTCTATAACGGTCCACTTCACCCTCAGCATGTGAAAGCATACGTGTAAATTCACTTATAACATATATACTTTATATATGCTTTTCCGCGATACAGGCAGATATTTTACAAAATCAACTGCTCTGCGAAATCGCCGCAAACCCTTGCGGCACAAGGGAAAAAGCCCGGAGCCTTGCAACTGCAAGGCTCCGGGCTTTGGTGGAGGTGGGGGGAGTTGAACCCCCGTCCGAAAGCACTTTAACGGGATTTTCTCCGGGCGCAGACGATTATTGCGGGAGTCTTACTCCCTGTTCCCCTTCCAGATGGCAAACCGTCACGCCATCAGGTCAGGTGAGCTTCATGATGTGTGGCGCAGGCAAAGCTTACTGCACGCACATTTACCGCTAAACGACGCCCTCCCCGGCTCGCGGTCCTTCCGGGTCGGACGGCTGCCTTTAATTAGGCAGCAACAGCAACAGTGTTGTTGTTATTTAATTTATAAATTGCCCGTTTTATGGCGGTCAGGCGCCGCCGCCCGCTGATCCCGCCTCCATACCCCCGTCGAAACCGGTACACCCCCATATGGGCGTCTCCCGCCGTGCGGCTGGATGGCGCGGAATACTCTTTTGGAATTGTAACATACTTCCCGGGGGAAGTATGTTACAATTCCATGAAATTTATGTTTTGGTCAGCTTCATCATCAGCTTGGCCGGCGTCACCTTGGCCAGCAAGCGGTACGTTTTATAAAAGAGCCGGGGCGTATAGATGGTCCTGCCGGCCTTGGCGGCCCGCAGCGTGCCGCCCGCCACCCGGACCTGATCACAGTAGGGCAGCATGGCAAACGTTCTGGAGTTTCCGCTGATGCGGCCCACGTCCAAAAACTCTGTTTCCATGGGCCCCGGGCAAACCGCCGTGACGGTGACGCACTTTTTCTTCAGTTCTTCCGAAAGTCCCAGTGTAAACGCGCTGACATAGGCCTTGGTGGCCGAATACACCGTCATACGGGGCGTGGGGCAGAAAGAAGCAATGGATGAGACATTGATGATCCTGCTTCCGGCCTCCATATAAGGGATGCACATGCTGGTGATGGCCGTCAGGGCCCGCAGGTTCAGATCCACCATGCGGGTCTGGAGGGAGGTCTCCGTCTGGCCCACCTCGCCAAGATACCCGCAGCCGGCGTTGTTGATGAGCACCTGGACTTGCGGGTGATCCGACGCCAGCTTTTCCTGCAATGCCACAAAGCTCATGGGATCGCACAGGTCCAGCGCCAGGCACTCCACATTCTTATGGGAAAGCTCACCGGCCATTTCCGCCAGCCGTTCCCGCCGGCGGGCAATGAGCCAGTAGCACTCCACATCCGGGAACACATCCTCCAGCTGGCGGACGAACTCCCGTCCCAGGCCGGAGGAGGCGCCGGTGATAATGGCAGTCCGCATACAGCCCCTCCTTTGCGCGTCCGTCTATTCAGTGGGTCTCGGGAGCGGGATAGTCCACGCCCTTGGTATCCACCCGGATGGACTGGATCACCACGTCCTTCTTGGGCTTGTCGTTCATCATGTTGCGCTGGACCCGGGAGATATCCACGGCCACGTCCGTACCCTCGGTCACCTGACCGAACGCGGCATACTGTCCGTCCAGATGGGGCGCGGGGGCCACCATGATGAAGAACTGGCTGCCGGCGGAGTTGGGCGCCATGGTACGGGCCATGGACAAAACGCCCAGGGTGTGCTTGAGGTCGTTCTGCTTGAAGCCGTTGGCGGAGAATTCGCCGTTGATCTCATAGCCGGGGCCGCCCATGCCGTTGCCGTTGGGGCAGCCGCCCTGGATCATGAAGCCGGGGATGACACGGTGGAAGATCAGGCCGTCATAAAAACCCTTATTGGCCAGGGAGATGAAGTTATTGACGGTGTTGGGGGCCTTTTCGGGGTACAGCTCCGCCGTCATGACACGGCCGTCCTCCATGGTGATGGTGGCAATGGGATAGTTGTTTGCAGACATAATTACCGATTCCTCTCTTTCATGGTGCGGTCGATCTCCCGCTTGGCGTCCCGCGCCGCGGTGGCCGCCCGCTTGTCGTAGTTTTTCTTGCCCTTGCAAAGACCGATCTCCAGCTTCACCCGGGCGTCCTTGAAGTAGGCGGCGAGGGGCACCAGGGCGTAGCCGTCCTGCTTGACCAGGGCGTGGAGCTTGCGGATCTCCCGCTTGTGCATGAGCAAGCGGCGGGAACGCATGGGGTCCTTATTAAAGATGTTGCCTTTTTCATAGGGAGAGATGTGCATGCCGTGGACGAACATCTCCCCGTCCTTGACGGTGCAGTAGGCATCCTTGAGGTTCAGCGTGCCGGCACGGATGGACTTGACCTCCGTCCCCGCCAGCTCGATGCCGGCCTCGTAGCGGTCCTCCACGAAGTAATCGTGGAAAGCCTTGCGGTTCTGCGCCGCGATCTTGATCCCCTTTTTCTCCGTGGGGCTCACCTCTTTCCGGGATTTTTTCCATTGGATTTTTACGTGCTGACAGTATAGCACACATCTGCCGCTTCTTCAAGAGAAAGAAGCGGTTGGCAAGTTTGGGCCGCCGTGATATAATTGAAATGATTGAATCAACTGGGGCACAGCGCTTTTGCAGTGAAAGCGCCGCTTTCGTCCATCCTGCCCTGTGGGAGAGCAAAGTATACGAGGTGTAACAACATGAATGAATTTACGGATCTGACTGAACAGACCCTCAGCCGGAAAGAACAGTACAGCGGCCCCCTCTTCTCCGTCCATACGGACACCGTCCGCCTGCCGGACGGGACGACCTCCTCCAGGGAAGTGGTGGAGCATGTGGACGGCGTGGCCGTGCTGCCGCTGGACGAGCGCAACAACGTTTTGACCGTGACGCAATACCGCTACGTATTCGGGCGGACCATGCTGGAGATCCCGGCGGGCAAGCTGGATCCGGGCGAGGACCCGGTCACCGGCGCATTGCGGGAGCTGAAGGAAGAGACCGGTGCCGTGCCCGATACGTTCCTGCCCCTTGGACACATCGTTCCCGCCCCCGGCTGTTACAGCGAGGTGCTGCACCTGTTTTTGGCCCGGGGACTGCACATGGAGCAGCAGCATCTGGATCCCGGCGAATTTTTGAATGTGGAGCGCATTCCCTTTGACGAGATGGTCCACCGGTGCATGAGCGGCGAGATTGAGGACGCCAAGACCATCGCCGCCGTACTCAAGGCCAAGATCCTTTTGAATCTTTGATCTCAACTCTGAATCTCTCAACAAAAAACTTGGAGGTCCCTATGAACACGCAAAAAACTGTCCTCATCGTAGAGGATGAGAAAAACATCGTGGACATCCTGCGCTTCAACCTCCAGCGGGAGGGCTACCGCACCCTGGAAGCCTACGACGGCAAGGACGGGCTGGACAAAGCAGTGTCCGAAAACCCCGACCTCATTTTGCTGGACGTGATGCTGCCCCAGATGAACGGCTTTGACGTGTGCCGCGCTCTGCGCTCCCAGGGCAGCAATGTGCCTGTCATCATCCTCACCGCCCGGGAAGAAGAGGCGGACAAGGTGCTGGGATTGGAGATCGGTGCCGACGACTATATCACCAAGCCCTTTTCCATGCGGGAGCTCATCGCCCGGGTAGGCGCCAATATCCGCCGCACCTCCATGGCCGCCCCCGCCGCTGCCTCCGCCGCCGCCAGCGCCATGCCGGTGGCCGGAGATCTTGCCATCAATACGGACAGTCACCAGGTGTTCCGGGGCGGCAAGGCCATCGACCTGACCCAGCGGGAATACGAGCTTTTGACCTTCCTGGCAAGTCATCCCAACAAGGTCTACTCCCGCATCGCCCTCATGGAGCAGGTATGGAACTACGGCTACGTAGGCGACGACGCCCGCACGGTGGATGTGACCGTCCGGCGCCTGCGGGAAAAAATCGAGGCAGACCCCGCCAATCCCGCCTATATCCTCACCCGCCGCGGCGCGGGCTACTATTTCTCCGTATGATCCCACGCCAATGAGAGGAGGTGCCGCCGGTGTTCCGCAGCCTGCACATGAAGCTGATGCTGATATTGCTGTTGCTGATCACATCGCTGATGGCAGTGGTGGGTGCATTTTTGACCACCAGCGTCTCCAGCTTTTATATCAATACCTTTTACGAGCAGATCGCCGATGTATTCGGTCAGGACCAGCAGGAATTCGTATCCACCCTGCGCAGTGAAGCCGCGCAGGACGACGGGGCCCAGCGGCTCCAGGAGATCCTGAAGATCAGCGCCGGTGAGCTGGGCATCGACTACCGCAGCCGCAACTACTTCATTCTGGACGGACGGACGGGTGCATTTTTGAGCGGCTCCGCGGGGGAGGACAGCCTGCCCCGCCAGCAGACCGCCAACCTGCTCACCGCCCGCAACGCCGTGGCCCGGGGCGACGCCACCCTGGTAGGTGACGAGAGCGACATCACCGCCGACTACATGGATGTGGCCATTCCCATCCTGGCCGGCGACAACGCCTTCATCATCTACATTCTGGACAACAAGGACACCGTCTCCGAGCTCAATGCCCAGCTGTTCACTATCATCTTCCAGGCTCTGGTCATCGGACTGCTCATCTCCGTGCTTTTGAGCTTTCTGCTCTCCAAGACCATGGTGGGTCCCATCGAAAAGCTCACCGCCGGTGCCGAGCGGGTGGCTGCCGGCCACTTTGACAGCGAGCTGCCGGTGGAGTCCTCCGACGAGATCGGCATCCTCACAGGCACATTCAACGAAATGTCCGGCATCCTGCAGGAGACCCTGGCCGCCGTGGAAAACGAGCGGGACAAGCTGGATACCCTCTTTCTTCATATGACCGACGGCGTGGTGGCCTTCAGCCACGAGGGCGGGCTCATCCACTGCAACCCCGCCGCCAACACCATGCTCCACCGGAATCTGGACGACCGCTGCACCTATGACGAGCTGTTCGGCTCGGTCTATCCCTTCGAGGAAATGCTCGCCCTCCAGCGGCCCAACTACGCCGAGGGCGAGATGCTGGTGGGAGAGCGGACGCTGGAGCTGTATCTGGCTCCATTTTCCGATCAGGCCCGGGGCGGCGTGCTGATCGTGCTGCACGACGTGACGGAACAGCACCGCAACGAGGAGCGCCGCAAGGAGTTCGTGGCCAACGTCTCCCATGAGCTGCGCACGCCGCTGACCAACGTCCGCAGCTACGCCGAGACCCTCCGGGACGCGGAAGAGGGGGACATCCCCCACGAGACCGCCCGAAGCTTTCTGGACATCATCATCACGGAGACCGACCGGATGACCAACATCGTCCAGGACCTTTTGACCCTCTCCCGGCTGGACTCCGGCCATACGGAGCTGATCCTCTCCCGGTTTTCCTTTGCCGAAGCCATCGGGAGCGTAGTCCGGGCCAACGCCCTGGCTGCCAAGAACCACGGCCACGAGCTCACCTGCGGCTCTTTGGAGGACCTGCCCCTTATTGTGGGTGACCGCAACCGCCTGGAGCAGGTGATGATGAACGTGATCGGCAATGCCATCAAATACACCCCTGACGGCGGACATATCCGCGTCAGTGCCGGCTCCACGGAAAACGACGTGTGGATGGAGGTCTGGGATGACGGCATCGGTATCCCGGAAAAGGACCGTGACCGGATCTTCGACCGGTTCTACCGGGTAGACAAGGCCCGCTCCCGGGAATCCGGCGGCACGGGTCTGGGACTGTCCATCGCCCGGGAGCTGGTGCTGCGCCACAACGGCACCATTGCCCTGGCCCCCCATGAAGGCCCCGGCACCACCATCCGATTGACTCTGCCCATTGCCGGCCCCGCCTCTACCTGAGACGCGCCGAGATTTTTGAAAGGAGGTGCCGCCCGTGCGCCGAGGCCACACCAGCCGGCGGGACATGCTGCAAAATATCGCCATCACGCTTCTTTCCGTCTCTGCGGTGCTGCTGTTCATCCAGACACAAAGCTATATGCTTTCCACGGACGACGGCTTCGTGGGCAATCTTTTCCAGTCCGGAGCCCCGGGCGCCGATACTTCCTCCCAGCCCGCCGCGGCGGCACTCTCCGCGCCGGTGCGGGCCGCTGTTTCCGGCACCTACGGCCGCTACGGCGACATATCCCTTTCCACCGCCGACGCCGACCGCTTCGGCCGTCTGCTCTCGCCGCTGCTCAGCGAGGCTCTGGGCTCGGGACAGTCTTTTTCTCCCTGCACCCAAACGGATTTTCTCTCCGCGCTCTCCCGGTCCAGTGTATATTACGACTTTTTGCAGCCGCTGCCGCTTTCTGTACTGTCCATGCTGGTGGGGCTGGAGGAGAGCACTGCCGACGCTGACATCCGCGCCAGATATGTGGCCATTTCAGAGCTGGATGACGCAGTATTCCTGCTGATCTGGGACGGCGCGGACACGTTTTTGCGGTGCCAGACCGCCGTGAAGACCGCCCGGCTCCAGGATGTGATCAGCAGCTACGAGCTGGGAAACGCTGCCTTCGCTTTCGATCTGGTCCATTCCAATCCTGATTTTGAAAAGATCAGCCCCTGTTCCCTGTTCGTCTCTCCCATGCCCCAATTCCAGACGCTGGATGTCTCCTCTTCCGACGAAGATACGTCCGCCCTGCTCTCTGCCCTGGGGTTCAACCCCTATGCCAATACCCGCTACACCGAATCCAACGGCACTTCGGTGATCATGGAGGGCGATAAGACGCTCCGCCTGTCTGCCGACGGCCGCCTTCGCTATCAAAGCGGCAGCCGCAGCTCCCTGTTCGTCGCGGACAGCGAATCTCCCACCTTAAATGAGATCGTGCAGGGCTCCTGGGAGCTTTTGCAGACACTGCTCAGCGGACATCTGGGCAGCGCCGCGCCGTATTTGTCCCAGGTCATCCAGTCCGGAGATACCACGGTGCTCCGTTTCGGCTTCCATCTGGACGGCACCCCCATCCGCTTTCTGGACGACTCCCCCGCTGCTGAGATCCAATTGCAGGGCAACGCCGTTACCTCCCTTTCCGCCACGCTGCGCAGCTATGTACTCTCCGGAGACAGCGCCTCTGTGCTTCCGCTGGAACAGGCGGCCGCCATTGCCGCCCTGGAGCCTGGCAACGGGCTCTCTCTGGCTTACGTGGATGATGGCGGCAGCTCCTGCGAGCTCTCCTGGCTTTCGGAATGACCTGGCGGCAGCCGCCGCAGAAAGGAACGCCACATGCAAAGTGCCCGGCTGAAAAACATCATCATATTGATCCTGGTGCTGCTGAACCTGTTCCTGCTGGGCTCCCTGCTCAGCCGGCAGGCCGCCCGGCTGGAAAGCCGGCATCAGACCGCAGCTCAGCTGAGCGCGCTCTTTGAGGCCAACAACATCACCCTCTCGGAGGACGCCGTCACCTTTGCGGCCCCGCCGGGCAGCATCACTTTGAACCGGGACGTGGAGCAGGAGCGGCAAATGGCGTCCTTCCTGCTGGGCAAGGGCATGAGCCACTCCAGCCAGAGCGGCGTGATCTACTCCTATGAAAGCAGCGCCGGCGCGGCGGTATTCAGCTCCGGCGGTGCCTTCGACGCAGCGATTTTGCTCCAGGAGGACCCCAACGTGGAGCGCCTTTGCCGCAAATTCTGCAGCCAGTTCCAGTACGAGGACCTGACCATAGACGCAGACGATCCGTTTTCCGCCACCGCAGTCCGCAGCTTCGACGGCTATCCGGTCTCCAACTGCACGGTCTCCTTTTCCGTTCAGGGCAGCGTGCTGACCGTCAGCGGCACGTTCCTTCCGTCTGTCTCTTCCGGCGCCTCCTCCGGCAGCGACCTGCTCTCCGCCGTATCCGCTCTCACCGCATTTTTAAACACGCATCTGGAAAGCGGCGCCGTGGTCTCCCAGATCACCGCCATCACTGCCTGCTATCAGGCGCAGAGCGCCTCCGCCTCCTCCACCGCCCTGATCCCCACCTGGCTGATCGACACGGATTTCGGTTCATATTATGTCAACTGTGAAACCGGCGCGGTGACCCGCAAATAGCCGGCCCGGGCGGTTTATGCTATTTTTGAACTAATTATGGAAACAACGCAGGAATGGTTTGCATTTCCACAGAGGATATGATATAGTATCGCTGTGTGAGTTTCCCCGGATGAAATTTTCCCGGCCCGCGGCCTTTCCGCGGGTATGAAGCGGCACCGGCCGGGCAAACTGTCCGCAGAGGCGGACGGCATTGCCGCCACAAAAGAATGTGCCTTGAAGAGAGGGTAAATACTTTGACAAAATATATTGTACAGGGCGGAAAGCCCCTGTTTGGTGAAGTTGAGATCAGCGGCGCTAAAAACGCCGCCGTTGCCATTATCCCCGCCGCCCTGCTGGTGGACGGCACCTGCCGGATCGAAAACATCCCCCAGATCTCCGATGTGACGCTGTGCCTGAAGATTCTGGAGCAGCTGGGCGCCTCCATCCGCTCCATCAACCGCCACACGGTGGAGATCAATTGCAGCCACATCCGTTCCACCCGCACCAGCTATGACCTGGCCCGCAAGATCCGCGCCTCCTATTATCTCATCGGCGCGCTGCTGGGCCGCTTCGGCCAGGCTGAAGTGGCCATGCCCGGCGGCTGCAACTTCGGCGTCCGCCCCATCGACCAGCACGTCAAGGGCTTTACCACCCTGGGCGCCAAGGTGGTGGTGGAGGGCGGCTTTATCCACGCCTCCACGGAGACCGGCCACCTCAAGGGCGCCCACGTCTATCTGGACGTGGTGTCCGTGGGCGCCACCATGAACATCATGATGGCGGCCGTCATGGCCCAGGGCGACACGGTCATTGAAAACGCCGCCAAGGAGCCCCACATCGTGGACCTGGCCAACTTCCTCAACTCCATGGGCGCCAACATCCGCGGCGCCGGCACCGACACCATCAAGATCCGCGGCGTGGAACGCCTCACCGGCGGCAGCTACGCCATCATCCCCGACCAGATCGAGGCCGGCACCTACATGGCCGCCGTGGCCGCCACGGGCGGACAGGTACTCGTCAAGAATATCATCCCCAAGCACATGGACTGCATCACCGCCAAGCTGGTGGAGATGGGTGTGGAAGTGGAGGAGCACGAGGATACCCTCCTGGTCCGCCGCACGGGAAAGCTGCAGAAGACCAACGTCAAGACCATGCCCTACCCCGGCTTCCCCACGGATATGCAGCCCCAGGTCACCGCTGTGCTCTCCCTGGCGAAGGGAACGTCTCTTGTGACCGAGAGTGTATGGAACAACCGCTATCGCTATGTGGATGAGCTCAAGCGCATGGGCGCCAATATCCAGGTGGACGAAAAGACCGCCGTGGTGGAGGGCGTGGACCATCTGACCGGTGCTCCCATCCAGGCCTGCGACCTGCGGGCAGGCGCCGCGCTGGTCATTGCGGCTCTGGCTGCCCACGGCGAAAGCGAGATCAGCTGCGTGCAATATATCGAGCGGGGCTACGAGGACATCGTGGCCAAGCTGCGCCGCCTGGGTGCGGACATCCGCTCTGTGGAAGAGCCCGGAGAATCCGAGGAGCTGGAAGCCCATATCGGCTGATGACCCGTACGTCCGCGATGGAGGATGTCGACCCCCGGTCGATTGCCTCCCTTGCGGACGTCTTTTCATTCTTTGGAAGCGAGGTACCTTTTTTGACCACCGTACATACCCTCGCCAGCGGTTCCTCCGGCAACGCGCTGGTTCTAAGCTGCGGTCAGACCCACCTGCTGCTGGACGCCGGCATCTCCTGCCGCCGCATTACCCTGGCCCTGCGGGAAGTGGGCCTCACCCTGGAGGACCTGACCGCCATCCTCATCACCCACACCCATACCGACCACATTGCGGGCCTGGCCACGCTTTTGAAAAAGCGCCGGCTGCCGGTGGTGGCCAGCCGCGCAGCGGCGGCGGACCTTGCCGCACGCTTGCCCGCTTTTGCCGACTGCATCCGCGTGTTCCCCGCCAGCGGGCAATTCACGCTGGGGGATTGCTGCATCACCGCCTTCCCCACCGCCCACGACGCCCCCGGCGCCTGCGGCTACCGCATCGATACCCCGGATACGGCCGTGGGCCTGATGACCGACACGGGCTATGTGACGCCCGCCGCCCAGGAGATCCTCCCCGGCGTGGAGCTGGCGGTGCTGGAGTCCAACCACGATGTGGAGACCCTCTGCTCCGGTCCCTATCCTTATTATTTAAAGGAGCGCATCCTGGGCAGCGGCGGCCACCTGAGCAACGAGGACGCCGCCCGCTTTGCCGTGACGCTGGCTCAAGCCGGTGCCGCGGAGATCGTTCTGGCCCATCTGAGCCGGGAGAACAACACGCCCGCCATGGCGCTGGGCGCCGCCTGCCGGGCTTTTTCCGCCGCCGGGCTGGACGAGGACATTTTGTCCGTGGCGCCCCGGGATCAGCTGAGCCGGGCCTATGTGCCCAGTGGGAGGGCCGCATGCAGAAAGTAACGCTTATATGCGTGGGCAAGCTGAAAGAGCGGTTCTACACGGAGGCTGTGGCCGAATACGCCAAGCGCCTCGGCCGTTTTTGCAGTCTGGACATCATCGAGCTGCCGGAGAGCCGTCTGCCCGACGATCCCTCCCCCGCCCAGATCCGTCAGGCTCTGGAGACGGAGGCCGCGCTCATCCGCGCCAAGCTCCCCAAGGGTGCCGCCGTCATCGCCATGTGCATCGAGGGAAAGACCCTCTCCTCTCCCGAGCTTGCTGACCGCATGGCCCGCTTCGCCGTGGGCGGGGACTCCAGCCTGGTGTTTCTCATCGGCGGCAGCGTGGGCCTGGACGAATCCATCAAGGCCCAGGCGGACCTGCGCCTTTCCATGTCCCCCATGACATTTCCCCATCATCTGGCCCGGGTCATGCTGCTGGAGCAGATCTACCGGGCTTATCAGATCAACGCAGGAACCAAATACCATAAGTAAAGGTGGTCGTTTCTATGGAGAAAGATTTCTGGGCCCGGGCCCGGAACATCCCCGATACCTGGCCCGTGGATGAACAGGGCAACCGGGAAGCCGCCGCCCGCCTTTCCGTTCAGTGGGAGCTGGACAGCATGGCGGACATCACCCTCTCCCTGCTGGAAAGCTGCGGCATCCCCGCTTTCAAAGCAGGCACGCAGGGCAAGGTGCTTATGGGCTTCGCCGGACTGGGCGTGGACATTTACGTGCCCCAGTCCCGGCTGGAAGAGGCCCAGGCCCTGCTGGCCGCGGACACATCGGAAGAAAACTCCGGCACGCCCTGAACCGTAAACAGCGCATTCTCTGCATCACGCAGCGTATCATCAATCAACAGGAGGAACAGCGTATGGATTTCATGAAAGAATATGAAAAGTGGCTTGCAAGCCCCGCTCTGTCCCCGGAAGAGCACGCGGAGCTGGAAGCCATCCGTTCCGACCCCAAGGAGATCGAGTCCCGGTTCTACGGTCCTCTGGAGTTCGGCACCGCCGGACTGCGGGGCACCATGTACACCGGACTGCACAATATGAACATCCACGTCATCCGCTGGGCTACTCAGGGCTTTGCCGACGTGATCTGCGCCGAGGGCCAGGCGGGCAAGGACCGGGGCGTGGCCATCTGCATGGACTGCCGCAACCACTCCATGGAGTTCGCCCGTGCCGCCGCTGAGGTCTGCGCCGCCAACGGCATCCACGTGCGGATCTTCGAGTCCCTGCGCCCCACCCCGGAGCTGAGCTTCGCCGTGCGGGAGTACCACTGCCAGGCAGGCATCAATGTCACCGCCAGCCACAATCCCAAGGAGTACAACGGCTACAAGGTCTACTGGGAGGACGGTGCCCAGCTGCCTCCCCGCCATGCCGACGCCATCGCCAAGCGTCTGGAGGAGCTGGACATCTTCAACGACATCAAGACCATGCCCTATGACGAGGCCGTCTCCAAGGGCATCATCGAGGTGCTGGGCGCCGAGACCGACGAGAAGTTCCTCTCCAACGTCATGGCCCAGGTGAACGATCCCGAGACCGTGGCCAAGGTGGCCGACAGCTTCAAGCTGGTCTATACCCCCTTCCACGGCACCGGCTATCAGCTCATCCCCGAGGCACTGCATCGGCTGGGCATCAAGCACCTCATCTGCGTGCCCGAGCAGATGGTGGTGGACGGCAACTTCCCCACCGTGGTCTCCCCCAACCCGGAAAACCCCGAGGGCTTCGCCCTGGCCGTGGAGCTTGCCAAAAAGGAGGGCGCCGACTTCATCCTGGGCTCTGACCCCGACGCCGACCGTGTGGGCATCATGGTCCGCACCAAGGACGGCTCCTTCCAGGTCATCTCCGGCAACCAGACCGGCGTGCTGCTGCTGGACTATCTCATCGGCGCCATGAAGCGCGCCGGCAAGCTGCCGGAAAAGGCCGTGGCCCTCAAGACCATCGTCACCACGGAAATGGCCCGGAAGGTGGCCGAGGTGAACGGCCTTTCCTGCTACGACACCTTCACCGGCTTCAAGTTCCTGGCTGAGAAGAAAGACAAGCTGGAAAACGCCGGCGAGGGCAAGGTCATCTTTGCCTATGAGGAGTCCTACGGCTACATGCTGGGCGACTACGTCCGGGACAAGGACGCCGTCACCGCTTCCCTGCTGCTCACCGAGATGGCCGCCTGGTACGCCGCCCAGGGCCTGACGTTGGCCGACGCCCTGGAAAATCTCTACAAGAAGTACGGCTACTACGCCGAAAAGACCCACAACCTGGTCATGCCCGGCCTGGACGGCCTCAAGGATATGGCAAACCTCATGGCCTCTTTGCGCCAGCAGCCCCCCGCCCAGATCTCCGGCGTGGACGTGGTGGTCCGCAAGGACTATACCGACGGCTCCGTGGTGGACTGCCGCACCGGCGAGAAGAGCTCCATGGAGCTCTCCGGCTCCAACGTGCTGCGCTTTGAGCTTGCCGACGGCACCACCATCCTGGTGCGCCCCTCCGGCACCGAGCCCAAGATCAAGGTCTACATCCTGACCCAGGGCGCGGACGCCGATGCCTGCGCCGCCAACGTGGAAAAATACGGCCAGTGGGTCAAGAGCCTGCACTAAAGTCCCGCTTTCCCGCTCCGGCACATCCTCTGATGTGCCGGAGCTTTTTATTCTTGACATATGTCCAAAACGAGCTATAATGGGCATATGTTCAAAAAGGAGGATGCGCAATGCCCCGCAACGCAAAATGCCGCCGGGTGTGCCGGATGCCCGACCACTGCCGCTTCTCCCCGGACAGCCCCGCTGAAACGGAGGCCGTGGCGCTGACGGTGGAGGAATACGAAGCGGTCCGGCTGATGGATTACCTGGGGCTCAACCAGGAGGAGGCCGCCGAGCAGATGGGTGTGGCCCGGACCACCGTGCAGCGGATCTATGCCCAGGCCCGGCGGAAGCTCTCGGTTTTTCTGGTGGAGGGCCGGCCGCTGACCATCGGCGGCGGCAGCTATTCCCTCTGCCCCCGGCAGTCCCGGTCCGGCTGCGGCAAGCTGTGCGGTTCGTGCGCACACGGAAAGGAAGCACAATCATGAAAATCGCAGTTACTTACGAAAACGGAATGGTGTTCGGCCACTTCGGCCACACGGAGCAGTTCAAGGTCTATGAGGTGGAGGACGGCAAGGTGGTCTCCGCCCAGGTCTGCCCCACCAACGGAAGCGGCCACGGCGCTCTGGCGGGCTTCCTGGCCCAGCACGGCGTGGACTGCCTCATCTGCGGCGGCATCGGCCCCGGCGCCCAGATGGCCCTGGCCCAGGCGGGCATCAAGCTCTACGCCGGCTGCACCGGTGACGCCGACGAGCGGGTGGCCGAGCTGCTGAGCGGCACCCTGACCTACGCCGAGGCCGCCACCTGCGATCACCACCACGACGGCGAGGCCCACACCTGCGGCGACCACGGCTGCGGGGAGCATCACTGCGGCAGCCACGGCTGCCACAACTGAGGGCAAACAGCGTCCTGCCTCCTCCGGGAGGCGGGGCGCTTTTCCGTATGCCAAAAAGCAGGCGCTCCGCTTCGCTCTTTTTATGTCCTTTGCCGGAGAAAAGCGGTTGACAAGGCTTTCTCTTTCCGATAATATAATATGTCGAATGAATCAAAGAGGAAGGAGAACCGACATGAGTCTGCTGCTGACCGGCGGGGCCGTTTTCCGGGACGGAAAGTTCCAGAATATGGATATTTCCATTGACCAGGGCCGTATTGTTTCCGTTTCCCCCTCCCTTCCCCGTGAAGGCGCTTCCGTCATTGAATTGCATGATCGTTTGGTAGTTCCAGGTTTCGTTGATGTCCATGTTCATCTTCGGGAGCCTGGTTTTTCTTATAAGGAGACCGTGTTCTCCGGCACGGCGGCCGCCGCCGCCGGCGGCTATACTGCCGTGTGCGCCATGCCCAACCTCAAGCCCGTGCCTGACTGCCGGGAAAACCTGGACCAGGAGCTTGCCGCCATCCGGAGAGACGCCAAGGTGCATGTCTATCCCTACGGTGCCATCACCCGTGGCGAATCCGGCGCAGAGCTTGCGGACATGGAAGCCATGGCGCCGGACGTGGCGGGCTTTTCCGACGACGGAAAGGGCGTCCAGTCCCCGGACATGATGCGCCGCGCTATGGCCCTTGCCAAGTCTCTGGACAAGCCCATCGTGGCCCACTGCGAGGATGAGTCTTTGCTTGCCAAAGGCTGGTGCGTCCACGACGGCGTCTACGCCGCCGCCCACGGCCTCACCGGCAACGCCTCCGAAAGCGAGTGGCGTCAGGTGGAGCGGGACCTGCGGCTGGTGCGTGAGACCGGCTGCCGCTACCACGTTTGCCACATCTCCACCAAGGAATCCGTCGCCCTCATCCGCGCCGCCAAGGCCGAGGGCCTGCCCGTCACCTGTGAGACCGGTCCCCACTATCTGGTGCTGTGCGACGAGGACCTCCAGGACGATGGCCGCTTCCGCATGAATCCCCCCATCCGCTCCGCCGCCGACCGGCAGGCACTGCTGGAGGGACTCTTGGACGGCACCATCGACTGCATCGCCACCGACCACGCCCCCCACTCTCCCCAGGAGAAATCCGGCGGGCTGCAAAATAGCCTCAACGGCATCGTGGGTCTGGAGTGCGCGTTCCCCATTCTCTACACTCAGCTGGTGGCCCCCGGCCTGGTGCCTCTGGACGTGATCCTCCGTGCCCTGTGCACCCGGCCCCGGGAGATCTTCGGCCTGGCCGGCGGCGCCATCGAGCCGGGCGCCCCGGCGGATCTCGCCGTGCTGGATCTGAACCGGCCCCACACCATCGACGCCGCCGCGTTCCGCTCTCTGGGACACGCCACGCCCTTTGACGGCTGGGGCGTGGGCGCCGCCGTGGCGCTGACTATCTGCGGCGGGGAAATCGTCCACCACGACCTTGGAAATGAGGAGGAGCTATGAAAAAATCTCTCTTTACGTTGGAGCATACCCGCCAGCTGACGGAGGATACCTATGAGGTCCTCCTCTCCGGCGACACCTCCGCCATCACTGCCCCGGGCCAGTTCGTGAACATCTCCCTGCCCGGCAACTACCTGCGCCGCCCCATCTCCATCTGCAACTGGGACGACCAGGGACTGCTGCTTTTGGTGAAGGTGGTGGGCAAGGGCACCCACGACCTGGTGCGCTGCGTGCCCGGCACGGAGCTGGACGTGCTCAGCGGCCTCGGAAACGGCTTTGACCCCTCTCTTGCCGGGGAGCACCCGGTGCTCTCCGGCGGCGGCATCGGCATCGCCCCCCTGTACGGCCTTGCCCAGCGGATGATCGCCGCCGGGCAGAATCCCACCGTGACCCTGGGCTACCGCAGCAGCAAGGACGCGTTCTACCTGGAGGAGTTCGCCGCCCTGGGCTGCCGGCTGCTCATCGCCACCGAGGACGGCTCCCTGGGCACCCGGGGCTTTGTCACCGACTGCATCCAAAGCGTCCCCGAGTGCGACTACGTGCTCACCTGCGGCCCGCTGCCCATGCTCAAGGCGGTCCACAGCCTTCCCCAGCTCACCGACGGACAGTTCAGCTTCGAGGCCCGCATGGGCTGCGGCTTCGGCGCCTGCATGGGCTGCACCGTGCCTACCAAGGATGGCTACAAGCGGGTGTGCAAGGACGGCCCCATCCTGTTTAAGGAGGAGATCGTATGGTAAACTTAGGTGTGAATCTGGCGGGCGTTGCCCTGAAAAACCCCATCATCCCCGCCTCCGGCACCTTCGGCTATGGCCGGGAGTACGCGGAGCTCTATGACCTGAACGTGCTGGGCAGCTTTTCCTGGAAAGGTACCACCGGTGAGGCCCGGCTGGGCAATCCCCAGCCCCGCATCGCGGAGATGGCCTCCGGCATGCTCAACGCCGTGGGTCTCCAGAACCCCGGCATCGACGCGGTCATCGCCCACGAGGTGCCCAATATCGCAAAGATCTTCCAGGGCCCCGTCATCGCCAACATCGGCGGCTTCACCATCGACGAGTACGTGGAAAACTGCCGCAAGCTGGAAACTGTGGACCAGGTGGCCATCCTGGAGGTGAACATCTCCTGCCCCAACGTCCACGCCGGCGGCAGGAACTTCGGCTGCGACCCCAAGGCCGCCGCGGAAGTGACGAAAGCCGTAAAGGCCGCCACCACGAAGCCGGTCTTTATGAAGCTGACCCCCAACGTCACCGACATCGCCGAGATCGCCCGGGCCTGTGAGGACGCCGGTGCCGACGGCGTGTGCCTCATCAACACCCTGCTGGGTATGCGCATCGACCTGCGCACCCGCCGCCCCATCATCGCCAACCGCACCGGCGGCGTCTCCGGCCCCGCCGTGTTCCCTGTGGCGCTGCGGATGGTGTGGGACGTGTATGAGGCGGTGAAGATCCCCATCATCGGCTGCGGCGGCGTCTCCTCTGCCGAGGACGCCGCGGAGATGATGCTGGCCGGCGCCACCGCCGTGGAGGTGGGCGCCGCCAACCTGGTTGACCCCTATGCCTGCAAGACCATCATCGAACAGCTGCCGGACGTGTGCCGGAAGCTGGGCGTGGACAATATTTCTGAACTGACTGGAGGAGCACATCATGGCTAAAGACGTAATCATCGCGCTGGACTTCCCCACCAAGGAGGAGACGCTGCATTTTCTCGACCAGTTCCCCGCCGGGGAAAAGCCCTTTGTGAAGATCGGTATGGAGCTTTTCTATGCCGAGGGTCCCGATGTGGTGCGTGAGATCAAGGCCCGTGGCCACAAGATCTTCCTGGACCTGAAGCTCCACGACATCCCCAATACCGTGGGGCGCGCCATGAGCGTGCTCTCCCGCCTGGATGTGGACATGGTGAACCTCCATGCCGCCGGCGCCGGTGAGATGATGCGGGCCGCCCTGAAGGGCCTGACCCGGCCCGACGGCACCCGTCCCATGCTCATCGCCGTCACCCAACTGACCTCCACCGACGCTGAAGCGCTGAAAAACGAGCTGCTCATCGACGTGCCCATGGCGGAGACGGTCATGTCCTACGCCAAGAACGCCGCCAAGTGCGGCCTGGACGGCGTGGTGTGCTCTCCTCTGGAGGCCGCTCTGGTGAAGGAAAACTGCGGCGAGAACTTTGTCACCGTCACCCCCGGCATCCGCTTTGCCGACTCCGCCGCCGGTGACCAGAAGCGCATCATGACCCCCGAGAAGGCGGGCAAGTCCGGCTGCGACTATATCGTGGTGGGCCGCCCCATCACCCAGGCCGAGGACCCCGTGGCCGCCTACCGCCGGGCCGTGAAGGATTTCCTGGGCTGATTCGATCTGTATTTTACCAAGGAGGATTTTAGATATGAACCTGGAACAAACCATTGCCCATGACCTGCTCTCCATCGGCGCTGTCTTTCTGCGTCCCGACGAGCCCTTCACCTGGGCCAGCGGCATCAAGAGCCCCATCTACTGCGACAACCGCCTGACCCTCACCGCCCCCGCCGTCCGCACCCACGTGGAGGAGGGCCTGGTGGATCTGATCTGCAAGCACTACCCGAACGTGGAAGTCCTCATGGGCACCTCTACCGCCGGTATCGCCCACGCCGCCATCGTGGGCCATCTCATGGGCCTGCCCATGGGCTACGTCCGCTCCGGCAACAAGGACCACGGCCGCGGCAACCGCATCGAGGGCAAGCTGGAGAAGGGTCAGAAGGTCGTCGTGGTGGAGGACCTGATCTCCACCGGCGGCAGCTGCATCGAAGTGGTGGAGGCCCTGCGGGAGGCCGGCGCTGAGGTGCTGGGCATCGTGTCCATCTTCACCTATGGCCTCCAGAAGGGTCTGGACCGTCTGGCCGCCGCCAATGTGACCAACTACTCCCTGTCCAACTTCGACGCCGTGTGCCAGGTGGCTGCCGACGAGGGCAAGATCCGTCCCGAGGACATCGAGCGGCTCAAGAAGTTCCGCGCCAACCCCAGCGACGAAAGCTGGATCACGTCGAAATAAACGTCACTCATTCCGCTTCCAGCTGACGCTGAAAGCTCCAGCCGTTCCGTTTATTTCTCCTTTTCCCCACCGCGCGTACGGCGCGGCGGGGTCTCACTGAATCGAAACCATCTTCCGAAAGGAGCAGTCCCATGCCTAGAAATCTCATTGACATTGTCGACCTGAGCGTGGAGGAGATCGACCAGCTGATCGCCACCGCTGAGGACATCATCGCCAATCCCACCAAGTACCAGGACGCCTGCGCCCACAAGCAGCTGGCCACCCTCTTCTTCGAGCCCTCCACCCGTACCCGCCTGAGCTTCGAGTCCGCCATGCTGGGCCTGGGCGGCAGCGTACTGGGCTTCTCTGAGGCCATGTCCAGCTCCACCGCCAAGGGCGAGACCGTGGGTGACACCATCCACACCGTCAGCTGCTACGCCGACATCATCGCCATGCGCCACCCCAAGGAGGGCGCTCCCTACGCGGCGGCCCAGTTCTCTGAGGTGCCCATCATCAACGCCGGCGACGGCGGCCACAACCACCCCACCCAGACCCTGACGGACCTGCTGACCATCCACCGGGAAAAGGGCCGGCTCAATGACTTCACCATCGGCTTCTGCGGTGACCTGAAGTTCGGCCGCACCGTCCACTCCCTGGTCAACGCCCTGAGCCGTCAGAGCGGCATCAAGTTCGTCTTCATCTCCCCCGAGGAGCTGAAGATGCCCGCCTACATCAAGGAAAACGTGTTGGACAAGAACGGCCTGCCCTATGAGGAGACCGGCAGCCTGGAAGAGGCCATGCCCAAGCTGGACATCCTGTACATGACCCGCGTGCAGAAGGAGCGCTTCTTCAACGAGGCGGACTACATCCGTCTGAAGGACACCTATGTGCTGGATCCCGAGAAGCTGGTGCCCGCCAAGTCCGACCTGTGCATCCTGCACCCCCTGCCCCGCGTCAATGAGATCACCGTTTCCGTGGACCGCGATCCCCGCGCCTGCTACTGGAAGCAGGTGAAAAACGGCAAGTTCATCCGTATGGCGCTGATCCTCAAGCTGCTGGACATCCAGGTTTAATCGGGAAGGAGATCTCACTTATGAATATCGACAGCATCCAAAACGGCGTGGTCCTGGATCACATCCAGTCCGGCAAGAGCATGGACATCTATAAGTACCTGCATCTGGACGAGCTGGACTGCTCCGTGGCCATCATCAAGAACGTCCGCAGCGACCGCATGGGCCGCAAGGACATCATCAAGATCGACTCCCCCATGGACGTGGATCTGGACGTGCTGGGCTACATCGACCCCAACATCACCGTCAACATCATCCGCAACGGCGTCCGGGTGGAGAAGAAGCACCTGGAGCTGCCCCAGAAGCTGGTGAACATCATCCACTGCAAGAACCCCCGCTGCATCACCGTGGCGGAGCCTCAGCTGGACGCCATCTTCCTGCTCAGCGACCCCGAAAAGCACACCTATCGCTGCGCTTACTGCGACACCGAGAAGGCCCGCAAGCTGTAATCGCCGCCTAAGGTTCAAACTCCAACGCCGCTGCCGTAAAAAACGGCAGCGGCGTTTTTTCTGCCTCTGCGGTCTCTCCTTTGCAGGATGCAGTACAGCGCCTGCATCCTGCACCTTCCCTGCCTTTTTCCCTTTGAAACGCCGCTTTTTCTCCCATTCTGCACAGCGAGAAATTTTTCCTGCACTTTTTCAAAAATCGTGAATTTTTACTTGCATTTCCAGGAAAACAGGCGTATACTGCGGCCCGGAAGAACCAAGTGAAAGGAAGTTTTCTCCATGCAGCACACTTCGGGCCAGACCGGCCGCTATCTGGCGGTGGCTGGGCTGGCCGTCGTTATGGGTCTTAGCTACGAGCTGTTCGTATTCCCCAACGCCTTTGCCCCGGCAGGCATCAACGGCTTCGCCACCATCATCCAATATCTGTTCCATGTGAATATTGGCTACTTGTCCCTCATCATCAACCTGCCTCTGATTTTCCTGGCCTGGCGGAAGCTGGACGCGGATTTTGCCCGCAAGAGCCTTCTTTTTGTGCTGGTCTTTTCCGCCGTGACGCTGGGCCTGGGCCAGCTGGACCTGAGCGGCATCGCCTATGACTCCGGCTCTTCGGACATTCTGGGGCCTGTGACCGCCGGTGTGGTCAGCGGCGCCGTGTACGGTCTGGTGATCCGGCTGGGCGGCTCCACCGGCGGCACGGACATCGTGGCAGCATGGGTCCACAAGCTCCATCCCCAGGCCAGTCTGGTGTGGGTGATCTTCGGACTCAACGCCTCCGTGGCGGTTCTTTCTTTCTTCGTCTACGGCTATCAGTTCGAGCCGGTCATATTGTGCCTCATCTACTGCTACCTCAGCTCCCGCATCAGCGACGGCATCCTCAAGGGCTTCAAGACGGCCCTGAAATTCGAGGTAGTCACCCAGCACGCCGACGCCCTCTCCGAGCGGCTTTTGCGGGAACTGCACCACGGCGTCACCGTGCTGCCCGCCCAGGGCATGTACTCCGACACCCCCAAGTCCCTGCTCATCTGCGTGGTCAACCGCAGCCAGGTGATGCAGTTCCACCGGGTGCTGCAGGAGTTCCCCGATACGTTCGCCTACGTCTCCAACGTCAACGAGACTCTGGGAAACTTCAAGCACGTCTCCGCAGGAATTTAAAAAAAGCGCCCCGGAAAGCAGGTCGCTTTCCGGGGCGTTCTTTTCTTTTACAGGCCGCGCCAGGCTTCCGGGCGCAGGCGGCTCAGGTCGTGCTCAGCCGCGTCGATGGTGCGCAGCATGGCCGCCTGATCTTCGTTCAGGGTGCCCTTGAGCACCAGATAGTTGCTGGCGTGGTTCATGCGGAACACGCTGCCGGGGCTGTCCAGATGCTCTACCAGCAATCTCGTCTCCTCCAGCACCTGGGGCTGGGTCAGCAAGTGGAACTTTCCTTGCTGCACCCAGTCGTAAAGGGGCGTCTCCGGCTCCACCATCAGCGTCAGCATACCGATATACTCCGGGTTCATGGCGTTGAAGGCCCTGGCCGTCTCCACGGCGTGGCGCTCCAGCAGCTCCGGCCCGCCCAGACCCGTGATGGCCGTGACGGAGAGGGCAATGCCATTGCGCCGCACCTTCTGCCCCATGGCCACGATCTCATCGGACATGTGGCCCTTGTGCATGAGCCGCAGCACATCGTCACAGCCGGACTCCAATCCCATGTAGACCATGGTCAATCCCTTTTCACGCAGCGTGCGCAGCTCCTCGTCCGTACGGATGCGGATGGAGGCGGGAGAGGCGTAGCTGGTGACCCGCTGGCACTCAGGGAACAGCTCCCGGATGGTGTCCAGGATCACATACAGCTCCTCCGCCCGGCGCACCAGGGCGTCGCCGTCCGCCAAAAACACCTTGTCCACCGCCCGGTAGGTCTGCCGGGCCATGCGGAAGTCCTCCAGCACCTCCTCCAGAGGCCGCAGGGCAAACCGCTTTTCCTTGTACATGCTGCAAAAGGCGCAGGTGTTGTGGCTGCACCCGTAGGTCACCTGGACGATGAGGCTGTACGCCTCAGAGGGGGGGCGGTATACGCTTCCGAAGTATCTCATACGCCCAGCTTCTCCAGCGCCGCCAGCTTCAGGCACACGCACAGCACATCGATGGCCTGCTCCAGCTCCTCAACGGGCGGATAGGACGGGGCGATGCGCAGGTTGCTGTCGGCGGGATCCTTGCCGTAGGGGAAGGTGGCGCCGGCGCCGGTGAGGGTCACGCCCGCATCCCGGCACAGCTCCCACACCCGCCGGGCCGTGCCGGGCAGCGCGTTGAGGGAGACGAAGTAACCGCCCTTGGGACGCTGCCAGGAGGCGATCTCCAGCGGGGCGATCTCCCGGTCCAGGGTGTCCAGCACGCAGCGGAACTTGGGGCCCAGAACGCTTGCGTGACGGCGCATGAGCTCCAGGGTGTGGGCCTTATCCTGGAGATAGAGCACATGGCGCTGCTGGTTGACCTTGTCGAAGCTGATGACCTGGGCGGTCAGCAGCTTTTCCATGTAGGCCATGTTGGCCTCGGAGCAGGCAAAGCAGGAGATGCCGGCGCCGGGGAGCGTCACCTTGGAGGTGGAGGCGAACTCAAAGACCATGTCGGCGTTGCCGTACTTGGCGCACTCGCTGAGGATGTCCGGGAAGGGCACGTACTCCCCTTCAAACTCGTGGACGCAGTAGGCATTGTCCCACATGAGCAGGAAGTCCGGTGCGGCAGGCTTCATGGAGGCAATGCGGCGGATGGTCTCAGCGGAGTAGATCACACCGTCGGGGTTGGAGTACTTGGGCACGTTCCACATGCCCTTGACGGCCGGATCGGCAATGGCAGCCTCCACGGCGTCCATATCAGGGCCCTCAGCCGTCATGGGGATGGCGATCAGCTCAAAGCCGAAGGACTCGGTGACCTTGAAGTGACGGTCATAGCCGGGAGCCGGGCACAGCCACTTGATCTTCTCCTCCTTGCACCAGGGGCGCTCGCTGTGGAGAAGGCCGTGGGTATAGGCCTTGGAGACCGTGTCGTACATAAGCTGCAGGCTGGAGTTGCCGCCCACGAACACCTGCTGTGGCTTGCAGTCCAGGATCTCGGCAAACAGCTGCCGGGCGGAGGCGAGGCCGCTCATCTCGCCGTAATTGCGCACATCCACGCCGCCGGAGACGAAGTCCTCGGGCGTCTTCATCACATCAAACAGGCCGTTGACCAGGTCCAGCTGTTCCTTGCCGGGCTTGCCGCGCGCCATGTTCAGCTTCAGGTCCAGTGCCTTTTTCTGCGCATACTCCGCGGACACGCGGGCATATTCCTCCGCCCGCTCCGCCGGGGTCATCTTTCCGTAGGGAGTCATTGTCGTTCATCCTCTCGATCTATGGATTTTGAATCAGTATACCATTTTTTCCGCGTCTTTCAATGGCATGGCCATCATTTTTCGCGATTTTCACACTTTTGCCAGGATCTGCATGACGATCACCATGTTGATCAGGGCGATGGGATAGGTGGTGGCATAGGTGGACGCCACATCCGTGGTGCCCGCCGTCTGGATCAGCGCCGCCAGGGACGGCGAGCAGGTCATACCGCCGCTCATGGCCGCAAGGCCGCTGAGCATGGGCAGACGGAACACCCGGCGGCTGATGGCAAAGCCCAGCGTCAGCGGCACGAACACCAGAATGACACCGTACACCAGCAAAAACGCTCCGTACTGGCTCACGATCTCCACCAACTGGGCGCCGCCCTCCGTACCGGCCCCGGTGAAGAACAAGATAAGGCCCAGCTCCTTCACCGGCTCCACGATCCGCGGATCCACCCGCACATCCAGCGGTCCGATATGCCCCAGGTGACCCAGCAGCAGACCCATCAGCAAGGGGCCGCCGGAATTTCCCAGAGAAAAACTGCCGATCCCCGGCAGGGGGATGGTAATGCCGCCCAGCAAAATACCGCAGGCGATGACTGCCGCCAGGGGAAAAAAGCCCAAGGCATCCAGCCGGAAACGGCGGCGGCTGCCGTCCTCCCCTGTTTTCGGCATCTCCGATCCGTGGCGCAGCGCCGCGCGCTCACGTTCCATGTCCGCACCCAGCAGCCGGGGCACCATCTGCACGAACAGCACTTTACACAGGGTCCCCACGGGATACATGATACCGTACCCCGCAGCCACCATGGCCACGGCTTCCGCGCTGGCGTGGAACGCCTCCTTGGCGGAGGCGAAGCCCGGCGAAGTGGTATACGCGCCCGTCATCAGCCCCATAGCAAGAGGCGTCTCCACCCCTGCCAGACGGATCACCGCCACGCATACCAGTGAACCACTGACCGCGGTAAAAAGGCACAGCAGCACGTACGCTGCGCCATGGCGGCGCAGGTTGCCCACGAAGGTGGGCCCGGCGCTGATACCCACGGAGCTGATAAACAGCACCATGCCGGTGGTCTGCAGCGCCGCAGGAAAAGAAACGCCGAAATGGCCGAACACCAACGCCACCAAAAAAATGGCGGAACTGCCCAGTCCGATCCCCCGTACCTTGACAGCGCCCACGCAGTAGCCCAGAGCCGCGATCAAAAAAAGCTCCAGTACCGTCATAGCGCTTTCCTGAATGGAGAGCATCAATCTCTCTCCCTCCTCTTTCGTATTTTTTCAACAATTTAATAGTATATCGCTTCCGGCCGCCGTTTTCAATGCGGAGGGCCGGCGAAATCCTTCCGCCGGCCCATTTTGCTCTATGTCCGCCATTTACCGGCAGCCACAGCTCCGGCTGTCCGCGCAACCGATGGTGGTATCTCCCGACGTGATGCACACGCCATAGCGCACAGGGATGCTGACGCACACCTGCTGCGTCATGGTGATGGTGCAGCTGCTGCCGGAGGCATCGCTGCTGCAGACCACCCGGGGCGAGCCCTGGCAGGTGACAGACACGGTCCCCACCGTAGTGGCCGGCGTCACCGTCAGCGGCGCAGTCATGTCCAGGCACTGGGTCACCACTTTGCTGCATCCGTCCAGCGGGCAGGAGGTCTCCGCCTGCCCCGCAGGCGTCATATCTTCATTGATTCGCAAAGCAAATCCCTCACTTCCTGAAGTCAACTTCCGGGGACCGGGCCCCGGAGTCACCCCATTCTATTCCACGGGGCAAGCCGCTGTGCAAGGTTTCGGGGAAATAGTTCTTTCATGCATATAAAAGGTGTGTTATAATTTTGTTAAGAATACAAAAAGGCGAATGAGGTGTGTTCCATGGATGAAAAACAGGCTCAAAAGTTCCACGAGATGACGGAAGCTCCGGTGGGCCGTCTGGTCTGCCGCCTGGCGGCGCCGTGCATCATCAGCATGCTGGTGACCGCTTTTTACAATATGGCAGATACGTTTTTTGTGGGTATGCTGAAAAACCCCAGTGCCACCGGCGCCGTGGGCGTGGTCTTTTCCCTGATGGCCATCATCCAGGCCGTGGGCTTCTTTTTCGGCCACGGCAGCGGCAACTTCATTTCCCGTGAGCTGGGCAAGCAGCACATGGAGGAGGCGGAAAACATGGCCGCCACCGGCTTTTTCTCCGCTCTGGCCGCCGGTATTCTCATCTGCCTGCTGGGCCAGCTGTTCCTGACACCTCTTGCAACGCTCCTGGGCTCCACCCCCACCATCCTGCCCTACTCCCGGGCCTACCTGCGCATCATCCTCTTCGGCGCCCCCTGGATGACCGCCTCCTTGGTGCTGAACAACCAGCTGCGATTCCAGGGCAGCGCCGCCTATGCCATGGTGGGCATCACCTCCGGTGCCGTGCTGAATATCGCCCTGGACCCCATCATGATCTTCTGGATGGATCTGGGGGTGGCAGGCGCCGCCTGGGCTACCATCATCAGCCAGTTTATCAGCTTCTGCCTGCTGCTGGCCGGCTGTGCCCGGGGCGGCAACCTGCGCATCCGCATCTCCAAGGTCCAGCTAAAACCTGCCTACTATGTGATGATCGTCAAGGGCGGTCTGCCCTCTCTCGGCCGGCAGGGACTGGCCTCCGTGGCTACCATCTGCCTCAATCAGGCAGCCGGCCCCTACGGGGACACCGCCATCGCCGCCATGGGCATCGTCCAGCGGATCACCATGTTCGGCGGCAGTGCCATGATCGGCTTCGGCCAGGGCTTCCAGCCGGTGTGCGGCTTCAACTACGGCGCGGGACTGTACAGCCGCGTGAAAAAGGGCTTTTGGTTCTGCGTAAAGACCTCCACCTGCTTTTTGTTCGCGGTAGGCGTCCTGGGCATCGCCTTCGCTCCCCAGCTGATCGCGCTTTTCCAGGATGATCCGGAAGTGATCGCCTACGGCGCGGCGGCGCTGCGCTTCCAGTGCGCCACCTTCTTTTTCCAGGGCTGGATCGTCATGAGCAACATGATGCTCCAGACCATCGGCAAGACCGTGCCTGCCACGTTCGTGGCCATGGCCCGGCAGGGCATCTTCTTCATCCCCATGGTCTTTATCCTCTCCAGCACCCTGGGCTTTTTGGGCGTACAGATCACCCAGTCCGTCTCCGACCTTCTGACGCTGATCTGCGCCATCCCCATCCAGCTTTATATCCTGCGGCGGATGGGCAGCGATATGAAGCCCGCTTCTCCCGCCAACTGATCGATCGGACAAAAAAAGCGCCGCCCGGCCGGGCGGCGCTTTTTCATGCCTTAATAGATTAATAGAATTTCCGGATGTACTCCTCCACATCCGCCCGGGTGCCCATATAGGGGCCCGGCGTCTCCATCTTCAGGGACACCAGCGCCGTGGCGGTGCGCAGGGCCGTGGGGATGTCCGCCGTCAGCCGCTCCGTGATGTAGCAGGCAAACGTGGTATCGCCCCGGCCGGTGCGGCCGGAGAGGTCACGGGCCTTGATGGGGCAGGTGTAGATCTCCTTGCCGTCATAGACCAGCACCTCGGAGTTGTGGGTGATGAGCACCTCCTTGGCGCCCCAGTCATAGAGCATGCGGGCCGCCTGGGCACGGTCGTCCGTGCCGGTGAGGATCTCCGCCTCCGCGGCGTCGGTCTTCAAAAAGCGGATATAGGGCAGCATCTCCTTCTTTTTTGCCCAGTCATGGTACACCATGCCGCCGTTTTCCACGCACCGCAGCATGGTCTGCACATCGATGGCCACCATGGCATGCTGCGCGGCAAAGGGGATCATCTCATCGGGGATATCGCCCGCTGCCAGACCCGCCAGATGCCAGATGGCCGCGTCGATGGCGGGCACCTCCTCCGGGCGGTAGGGGGTGATCATACTGTCCACCGTGGAGGTGCGCCGTTCCCGGTCCGCCGTGTGATAGACGTTCTTCGTTACGAAAGACATGTCACTGTGGAGGGGATAGACGGTGATGTTGGGCGCCGCCGCAAAGGCTGCCTTCAGGTCCACCTGACGGGTGTCCGCCTTGGGCAGCACCGCGATCTTGTGGCCCATATTGGCCGCCGCAAAGCCGGAGTAGTACACCGCGCCGCCAATGGCCTGCACCACGGTGCCGTCATAATCCACATTCGTATCCTGCGCGATCTCACCGATAATGAGGGAATCATACTGACTCATGATCATTCTCCTCTCCGCATGGCCTCATCGGCCTCCACAAACGACTGGAACTCCGGGCTCCACAGATGGAAGCGGCCGGACTCGATCATGGCCTTGTAGGCGTAGGAATCGTGCACACGCTCATCCAGCAGCACGCCCGCACGGGCCTCGTCCCCGTCCCGGTGGGTATCAGACCCGGCCAGACGGTAATACGCCGGATGCCGGCGGCACAGCGCCAGGGCCATGTCGTTGTGGTTATCGTGGCGGGGGTTGCCGTTGATGATCTCCGCGCCGTGGACCGCCGTCTCCTGTACGGGAGCGCTGCCCTCCCGGAAGGGGTGGGCATGGATGATGAGCACCTGGTCATGGAACTTGTCATAAAACTCCTGAGCGCTCATGCAGCACATATAGGGATTGGACCGGAGCCACTGCTCGTCGATGCCGTAGACCAGATAGTCGTTGTCGTTCTCCGGGAAGCGCAGCTCCGCCCCCAAGATCACATCCAGCCCCACCTGATCGCCCCGGGCCTTGGAGGCGTGATAACCGGAAAGGTAGTGATCCATCACATGATCCCAGTTGTGATCCACGTCGATCCGGGACAGGTACTCCGGATGCAGGTGGTCCGTCACCACCAGGCCGGAAAAGCCGTTGCGCACATACCGGTCCACCACATCCGCGGCGTTCAGGTGTCCGCACTTGCTGGTCTCTGCCGTATGGGTATGGGGATCATAGAGGTAACCGTTCATTGTTCGTTCCGCTCCCTTCAAAATCGTTGGCGTCCGATCTTCACCGGGCGTTCCATTTAGCGTTCTCTCCCGCCTGTTCAGAGCTTTTGGCAGGAACCGCGCTTGACCAGGCTGGGCATCAGGATCTGATGCACATAGCCCTGGGTGCCGTTTTCAATCTTGTCCCGCAGCATATCCACCGCCTGCACCGCCATCTCCCGCTTGGGCTGCTCGATGGTGGTCAGCTCGATACGGGGCAGCGCCGTGGAGGGGATATTGTCAAAGCCGATGAGGCTCAGCTGGCGGGGGATATCGATGTGCATCTCGTCCGCGGCTTTCAAAATGCCAAGCGCGTTGGAGTCCGTGGAGGCGAAGATGGCCGTGTAGGTGATGGGCCTGGAGAAAAGCTCCCTGGCCAGCTGATATCCGTTGGCGATGGAGGAGCGGGGAAACTCGCTGTTGAAGTACTGCTCCCGCAGCCCCAGCTCCCGGCAGGCCTTCATATACCCCTCCGCCCGCAGCTGGTGGGTGGTGGAGTGGCGGCGGCCGAAATAGAGGATCTCCCGGTGTCCCAGCTCATAGAGGTATCTTGTCCCGATATAGGTGCCGTGGCTGTTGTCCGCCGCCACATAGCTCTGGGGCTGGTCCCGCAGGTTCTCCGAGAGGAACACCGTGGGGACCTGATCTGTGAACGCGCGGATATTTTCATAGGTATCCGGGCTCTGGGGCACGATGAGGATCCCGTCCACCTGGCGGCCCAGCAACAGCTTCACCACCGTCTTTTCCTGCTTGAGGTCCGGCCCGGAATTGCACAGCATGATGTTATAGCCGTGGGCCCGGGCGCTCATCTCCGCGTAATAGGCCAGCTCCGACATGAACTGGTTGTCGATGGAAGGGACCACCAGGCCGATCAAATCCGTCTTTTTCATGACCATGGAGCGGGCCACATAGTTGGTGGTATAGCCCATCTCGTCGCACAGCTTGATGATCCGCTCCCGGGTGTCGCTGCCGATCTGCGGGCTGCCGGAAAGTGCCCGGGAAACCGTGGCATAGGATACGCCCGCTGCCTTCGCCACATCCTTCAATGTTACACTTTTCATAGTAGACCGTCCTTTTGGCCGACAAAAAATCGCAAACGTTTCCGTTTATTTTTCCCCGGAAGATCCTGCTGCTTCCGAAAGATACTGTCTAAAAGAAGAATATCCGATTTTTACTGCAATGTCAATACGTATCTCCCTTTTCCGCCTCATTAGTCAGAAAAGCAAAAAACCGCCTCCGTCTTTGGCGTTTGGTATATTGACAATTCTCCTGACAGTATTTTAGAATAAAACTGTGAAAAACTTGTAAACGTTTGCACTCGTTTACCCGGCGTTCCGCGCCGCACCGCCTTCCCCTGTGCGGCACCCGCCGGCCGTACCACCACAGTATGGATAAGGAGGCACTCTCAATGGAAAAAGCAACTACGTTCAAGGCCGTCTTTTTTGACCTGGGCGGCACACTGCGCATCGCGCTTTTAGAGGAGCCCTATATGCGCCACGCCCGCCGCAAGCTGGCAGAGATCGCCGGCACGGATCTGCCCTATGAGGAGTTCTACCAGCTGGTGGAGGAGCGCTACGCCCCCTACCGGGACTGGGCCCTGGGGGAAAACAAGGAGTCCGGGGACGAGGAGCTGTGGTGCAAGTGGCTGCTGCCGGACTATGACCAAGCACGCATCCGCCAGGTCTGCCACGAGCTGAGCTTCCAGTACCGCCAGAGCAAGGGACGCCGGGTGGTGGTGGACGGCGGTGCCGAGGTCATCCGCACGCTGCACCAGCGGGGCTACAAGCTGGGCATCATCTCCAACCTGATCGGCGAGAACGAGGTGCCCGACTGGCTGGAAGAGGACGGCCTGGACCAGTATTTCGATTGTGTGGTCCTCTCCTCCGTGTGCCATCTGCGCAAGCCCTGCGGGGAGATCTACGACATGGCCTGCCGCCAGCTTGGCGTCACGGCGGCAGAGTGCGTGTCCGTGGCAGACAACATCAAGCGGGACATTCCCGGTGCCAAGGCTGCCGGCATCGGCTGCAATATCATCTTCGATTCCCCGGAGAAAAAGCACCCCATCCGCTTTACGGAAGAGACCCGTCCCGACGCCGTCATCGAGGACTTCCGGCAGCTTTTGGATCTGCTGCCGCCGCTGGTGTGAGCGGCCGCGCCGTCTGACGGCATCCGTTCTCAGACATATCGGTGAAGGAGGTACATTCTATGTCACAAATCGATCGGGGCGGCGCCCGGCTGGCGGACGCCGTGCGTCAGGCATATGCCCAGGGACAGGACGACTATCATCTGGAGCCCATGGTCCTGGTGCGGGACGGCCGCGGAGCGGGCACGGTCCGCGACGGGGACGCCGTGGTCTTTTGCTGCCGCCGGGGCGAGCGGGAAATCGAGCTGACGGAGCTTTTCACCCAGCCGGACTTTGCGCCCGTATCCCGGCACCAGCTCCACGACCTCTATTTTTCCATTTTGACCCTTTATCACGACAAATTTAAGGACCTGCCGGTGGCTTTTGCGCCGGCCCATGTGACAAAGCCGCTGGCCCAGGTGCTCTCCCAGGCCGGCAAGCGTCAGTTCCACTGTGCCGAGTCGGAGAAGTTCGCCCACGTGACCTTCTTCTTCAACGGCGGCGAAAACGCCCCCTTCCCCGGAGAGGACGACGTGTGCGTCCCCTCCCCCAAGGGCATCGACTTTGACCAGCAGCCGGAGCTGTCCCTGCCCCAGGTTGTGGAAAAAGTGACCGAGGCTCTGGGCAAGTACGACTTTGTGGTCACCAACTTCGCAAACGGCGACGTCATCGGCCACACACAGAACACCGCCGCCAAAATCGAGGCCTGCGGCCATGTGAGCCGCGCTCTGGAGCGCGTGGTGACCGACGCTCTCGCAAAAGGCTATGTGGTGGCCGTCACTGCCGACCACGGCAACATCGAGCAGCTCTACACCGCTTCCGGCAAGCCCCACGGCGCCCACACAGCCAACCTGGTGCCCTTCGTGCTCATAGACCCTGCCAGCCCCCATCCCCTGACGCTGCAGGACGGCGCTCTGAGTGACGTAGCGCCCACCGTGCTGCAGGTCATGGGCATCCCCCAGCCGGCGGAGATGGACGGGACCTCTTTGGTCCAGGGCCACGATTTCGGCCAGGGCCGGAAGATGCTGCTCATCATCTGCGACGGCTGGGGCCTCGGCTCCGGCGACGAGGGAGACGCCATCCATCTGGCCGACACCCCCTACTGGGACAGCCTGCTGGCCGGGCAGTCCTGGTGCCGCCTCCACGCCTCCGGGTCCTATGTGGGCCTGGGCGAGGGCAAGGCCGGCAACTCTGAAGCGGGGCACACCAATCTGGGTGCCGGACGCACTGTGCTTCAAGATGACGTGCGGCTGGACACCGCCGTAAAGGACGGCAGCTTCCAGAAAAACCCCGTGCTGCTGGGCGCCATCCGCCATGCTCTGGACCGCGGCTCCGCCCTGCATCTTATCACGCTCCTGACCCACAAATCCTCCCACGGATCCATGGACTACGCCGTATCCATCTGCCGCATGGCCCACGACGCCGGGCTGGACCGGGTGTTCATCCACGTGATATTTGACGGCCGCTCCACCGATCCCGGCTCCGCGCCCGCCCTGCTCCAGGAGCTGGACGAGGCCCTGGAGGAAGCCGGCGCCGGGTATGTCGTCGACGGCGTGGGCCGGGGCGTAGCCCTGGACCGGGACAAAAACTACGACAAGGTCAAGCGGGCCTATGACGCCATGGTGGACGGCGTGGGCGCCCAGTATCGCTGAAACATCCGCCCGGACCGGATCATCATCCCTCCGGACACAGGCAGGAAGGAGACGTTCATGCTGCAGCTTGGCATCATCGGCGCAGGCCGCATGGGCCGCGTCCACATCCAGGGCATCTGCTCCGGCGTCCCCGGCGCCCGCATCCGCGCCATCGCCGCACCGCACCTGCGGCCGGAGATCCGGGAGCTGGCCCGTCAGGCCGGGGCCCAGGTGCTGACGGAGGACTACCGCGAGGTGCTCCGTGACCCCCAGATCGACGCTGTCCTGGTCTGCTCTCCCACAGACACCCATGCCGCCATCTCCCTGGAGGCCCTGGCGGCCGGGAAGCACGTTTTCTGTGAAAAGCCCGTGGATCTTTCGCTTGTTAAAATCCAAACGGTCATTGACGCGGCAAGCCGCTCGGGGTTAAAATATCAGGTGGGATTCAACCGCCGTTTTGACCACAATTTCCAGGCCCTTCACCGGGCCGTGCGGGACGGGAAGATCGGCTCGGTGCAGATGGTCAAGATCTGCTCCCGGGACTCGGAGCCTCCCTCCCCCAAATTCGTGCGTTCCTCCGGCGGATTGTTTCTGGACATGACGGTCCACGACCTGGACATGGTCCGCTTCCTCTCGGGCTGCGAGGTGGAGGAGGTCTATGCCGCCGGATCGGTGCTCATCGATCCGGCCATTGGCCGGGAAGGCGACGTGGACACCGCTGCGGCGGTGCTGCGCCTCCGGGGCGGTGCCCTTGCCGTGATCGACAACTCCCGCCAGGCGGTCTATGGGTATGACCAGCGGGCGGAGGTGTTCGGTTCTTTGGGCTGCGTGTCTATCGAAAACGACGCCCCTTCCACCGCCGTGCTGGCCACAGCGGACGGCATCTGCCGCCAGAGACCTCCCTGGTTCTTCCTGGAGCGGTATCTGCCTGCTTTCCAGGAGGAGATCCGGCAGTTTGTCCACGCCGTGGAGCACGATTCCCCCGTCCCTGTCAGCGGGGAGGACGCCCTGCGGGCCACCGTGCTGGCCATTGCCTGCACCCGGTCGGCTCAGGAGCGCCGTCCCGTCCGTCTGGAGGAAGTTTCCCTTTGACCCGTGCATCCGGGCGCCGCGCAGCCAACGGCTGTGCCGCCCAATCAAAAAAGGAAAGGAAGAAACACCCGATGAATGAGAAAAACTGCAAGGTTCTGGCAGCTCAGATTCGTCTGGAGACTCTGAAGGTCATCCACTCCCGTGGGTTCGGCCATGTGGGCGGCTCCATGGATCTGGCTGACCTGATGGCCGTCCTTTATGGCGAGGTCATGAAATTCGACCCCAAGAACCCCCGTTGGGAAGACCGCGACTGGATGGTCCTGTCCAAGGGCCACGCCGGCCCTGTGGCCTATGCCACCTACGGCATCATGGGTTACTACCCGATGGAGGATGCCTATACCCTCAACCATCCTCACACCAAGTTCCCCAGCCATACCGACCGCAAGCTGACTCCCGGTGTGGATCTGACCACCGGCTCTTTGGGCCAGGGCGTGTCCACCGCCGTGGGCGCTGCTCTGGGCAACAAGATCGACGGCCGTACCAACCACGTCTTCTGCGTGGTGGGCGACGGTGAGGCCGATGAGGGCCAGGTGTGGGAGGGCTTCCACTTCGCCTATGCCCACAAGCTGGACAACATCATTTTCTTCATCGATAAGAACGGCTATCAGCTGGACGGCCCCACCGACACCATCCTGGCCCACGGCGATCTTGCCAAGAAGGCCGAGGCCTTCGGCCTGTACACCCAGGAGATCGACGGCCACGATGTGACCGCCATCTACAACGCCATCCAGAACGCCTACGCCACCAAGGGCGTGCCCAGCTGCATCGTGCTGGACACCTGCAAGGGCAAGGGCGCCACGTTCGCCGAGCCCAAGCACGACCACTCCTCTCAGCCCAACGAAGAACAGTGGGCCGAGGCGCTGGCCGCTGCCGAGAAGGCTTACGAAGACGCCAAGAACGCTTAAAGGAGGGCCAGAGCAATGAATGTGAAACTGATCGGAAAGCATGAAAAGGATTCCCGGGCCTGCCGGGACGGTCTCGCTCTGACTCTGAACGAGATGATGGCGGAGGACAAGTCCATCTGCTATGTGGACTGCGACCTGATGGGCTGCATCAATACCAAGATGCTGCAGAAGAACTACCCCGACCGGGCCTTTGAGGCCGGTATTGCCGAGGCCAATGGCGCCGGCGTGGCCGCCGGCCTTGCCGCTACCGGCAAGAAGGTCTTCTTCCACTCCTTCGGCACCTTCTCCTCCCGCCGCTGCTATGACCAGATCTACATGTCTGCTGCCTACGCAGGCCTCAGCGTCCGCGTGCTGGGCTCCGACGCCGGCGTCACCGCCGCGTTCAACGGCGGCACCCACATGCCTCTGGAAGACGCGGGCATGTATCTGTCCATCCCCGGCACCACCGTGCTGGACTCCGCTGACTACGATCAGCTGGCCAGCATCACCCGTCAGCTGGTGAACGTGGAAGGCGTCAGCTACACCCGTTTTGTCCGCAAGGGCATCATCCAGGTCTACGGCGAGGGCAGCGAGTTCGAGATCGGCAAGGGCGTGGTGCTCCACGAGTCCGACAAGGACGTGGCCACCATCATCACCTCCGGCATCATGGTGGACGAGAGCCTGAAGGCCTACGAGGCCCTGGCTGCGGAGGGCATCTCCGTCCGCGTCATCGACATGTTCACCTGGAAGCCTCTGGACGAGGAGCTGGTCATCAAGGCCGCCAAGGAGACCGGTGCTATCGTCACCGCCGAAAACCACAACGTCACCTGCGGCCTGGGCAGCGTGGTGGCCAACTGCCTGGCCAAGAACCTGCCCACCATCCAGGAGTTCGTGGGCGTACAGGACCAGTTCGGCCAGGTGGGTCCTCAGGACTTCCTGATGGACGAGTACGGCCTGCGCGCGGCCAACATCGTTGCCGCCGTGAAGAAGGCTATTGCCCGCAAGTAATCCGGATATCCGGCGGGGCCCCGCGGGGCCCTGCCAGTATCGCCATATAAAAAATTGTAAAGGAGAACCAAACATGGATGCATTTTCTGCTTCTTTGATGGCTGACAAGAGAGAGATCATCTTTGCTCCCACTGTGTACAAGTTCAAGACCTTCGCCGACATGGCCAAGGAGTTCGATCTGAACGAGCGGGACGTGGTGCTCACCAACGAGTTCATCTACACGCCCTTCATGAAGGACCTGGGCCTCAAGTGCAACTTCGTGTTCCAGGAGAAGTTCGGCGCCGGCGAGCCCAGCGAGGAAATGATCCAGGTCATGTACGACGCCATTCCCTATGACAGCTATGACCGCGTCATCGCTGTGGGCGGCGGCGCTATCATGGACCTTTGCAAGCTGCTGGGCTGCCAGCGTCCCGACACCGTGCACAACCTGTTCTTCAAGCGCTTCCCCGTCGTGCACGAGAAGGACGTCATCGCCATCCCCACCACCTGCGGCACCGGCTCTGAGTGCACCAACATCTCCGTGGCCATCGTCAAGGACGAGAAGGACGGCGTGCTCACCGGCGGCGAGACCAAGCTGGGCCTGGTTTCCGACGACATCATCCCCAACAAGGTCTGCCTGATCCCGGACCTTCTCAAGACCCTGCCCTACAAGCCTTTCGCCTGCTCCGCCATCGACGCGCTGGTCCACGCCACCGAGTCCTTCCTGAGCCCCCACCGCAAGACCATGACCTCTGAGCTCTTCAGCGAGAAGGCCATGGACATGATCCTCAAGGGCTTCAAGCTGCTGGACGAGAAGGGCCAGGACGCCCGTTTCGAGTATATGGACGAGTTCGTCACCGCCTCCTTCTATGCCGGCATCGCCTTCCTGAAGGCTGGCTGCGGCCCTGTCCACGGCATGAGCTTCCCCCTGGGCGGCACCTATCACGTGCCTCACGGCGAGAGCAACTACATGCTCTTCGGCGCCATTCTGGACTACTATGACGAGAAGAAGCCCGACGGCGAGATCATGAAGTTCAAGCAGCTCATCGCCAGCATCACCGGCTGCGAGGTCAAGGACGCCATTCCCTACCTGAACGCCCTGCTCCAGCGCATCCTGCCTCTGCGTCCCCTGCGCGACTGCGGCTTCACCGAGGCCGACTTCAAGGCCTTCCCCCTCAGCGTGGAGGCCAACCAGCAGCGCCTGATGACCAACGCTTACTATCCCTTCGATCTGGAGAGCGAAGAGGCCATCTATCGCAAGTGCTATTGATCCTTCCGTCCCGCGCACAAAATGATAAAGAGCCGGAGAGGCGATCGCCTCTCCGGCTCTTTTTTTCGTTCCCTGTGTCTCAAAGGTCCTCCCGGGCCCACTGAGCGGCATACAGCGCAGCGTAGGTGCCGCCCCGGTGCAGCAGCACCTCATGGGTGCCGGATTCGGCCACGGCACCGTCCTCCAGCACCAAAATCCGGTCCGCGCCCCGAATCGTGGCCAGCCGGTGGGCGATGACAAAGCAGGTGCGTCCCCGGCGCAGCCGCTCCATGGCCTGGCTGATGGCCCCCTCCGTCTCCGTGTCCACGTTGGAGGTGGCCTCGTCCAAGATCACGATGTCCGCATCTGTCAAAAAGCACCGGGCAATGGCCAGCAGCTGCCGCTGCCCCTTGGAAACACCGGCCCCCTCATCCGCAAGGACCGTGTCGTACCCGTCCGGCAAAGACATGATGTAGCGGTGGATGCGGGCGGCTTTGGCGGCCTGGATGATCTCCTCCCGGGTGGCGCCGGGCGCGCCGTAGGCAATGTTTTCGGCGATGGTGCCGCCGAAGAGCCATGTATCCTGCATGACCAGCGCCAGACGGCGCCGCAGGCTGTCCCGGCGGTAATCTTCAATGGGCACGCCGTCGATGGTGATGGAGCCCTGCTGGGGCGTGTAGAACCGCAGCAGCAGACTCACCAGCGTGGTCTTTCCCGCCCCGGTGGAGCCCACCACCGCTGCCAGCGTTCCTGCGGGGATGTGGGCAGTAAAGTCACGCAGCACCGGCTTTTGGGGATCATAGCCGAACCACACATGGGAAAAGCGGATATCTCCCCGCAGATGCGTACACTCTGCCGCATCCGGGCTGTCCTCCGGCTCCGCGGGCTGGGCGATCAGCTCCAGCACCCGCTCTGCCGCAGCCACGCTGGCCTGCAGCTCTCCCAGCAGGTCCGCCGCCTCCCGGATGGGGCCGGAGAACTTGCGGGAATAGAGCACAAAGGAGGCCAGGGCGCTCAGGGGCAGTCCTCCCTGCAGATACAGCAGGGCGCCGAACACGCTGATGGCCGCCAGGGACAAATTGTTGATGAAGTTTACCGACGGCCCCAGGGCCACGCTGGCCCGGTCTGCCTCATAGTAGGCCCGGGAAGCGGATTCATTGAAGGCGGCAAACTGCTTCAGGTCCGCCTCCTCCACCCCGTAGACCCGCATGGCCTGACGGCAGCCCATACGCTCCTCCGCAAAGCCGTTCAGCGCCCCCAGCGCCCGGGAGCGCTGACGGTACAGCGGCTGGATGCGCCGCATCTGAAAGCGGGTCAGCACCACGGACAGCGGCACCGTCACGAAAAACACCAGCGACAGCTTGGGCGAAAGGAGCAGCAGCATGATGAAGGAGCCGCCCACGGTCAAAAAGCTGGTGGCGATCTGCAGAAGGTCCGTGGAGAGCGTGGCGTTCACCGTGTCCACATCGTAGCAAATGCGGCTGATGATGTCCCCTGCGGGGTGGGTGTCAAAATACTCCACCGGCAGCTCACTGAGGCGGTCAAACGCCGCCCGCCGCAGATCGTAGGACACGGACTGAGCCAGACGGATCAGCCGGGACGAGACCAGATAGTTCAGTGCAGCCGCCCCAGCGCAGCATCCCAGCATCCCGGCACAGTTACGCGCCACTGCCCCGAAATCCACTGCCCCCGGCTCCGATCCCACAGCCCCCACCGCCCAGCCGGAGAGC